>JAAGOD010009540.1_pt1 | contig 11339 bp, 16 predicted proteins | sample 8389681 | NCBI WGS metagenome assembly JAAGOD01 (sample SAMN13964374, study PRJNA552185) | sponge metagenome | biome: deep-sea hydrothermal vent fields; feature: spots directly above weak diffusing fluid; material: seawater and sediment | host: Tedaniidae sp. KZ-2020 ... | reverse complement strand
CCATGTGCTGTAACTGTGGTGTTTCTCATTAGAAAATACGAACAGTGGAGTTGGATGGGAAGACCATCAAGCTTCAGATTGTGAGTAATAGTAGTAGTAGTAGTAGTAGTAGTAGTAGTAGTGACGTGATTGTGGGTGTGTTCTGGTTGTATCTAGTGGGACACTGCTGGTCAGGAGAGGTTCAGGACCATCACCTCCAGCTACTACAGAGGGGCCAATGGAATCATCATAGTCTACGATGTCACAGACCAGGTCAGTAGGATGATGGTGGGCACACAGATGGAGACTCACAAACCGAGATGCAATAGGCTAGTGCCAGCTCATGTGATCCTCTTACACGCATATGCGCAAGCACGGTTGTTTTGTATATAATTGAGACCATACATCCTGTAGAATCCTGAGAATTCTACCCTCCCTCCTTCCTTTATAAATGGGAATTGGCTGTAATGATAGATCTAGTCTCCTCCCTCCCTCCCTCCCTCCTTTGTAAGTGGGAGTTAGCTGTATTGGATGTCAGTTGGCAGTGAACATCTAATGGGGAAAACACGAGTGGCACGAGAACACTTAAAAAGGGGATTCAAAGTTCAAAGATAGCTGTGACACATCCTCTTCCTAATATGTAGGAGTCATTCAGCAATGTCAAAACATGGCTGCAAGAAATTGACCGCTATGCGAGTACGAATGTGAGCAAGTTGTTGGTGGGTAACAAGTGTGACTTGGTAAACAAGAAAGTAGTGGACTTCACGACAGCGAAAGTAAGCCGAGATCTAAAGTAACCAAATCTTTAAGATGGAATGTTATTTTTTCCTCCTGAAACCACGCCAGCCGTTCCCTTTCTTTTCTGAGCTGCCTTGCTTCATGAAATAGTAGTATGTGTCGAAAGACCTGGATAACTTGTTCATTCCTTCCAATTTCAGGAATTCGCAGACCAACTACAGATTCCATTTTTGGAAACCAGTGCCAAGAATGCGACAAATGTAGAGCAAGCTTTCATGACAATGGCAGCAGAGATCAAGCGAGCACAAGGCCCCGACAATGGCCATGTGACTCCTGGAAACACTGTCCTTCGTATTACTCCCTCCTCACAACCTGTCCATCAAAAAGAGAAGAAGGGGTGCTGCTAGAATTGAGCGTAGGGTACATCAGTCCACATGTATGTATCTACATTTGTGCCGGTGTGTTTAAACGTGTTGGGTACCTTTTAGCTCTTCTTTAATTAATTAATATTATATAACTGGCAACTCTTGTTGGTAAATACTTCTAATTATTGTGTATGTGTTCATTATCAAGAGAAAAGATGTAAGACTAAAAAAAAGAGCAAAAAATTATAATACTGATATCTTCAGTAGTTTGTATTATTTTTTTTCTTAGACCATTTTGATATGCACGAGTAATTGCTGTTAATGCTGCTATGTTAAGCAAGATTCTTTCTTTCATTGTTTTATCTTCCAACAAGTCTAGTGGGTATTCTAATTACTGCTCACCTGAAGCAAGCGGCTTTATTCTAATTAATGCCGCCCATGATGAACTTTGAACTTCTTACTGAGAGAGTGTGCTGTCCATGGCTTTCTTCTCAGGTTTAAAGGCTGCTTATGACTCTCTAGGCTCTGAAATTACCAAGACCTTTGACTCAAATGTTGAGCAAGACTCCTCCACGACCGCTGGAGACCCGGACTCTGCCGCCATTCTTGAAGTGAATTCTTCCCCACCTCCTCCCACAGTCGCTCATGAGGTAACTAGGCAGAGTACAGCACTAGATACAAGGAGTGTTGTTATATCTGGTATATATATACTGTAGTCTTCACTGTATATGACTCCTAAGGGAGGTGAGGGGACTTTTAGTAAGTCTGAGGGTGATGCTTTCGCCAGCGACTGGGGGGGATGGGAAAAGCAGCCAGTGCGACAAAAAGCCAAATCTTCTAAGCCAACCAATTCTCAGAAGACTGTTTCTCCTGGACTATCAGCCATGGGAGACTCACCAGATGGTGTATCTTCCCCAGCAGTGGGTGAAAGTGATGGAAGTGGAGGGAAGGGAAAAACACCCTTGGCCACATCAACCCCAGCAAGGCCACAAGGAAAGTCTCAGGTACGTAAGTGGCTGAAAGGTGCCTGGAAGGTGCGCTATAACACTAGCAGCAGAGAAAAGAGCAGTGGTAAACCACATAATGAAAGTTCCCTTCATTGAGGTCACTAGGTTGTCATCTAGTGATTGTTTCCAATGATGTGATCTTATAATAGTTAGATTCATTGTCCCGGGAAGACCTGGTCAAGTACATTAAGAAGCAAGGACTGTTGCTTCAAAAGAGTAAAGGTCGTTGTGAAGGTAGGCTACTTTTGAAGTTCTGATCTAAGTGTGCCATGGCTTCTGCTTGCTATGTGCTGTAGATCTCACCAAGGAATGTGAGCGGTTGAAGAAGGGAGGGGGCGGGGCTGTGGCTGGTGGAGAGGGTGTGGCATGGGAGGAGCTTCAGGTGGTGAGAAGTGAACGTGACCAGGCCACCAGTCAAGCCAAGTCTCTCAAACAGGCTGTGGCTAATCTGGAGCACAGGAATCAGGTATGTAATGCTTAACAACCACTAGAATGTGATGGCCACACTTGATATCACACGTGTTATGCTCTGTGTTATGCTCTGTCTATGATCAAGTGTTTTGGGGTTGCAGGATCTCACAGATCAGCTGCAAGCTTTGGAAGAGTCCCACTCCAAATTGAAGCAGTTTGTCCAGGATCAGCAACAGCAGAAAGATTTGAAGCCTTCAGAAGGAGAAGGTGTGGCGGCTGAGAATGTGCAGCTGAAATCAGAGCTGAACGCCTTGCGAGAACAGCTGGAAGCAAGTGGGAAACAGTCAGTGCAGAAAGTGGAGCAGCTGGAAAAGGAAAAACAGGGCCTGGTTTCAAAGTATTCCGAGCTGGTGAAAAAGGCGAAGAAGCTCCAGAGTGAGATGGTAGCAGCAAAGGAGAAACTTGCCTCTCAAACATCTCAAGATGACAAAGTGAAGGGTCTCCAGGAAGAGAAGCAAACTTTGGAGGCTGAAGTAGCTAAACTGAAAGTGGAGCTCGAATCAGTTGGGAGACAACTCACTGTCGGCATGGAGGCCCTGAAGAAAGAGGTAGATGATGCACGGAGGAGGTGTGTGCAGTTGGAGGAGGGCATTGCTTGCAGGGAGAAAGCAGAGGAAGTGTTGAACAGAGAACTCCTAGAAGCAAGAGTAAAGGCCACAGAATTAGAATCTAAACTCACTAGTAGTGTCACAAAGGAAGAAGAGTTGGCAGCAGAGATAGAGAAGATGAGGTTAAAATGTACAGAAATTGAGAAGAGCAAAGGAGCCAGTAAAGACGAATGGAGCAAGAAGTATTCCAAGCTGGAAGAGTCTCTGTCGGAGCAGAGAGGCCAGTGTGAGTCCCTCCTGGAGTTGAATCAACATCTCCAGGAAACCAGCAAGAACTCCGAGCAGGAGAGAGCTGAGCTGACAGAGAAGCTGGCTGATGCTGAGCAGAGAATGAAGGAGGCAGAAGGTGCACTTGAAGCTAGCAAGAGGAAGAACCATGAGTTAGAGCAGTCCATGAAGTCAGGCATGCAGCAAGAGAGGGCTGAGCTGATGGAGAAACTGGCTGATGCTGAGACCAGAGTGAAGGAAGTGGAGTCTAAGCTTATCGAGGCTGAAGGTGCACTGCAAGACAGCAGGAAGAGGAACCATGAGCTAGAGCAGTCCATGGAGTCAGGCATTCAGCAAGAGAGAACTGAACTGATGGAGAAGCTGGCTGATACTGAGTGCAGAATGAAGGAGGCGGAGTCTAAACTCTCCGAGGCTACCAATGCACTGGAAGACAGTAGGAAGAGGAACCATGAACTAGAGTCAGAGAGAACAAGAGTGGTATCAGAGATGCAACAGGCTTCATCAAACCTTGAGAAGCAGTTGCAGTCAAAATCAGAGGAGATTGGGGCACTGAGTGGCCTGCGATCTGACCTTGAGCAGAAACTCGCCAAGCAAGCATCCGAAGTGAAGACAAGGGATGCAGAGCTTGCGAGTCTGCAGTCGATTCTGGAGACCCACAAGCAGAAGGGAGACGGCCAGGATGAGCTAGTGCAGAGTCAGACCACTGAACTGGGTAGCCTACAACAAACCCTGGACCTCCTCAAGAAGGAGAACTCTGACATCAAAGACGAAGCAAGTCAGAGGCAAGAGAGTTTGACCACTGAACTGGGCAGCCTACAACAAACCCTGGACCTCCTGAGAAAGGAGAACTCTGAACTCAAAGACGAAGCAAGTCAGAGCCAAGTCCATTGTGAGAGTCTGAACAGCCTACAGCGAATCCTGGACCTCCTGAGAAAGGAGAACTCCGGCCTTAAAGATGAAGCAAGTCGGAACCAAGTCCATCGTGACGCTGAGTCCGAACTGCTGCAGTCTCAAGAACAGAGCAAGAGTCTCCACAGTGAGTGCAGCAGACTCAAGGAGCAGCTCAGTGCCTGCCAGACGGACATGGAGGGTGTGGCCAAGGAGAGAGAGGAGCTGAGGGGAGAATTGGAGGCACTGAAGAAAGACTTTGAAGACACGAGGGGACAGTTGGAGGCACTAAGAAAAGAAGCAGAGGATCTGAGAGAGAAGTTAAAGGCTCAGGAGAAAGAAGTGGAAGAAAAGAAAGTCTCCATGGAAAAGCAGGCAGCTGCCCACAAGGAAGAGGGTAAGAAACTGAAGGCCTTTGTGATAAAACTGAAAAGGGAGTTGTCAGAGATCAGAGAGAGGGTAAGTTAAAATGGCTTTGAAGATTTGTAGTGTCATGGAAGTATATACTGTTCTTCTACATGCAGGCGTCCTCCATGTCGCAAAAGTTACAAAGTGGCCAGGAAGCTGAGGGAGAGGAGATGAAGGAGCTGAAAGCCAAACTCCAGTCGGCAATGGAGGAGAAGCAGAGGATGGAGGGAGCTCTCAGGGAGGAGCTGGATGTTCTTCAGGCCAAGCAGGGTGAAGGGGAATCCCTGGTGAGACAGCTGAGAGGGGAAGGGGCGAAACTGCAGGCCAGGTTGGTGGAGGTAGAGGATGCCAGTGAAGTCACCATGTCTGAGCTGGCCAGCCTCCAGTCTGACCTGGCCACCCTCCAGTCTGACCTGGCCACCCTCCAGTCTGAAAAGAACACTGAAAGAATGGCCAAGGAAGCTGTGAGTATTTGAACTCCTCCTGGGGGAGGTGCTGTGTTTACATATCTTGTAATTGGCCAGCAAGGTGATAATAATTACCAGCAATAAACAATCACTTTGGAGGTGGGGCTCAGCAAAACAAATGGAGGTGGGGCTGGAGGTGGGGCTGGAGGTGGGGCTGGAGGTGATAATAATCATAACAACAATAAACAATCACCTTGTGAAGTGTGAACACGAATGTGAAAAATAGTGTGAACACATAATACATTCCCAGGAAACACAAGCACAGTGCACACTGCCACATGGCTACTTTTTCCCCTCCCATTTCCTCCTGTTCAGGCTGAGAGCAAGGTGAAAGCTGTGAGGGAGGAACTGGGGAGGGAGGAGGCCTTCCATAAAGAGACAAAGCAGCGGCTCTCCCTCCTTGAGAAGGAGGCCAAGTCCTCCTCACTGATGAACCTGGAGCTGGAGGACTGCCAGCGCTCCATCCATGCCCTGGAGGGGGAGCTGGTGGGGAGGGGACAGGCCCTGGAGCAGGTCCAGCTGGAAAACCAGACCCACCAGCAAACCCTGCAGCACATGAGGAAGGATGCAGGTAAGGGAGAAATGATCCTACACTGTATACAGCTATAGCAGTGGCTCAGCAGTGCACACATTCTTTTGTGACTAGAATTGCTGACTCAGCAGCGAGCTCAAAGTGAGGAGACTGTCACCAAGCTGAAGCAGCTGCTGATGAAAACCAAGCGGGAGCTGTCCGAGGGCAAGAAGAGAGAGGAGGACCTGCAGGCCTCCATTGCGGCCCTCCAGGGGCAGCTGGAGGAGGAGAGACAAGGCTCGGAGCTGGCCAAGGTCGAAGCATCACAGGTCACTGCGAGGATACAGTCCATGAAACAACAGGTATTCCTTTAACATACATATTCTTTGTGTTTTGTGTAGTTTTTGATTTTTTTTGGGGGGTGACGTGTATGTAGTCAGAAGTATCGGTGGAGAATCTTCAACGGTCCAATCGTAACCTGGAGCAGCGTCTGTCACTGTTTCAGGCGGAACTGGCTTCCACTCAAGCTACTCTCACCTCAACTCAGAGCGACTATGAAAGTTACAAAGTAAGAGTGCGCTCCATCCAGTACAAGTGTGTGCCAGCCTAGTCAACGTGTAGATGATTGGGAGCACCTGGGTCTTTAGCTTCCAACATAATAATAATTGGGCCCTAAAGGTCATGATTATGCATTATTGCTGTTGTAGGTCCGTGTTCATAGCGTACTGAAGCAGAAATCCAATGGGCCTGGAAAGGCCGAAATCGCAAGTGAAATACAGTAAGCAAGCCTTTGTATTAACTGCAGGATGTAGTTCTTTTAACTTGGGGGCCTTTGAGACATTCTGTGATTGATTTCCAGGCAAAAGTACGAGAAAGAAGTACTAAAATTGAGTGCCGAGCTTCAGGAGGTGAAGTAAGTGGATTCAGAAGGACTATTGCACAAAATATAGAATTTTTTCCCTTTCATCCTCAGGTCAAAGTTTGCCTCCAGCCTAGCAGATCACGAGGAGCTGCTGGTGGAGCATCAGCAACTGGCGTCCCGTCACGAGCAGTTGCTGCAGGAGTCTGAGAGCAGGAGGGAGGGGCTGGAGCGAGCCATGAGGGAGGAGGGTGCTCGCCACGCCCTGCACAGCCAGGAGCAGACACAGCTGATTCTGCAGCTGAGGCAGGAGATAGAGGAGGTCACCACGGCCTTTAAGAACCAGCTGCAGAGCTTGCAAGAGGATCACAGCAAGGTTGGTATTAGACGTAGATTTAGTGATGCTTGATAGCCAGCCAAAACTGATCTTCGTGGAGATCTGCCATGCGAAGGACAATATCTATGATAATATCTGGTTCCGTATTTGGAATGTTGTGTATTTAGGTTGTGAGTGGGCTGAAGGAGGAGTTGGAGTCCGTTCAGAGCCAGCGCAGTCTGCTCCAGCGGGAGGCAGACTCCAGAGTCCTGGCCAAGTCCGGATCCAGCAGGCCACCACCAGCACAGCAGCAGCAACAGCAGCAGCAACAGCTGTCCAACACCAACTCGGAGCACATGGAGGGGATCAGGCCACCCAATGAGCTACGCTCCTCTGGAGAAGTGAGCTATACAATTATGCTGACTCATCATAGACTCTTTACTTTTTGTATTCGTTTCAGGGAATGGAACAATCAGAACTGGATTCAGTGGGTAGTGTGCCTCACACTCCAGTAAGTGTTGATCACATGACAGTCACATGATTCCATGTCGCGATCCATACTATGTATCTTACAGTTTTCAGTGGACGATAGTAGCCTCAGCTTCGAGAGGCTTTTGAGCATAGCAGATGGAGAACTGTCGACTCAGCACGATCAGAAACCACATGGGGACCAGAGGCTTCACAAGCAGCTGCGGGTGGCCAGCAAGAAGATCCAGCACCTCACGGAGCTGCTGAGGGAAAATGAGGCCAGTTCTCTCAGGCTGGGGGACCAGGCCAAGCTACTCAAGGAAGAGATCAGAAGGTAGGAGAAGATATTAATCATAGGCAGCAGAATACTTGATGGTAGATAACTTTTCCGGTATGCAATGCAGGCTGGAGAGAAATCAGGAGAGAGAGAAGGGTGTGTCAAACATGGAATACTTGAAGAATGTCGTACTCAAGGTATGGATAGAGGAGATTTGCAACCACTTTGCTTATCAGTATCTCTGTATGATATCCTAGTTCCTCCACAATGAAGGCGAAGAGAGAAAAGGATTGATCCCCATCATAGAGAAACTTCTCCGGCTGAGCCCTCAGGAAGTGAAATATCTAGAAGACACCATCATCAGAGGTGTGGTATACAGCAATGCAAGGATGTGTCCCACCCACTGTGATCAGCATTCTTTTTTCCTTCAGGCAAGTCCTTGGAATTGCCCGGGGCAGATCCTGCCATGGGATCGGCTGGTTCTAAGGGTGGTGGCTTGTCGAGTTATGTCCACAGATGGACAGGATACTAGAAATCGTTGCGCGATTGGTTCTTCATTTTTAAATCAAAATAAATTGTCTGACAATAACCTCTCTAGGCCATTATACCTACAGTAGCCAGAATATACAGTGCAAAAGGTCTGCATGTCTCCCCATTGTCACAACATCTGTGCATGGAGGGTGGGATGCAATCATTGCACATTGTATACAAATTCAAGGACAGAAATTGAAGAATTTGTGACTGATGACACTATGTATGGTACGTATTGATAATAGCATTAGTCTATGTCCTCCTGTTTGGCAGCACTGCTCACACTCTTGCTGCTCTCCTCCTGCAATACAGCGTAGGCCTGGCAGATGATGCGGAAGAGAGGGGCAGGGAGGGTTTGCTGCAGCATCAGCAGTGCCTGACGAGCATCGCCAGAGTAGTGCACAAAGTTGATAAAATGACCAACAGCCTCTTCCAGTTTACCTGTTGGTGAGATAATGGTCATATTAATTAATTGTGGTCACATGCCAAAATTGAAGTAACTTCGCTCACCTTCTGAAAGTTTCTGATTGGCTTTGACCATTTCGGCCGTCAGGAATTCCTGCCGAACTTTAGGATCACGAAGATCAATAGTTTTTGAGTGATTCTTGGCAGCTTTTCTTCCTGTAATACGTGCAAATAGAGATGGTGGAGGAGTGTGGATGCTAAGGTGACTTGTAGTTCAATTTTTACTTGCTAAAACTTTCTTCTTGTAGTCTGGGTCGCTTCTTCTCTTCTTGTCGAAGTAGACACAGTAGCCCAGGAAGAGGGAGCCTGCCAGCCCAGCTGCACACAGAGCAATGAAACGAGCACTCACCATTGTTTCTGAAATGAACACGTGTGGAGGTCAAAGGGTCAAATGCGCACTATTTGGAGTAATCAGCATGAGCGACTCAAGAGCTCAGAATGAAGAGTTTAGTGGTTATAACACCGTGGAAAGAGAGAAGGAAGAACCTGTAGTGGTGGTTGAGAATGGAGACACCAGTGAGTCCACAGTTAAGGCATCCTGCGGTAGAAATAGCCCTGGCCACACCCCTTCCAGCCCACCCTCCACTGAGTGTTCCCCTTCAGATGGAACCACTGATACAAACCTTGACAACAAAATCCGATTTGCTCTAAATGAGCTCGACTTTTACGACAGCAATCATAGAACTTCAAACTTTTCCCTACCATCAACACACAATGATAGCCAATCAGTCGAAAGTGCAACACGCAAAGATAATGGATCAGTCGAAAGTGACAGCAGTGAGGAGGAGGAGGAGGCGTGTCCTAATGCAATGGGGTACATGCCCCTCCCACAGGAACCCGACATGGATGGGGATGTGGACGATGGGGACTGTGATGGTAGCGAGGGTAGCGAGGGTGTACATCATGTTCTTCCTGTTCAGCAGCAAGCTGATGGGGGGTCATGTGACTCCAACAGTAGGAGGGATCCAGTGTCATGTGACACACCAGGAGGTGGTGTCGAGTATAAATCGAAACTAAGCAGTACGGCAGAGGGGATTCAGGAAAAATCTGAAGAAGGATCTAAAAAGCCAGCCTCTCGTCTTAAAGATGGTATGAGATTGCATGGATTACTGGTTCTGATCAAATTCTAAGTCTTGTTCGAATGCAGATGAGGTTGATAGTATCAAAAAGGCCATGTCGGGATTTTCCTTGCCAACCTCGGCAGTACCAGAATGGGCCAAACATGTTCCAGAGGAGGTCTGGAAATCAAAACTCATTGGTGGTTTACATGGAAAATCCAAACCAGAGAAGAAATCTTAAAATGTTTTTGTACGTTTGTCTTCCTGTCTGTCATCAAGAGGTTTTTATAAAAGTGAGAGTTTAACCACATGAAACAGGAGTGGGTGGAATCATTAATGGTGGTGGAATGTTTTAGGGAGGAAGTGAGGCTCAAGAGATTTTAGGAGTGGTGGAATCATTAATGGTGTGGGTGGGGAGGAAGTGAGGAGATGAAAGATGGTAGCCTATAACCTGAGGCGAGTGAAGGGAGCTGGTGTCCTGTTCGTTCTGCTGCTGAACCTGCTGGTCTTCAGCTACAACGAGAGCGCCCTTGGTAACCTTGTCAACCTGGTGGTCCAGAAGAACAGTCAGGACTACACAGACGACAGCAGTGGCCTGTTAGCAACCCAGCCATGGATGCTGACCCTCATAACAGCCACCCTCTCTGACTTCATCCCAAAGCTGCTCTACCCCTTGGCAGGGTGGCTTGCTGATGCCAAGTTGGGGAGGTACAAGGTGATGCGGTACAGCTTGTGGGTGATGTGGATTGGCTCCGTCCTGCTGATTCTCACCTCCATCCTCAATTACGTCCTATGGATGACGGAAGCTGTCAGCGAGAAAAGCATCGTACATTACACCCTGCCAATTTCGATCATCATTTACAGCATTAACATTATAGGTTTGGCTGGTTATCATGTCAATGTGATTCCTTTTGGCATCGACCAGATGGAGGGCCCATCGGGAGAGCAGATTGCGTCCTTCATTCACTGGTACTACTGGACAAGGAACTTCAATTTCGGTGTCATTGCCCAATTTGCATTTGAGTCTGGCTTGTCTTGCAATGACAATAAGAAGTACCAGAGACAGTACAGTATGTATCTCCTTCTCTTCCAGTCTGCTTTCCTCACTGCTGCACTGAGTCTCGAGTTCCTATTTTCTTCCAAGCTCCACAAAGATGCAAAGATTCATGATTCGATTAAGAAAGTGACGGCTATCTCTGCCTTTGTGTTCAAACACGGACAGCCTGTTGGGCAGAGAAGGGCCCACACTTTCACCTATGATGCACCACCTGTGCGCTCCGACTTTGCCAAGCAGTCGTATGGTGGACCGTTTGAAGACGATGAAGTGGAAGACGTGATGTCATTCTGGAGGATAGCTTTGTTTTTGCTTGCAGGACAAGTTGGAGCTTTCTTGATTGAGACGGTAAGTTTGAAGCATAGCTACTTCTTTTATCAATGAATGATTCTCAATGAATCACCTTCTCTATATAGGGATATTACAACTACCCAAGTTTCTTTGAACACATGAAGTCACCCAACAACACTCTGGTGGAAGTTCGTCACTGTGCCATGGAGTACCTAATCACAAGTGAATCTGTCCCGGTTCTATTTATCGTCCTCTCCATTCCTCTCTACGAGTTCCTTATTTATCCTTTCGTTCGCAATCACATCCCCCGTACCAAAGTCAGAATTGGTTTGGGGATCATTGTGACCCTT
>JAAGOD010014786.1_pt1 | contig 11340 bp, 14 predicted proteins | sample 8389681 | NCBI WGS metagenome assembly JAAGOD01 (sample SAMN13964374, study PRJNA552185) | sponge metagenome | biome: deep-sea hydrothermal vent fields; feature: spots directly above weak diffusing fluid; material: seawater and sediment | host: Tedaniidae sp. KZ-2020 ... | reverse complement strand
GCCCAGTATTGCCCTTCCGTAACTAGCTGTGCTCTAGTTACCGAAAGCTTTCTAGTAATCTAAAGCTCAAGCTGTGCATGTCACCGAATGCTTTCTAAAGCTCTTTGCTGTAAGGGGCATATTTGGGTGTACTGGCACATCCCCTTTGACTGGGAAGCACACACACACACACACCACTCTTGGAAACGGCCTCTCTGTGGAGATGAAGTTAAAACTCCTTTGTTGTTTTCCAGATTAATAGGGTGGGGCCAGATCAGAAGGGGTGTGGTTTACAAGCCTCCCTCGTCAGAAGGAACATAGCCTGTGGGCTACTATTTTTAGGAGTTGTATTCCACACATGAACAATACGTCGTTAATTTTCTTTATTTGGAGCTTTTTTGTCACAAAATGAAAATTTATTATCATAAATTAATTGATGGCAAAAATAGTCTTGATCACATGTCCCATAATGGTGGGTGTGGTCAATCCGTGACCACACCCAGAAGTGGTGTCTTAGTGCTAGTCTTGATCGGTGTCGCTTGCTGTCACATATCCGGTGGGTGTGGTCATCCCATGACCACGCCCAGTGGTGTCTAGTGTTAGAGTGCTAGTGGGTGTGGCTGTCCTGTGACTGCGTAGGGGGTGGCTGTAAGGGGAGGAGTCAAAGGTTGTGGGGTTGATTACAGGGGCACGGGAGGAACCAGGCCTGGGGCTGCCATACAGCTGCTGCTGCTCGCGGATGGACTGCTGAATCAGCTCCAGGACCAGGAACTTGTCCTCTGTGGACCTGACACAAAAGATAGCAGCAAATCAGGACTAGACACTCAGCACACTGGAGGGATATAATTGTGCCTGTGGTAATATCAGACTACCTTGGAAAGGTGAGTTATGCAAGGCAAGGTGCAAAGTGCATAGTCGCTACAGCTAGCTGTATACTGAAATTTGACGTGACTCACTTGCTTCTGAATAAGTAGTTGACGGAGTGCCCACCATTAGTTTTGGTGCTGTGGTGCTGAAGACGCCACATGTTGGTCACTCCTAATAGGCCAAACAAAAACCGCTTGGATTTTTATGCTCCCCACTTTGAAAGTGACAAGTATGTATCTGCCACTGGAATGTGACCTAAGTTAATACTGCAGAATGTGAGCTATGTTGATGTACTTAATAGTATCAGCTACTAATCTGCAGAATGTCACCTGTGGTGGATGTCAGCTACTAACAATGATACCTACTACAGAATGTGACTGGTGTTGATAGGTAGCATCACCTAACTGTGGTGAACTATGATGATGCACCTACCATCTGAATCAGGCAGGCTTCGGGCTGTGCACTGCACAGTGGGCACTATCTGCTTGTACTTGGTGTCCTCTGCCTCCACACGAATCTCATGGAATCCTTTCACCTCCTTGCGTTTGTTGTTTTTCCTCTCCAAACAGACGATAACCACGGAGGACTTGAATACTACAGTGACACACACAACAGTCGGCTAAGATTGTAACGGGAAGCTGAAGACTCTTTGAGAAAATGGCCACTTTATCATGGGACCTGTTACTGACACAAGTGGGTATGGACATACCAAACAGGGTTGCTTTCGGTCCTTGACCTTTCTTCCAGCCTTTGGAGAGGCCGTCTGAGGTTGGGGGGTTGAGCCAGGTCACATCCCCGTGGTGTGTGAGTTCCGTGATGCTCACCGAGACCCCAATCTGAGAGAGTGAGAAACAATTCACCTTGCAGTGGCAGAGACACGGGGGGGCAAGGAGGGCGAGTGCCCCCCCACTTTTGAACAAGGGGGGGCAGAGCCCCCCCACTTTTTGCTCTTGTTCAGCATCCACCTTTTATCGAACTACCTAACCATTCTTGGCTAAGCACCCAAGTGAGAAACAATTCACCTTGGCAACAAGAGTAAGGGGCAACCATTCTTGGCTATCTTAGCTAAGCACCTAAAGGCCAGGGTCACAACTATCTTGACACAAGTTACGATGCGTACCTCGTAGAGTTTGGGATCATTAGATAGAGTGTGTATTAGCAGCCAGTATGTCTCACAGAGCCTCTGCATCTCGTTCATGTGATCAGCAACCACTCCCATCTCTTTGATCACCCCTGCAATCAAGCCGAGGAAATGTTGTTAAGCGGTGGCTCATAGCTAGGATCTGTTTTCTTGCCTCTTAAGTAGTCACTCTCTTCACTGCCCTTGGCTGTGTGGTCCAGCATTGCACTCAGGAACAGGGGATATCTTGAAACTCGCTGCATTGCAACAACAAAAAAAAGGTTAGCTTTATTGATACGAATCTTGAAGCTATCAGAGACTGTGCTGATCACATTACTGGTACAATTAAAATGGTGTACTCACCACAATAGGTTTGGCTAGCAAACTGTCCACATTTAGACTGAGATCTGTTGTCGGGTTACGAACTCTGAAAAACTCAATCAGTGCTTTATTCTCACCGCCATCTACAAGAGAAAGCACTGAAAGTCTTGATATGCACATTATGGAGGAACTAACTGAGAATTTTCTTGACGATTTGGTGGCTGGCACAGAAGGAGCTGTAGTGTCTGAAATGCTTCACGTGTTCCAGGAATATGTCAGCCACTCTCAGCACAACTTGCTGTGAAGAATAGAAATGAAAGAGTCAACTCAAGACAACAGTGTTTAGAGATCTGTACACTTTCTGTCATCGTGAAAATCTATTCTTCATACCTTCAATGAACTTCCTTCTTCCGCATCATCAACTTCAAGCTTCAGTGCTTCCTACATGATGATCATAATGATGTACCATAGAACTGTCTATACTTTCGTTCACCTTCAGAGCAACCAGGAGAGAGTTTTGAACTCTCACAATCCTGACTATACTTCCAATCAAGCTTTCCACCTGTGGTGCATCAGTACCCATTACCCAATCTGCAAATGTATGTACTTACCTCGTGTTGACCCAGGTAAGTCTCATGGCGAAGTGGCTCAAAGTACCTTTCAACCAGAACATTCAAAAGCTGTTGGCACAAAATTAGCTATATCACATTAGAACAGTGGAACTTTATCTAGTAGTGGTAGCTAACCCTCTCAGGACCAAGGCCCTCTGGTTGAGAGGCTACATGGAACTACACTTGGAACTACACATACATCAAGGCCCTGCATCTTTCTGACATACCCTGACATAGTCAGCCTCCGTTTCAACCAGATCGCTAACACTCTTTCTGAGCCTGTCGTCCTCAGTCCAAGGTGTGCTGGCCACCTCGTCCATTTGCTCGGACCGCCACCTGCGAAGCAACTTGGAAATTTCATTGGAATCCTTCAAGAGATGTGCTATCTGGTCACTAGACAACTCAGTTGCCTCAGAGCCATTTTCGTGGATTGAAGAATTCACAACTACACAGGATTGTCAGTGTAAACTACAGATTATTGGATGACGCTTTCTCAGGCTTACTGCTTGGTGGTGTGGGCACGACAAGCCCCTTGAGCATTTCACCAGAAATTTCTGGGTGGATGACAGGAGGTGCTGGGCAAATGAGGCTCTCCATGATCCTACTGGAGGAGTGGCTGGAGAGGGGAACATCGACAACACTGGTGCGCAAAGTCAGCGTAACCTCTGAACCTAGAAACATCAACTGAGTAACGATGCTTTTATATGCAAAAGCTTTTGATTTAAACTTCTTGTCTAAATCCCTCGTGTCCTTATCTCAGAGGTCGATTAACACAAAGAAAAGGACTATTTTTGATGCAGTTTAGTTGTCCTTTATGCAGAGGCTGTCCTTATCTCAGGGGGCCCATTATCGGAGGGTCATTATCTACTCCACATACCTGACATTAATCTTTCCACTTCCACCCATCCCAGCTCCATGACACTCTTGTCGTTCATCAGCACCACTTCATCTCCCCTGTTGATTCCTTTCTTCTCCGCCTCACTCCCATCCCTCACCTCCTCCACTATCACACTCTGTAGGTCTATCTCGGTCTTGGCGTCCCATTCTGGTTCCAGAACCAAACCTATGCAGCCCACACTGTAAGTGTCAATGCCCAGACTACGCAAGCACTGGTTGTGATGTACCAAATGATGGCTCCTCTTCTCCTGTGTTAAGTGTAAGTGTAGCTGTTTTGAGAGACTTCTGGCAAATCTCGATATCTGTGTAATGCTGTAATCCCAGGAACAGAGATGATGATTGGTAAGAGCGTCTTGGCAAAATACTAACCTGTTCTAGTAGGATATCGGTACTCTGTGGAATGTGACCTGGGAAGAATTTAGCATCGAATGGCATGAAAATGACAGTGTTTTTTAGTTTACATTTGAATCCGTCTTGTGTTAGTATCTTCAACCTCATGAAATGATCTGAATTGCTCAGCTTGAATCTCTGCATATCATATAGGGGAGTTTGAGATAGTGCACACTGCCTCTATATCTAGAGACCAACCTCACACACGGCCAGTAGGAGCTGCCCAGCAGTGGTGTCATTGCGCAGGGTTAACTGAATAACCTGACCACCAGCGCTCTTGGCACTGGGGACTCTGATGCTCATCACATTCAGCAATGGAGTGGCCCAATCTGAACCTTCCAGTGCATCCTCACTCTTGGCACCAGTTCTCTCCTGGATAGACACATAGAAAACTTGACTAGCTAACTATTAGTCTACACATTGAACATAGAAAATTTGGCAATAAAAAGTGTTGCAGAGCCAATAGCCAAATGTGTGGATTGCAATAGATGCTGATGCCTGTATGCAGCCTAGTCCCCATTGCTCTCTTGAGTAGCTACTTACATCTTGATCACTGTGCATCTGTGTCTTAGCCACTAGACTAGCAAGGGACTGAGTTGAGAGAGGATATGGTCTGGAAATCTCCATGGACCTGGAACAGATATTGCTATACGTTTAACAATACTGTCACAGCTACTTAAGTTTCAGCTTCACCTCTTTGTTCCAGGAGTGCCATCAGGACTGCTGCTGGCTGTGGGATCCTGCAGTGATAGCATGATATGTTAGATACCCTGTTTTAACTTTTGATCTACTTTTTATACCATTTCCAATGAGAACTTTCTTCCACGAGGCTGCATATATGTACATAAGCATTATCACAATGTTATGTGGCTATAATATCTAGCTAACTTCACTAACACTTCTTCCTGGTGAGAGCTTTAGAATTGATGTTGGCGATTCAAAGGACCTGTAATTGTTTAATGCAATGTACAGAATATATATGGTCCTCATAACAAGCATTGGACAACTAAAAGTGAACTCTATTGGCTCTCCTCTGCAATTCACATACCTCAGGCTGACTGAATTCTTTAAACCTGCTGGCAGGCTCGAAACCTGAGTCAATAACAGCACCATCACTCTCTCTCACCGTGCTATAGTGCTGCCTCAATCTTAAAGCATACCTTCAATTTGGAAGAAAGCGAAGAAATGCTTGGATATGGGTCAGAGATGTCCAAGGACCTACAGAATAACAGTAGCTATTAGCACACTGTTAGGCACCATTTAGAAGTCATTATGTACCCTCTTCTTGGTCTTTTTCCAGCTGGGCTTCTGGGAAGTGTCGAAAGCTGGACAGTGGAGACAAACATGACCCTCATTTGACCATCTAGCTATGATGTATTATACCTTGTCTTTTAACTTTGAGGCTTTTGGTAGATGCAAAGATGTTGTACTCGTGGAAGGGTGAAAGTTGTGACGAGCACTCACCTGCAGTGGACATACATACAGAGTGGATAAACATCACTGTGTCTGTTGTGTTTCCATAGCTATCATGCACATAATGGCTCCATTAGAGGAATTACTGTTAATTAGGGTCAATCAATAGGGTTCACTTATTACTTCCAATTATAGCCAGACAAAAACTCTAATCTTGTTTTGGAGTTGGCAAAGGAAGGCCCTTGAAATTACCGTTGCATGTAGAGAGGCAACGGTGACAATTCCTATTCTCCCCAGGGCGGTCTTGGTCGGCTTGGATATGGAGCCAAGCAGAGACTACATGGAAAAATAAATTGTAAAAGTGCTGTAAATGTTGTTCTGTGCTGTTGTTGTTGTTGTTGCTGCTGCTGCTGCTGCTGCTGTTGTTGTTGTTGTTACTTACTTGTGGGTTGGGCAACTCTGTTCCTTGCAATGACGAAATGTAGCAACGAATCCTAAAAAAAACATTGCAGTAAGATAGCAAAAAGCTAGCTAAACACCAGTACCTATACAGTTCAACTCTGTAGGCTTCAAGGTTTTCTGAGCATTCGGTGAGCTGTAAAAATGTATTATTTGGTGCTCAAAGCGGATTGCACCATACACAACATATTACCCGTTCTGAGGCCATGGATTTGGCTATCGGGTCTGTGGCGGCATCAAGGTTGAGAGAGGTCAGATTCTTGAGCTGGTTCTCCTTCTTGATTTGCTTGTTGAGCTCTTCCATCTTAGCCTAGGTCAATTCAATCCTCAAATCAATGGAGCCCATGGGGACATGCATAAATCTGGAGGGTGCTCTGTTAAATCTAAGCGATCTACCTGCAGTACTGGAAGAGAATGGTCCCTGTCCTTCTGTGTACTAGCAATAGCAGCAGCTACATCAGCAACCATTGAAGGTGATACACGACAATTATGATGTCATTTAGCTTAGCATACCACAGTGTATGGCTGTAATCCAATCCTCCACATCACCCTGGCTTGTAGTCTGCAGGCAGGCAATGCAGTCAGTGAAAGTGGAAGAGCAACGAAAGGCTCAGCACCTGAGAGCTAGCAACAAACCTGCATGTAGTATGTATTTCCACTGCTGGTGCTGAGGCAGAACAGATGATCTCGCTTCACGTGGTCATTTACAGCATGTGCAAGGCTATTCTCGATATCTGGAAAGGAAGAATAAACCTGTCACTCCAACTCTTGCTAGTGCTTGCGGCTTTAAGAATACCTAATTTCAGGTCCGAATGAATGGTCTCCAGCTCTGGTAGTGTGGACTGTTCATCGCACTCATAGAAAAACAAAGTACTTCTCTTCAAGTTTGCTGTGAAACAGAGTAAGATTTGATGGCAAGGTGTTCAAGAAGAGAGGACAAGGAGAAACTATACCCCAGTATTTCTTCCACTTTCTCTTGGACTTCATGGCTACTTTCCGGTTCTTGCTCACTAAAATAGCCTTCATCTCAAGCCAACTATAACAAGTAATGCATCATTCATTCACTACGCTAGCCAGACAGCTGAGATTACCTAATAGTTAGCTAGTTACTATGCACCTACCCTGTTTTTCGGATGATCGAAATGAGTGAAGACTTCGGCTTCTCATCTTGAAAAACTCCTGTGTCTTCAGCCATGTCAGTAGTCTCTTCTAGCTCAGTATCTGCGACACAATCTCTGCTGTTCTGGAGAGCAAATCCATTCTGTGTAAAACTGAGGTAAATGCTCTTGCCAACTGGTGGCTGGTTGAGAATGAGTAACAGTATTAGCTAATAGGCCAACTTGGCAGCAAACTTCAGGATGGACTTGGAAATAGTGGTACACAGCTCTAGCTCTGGCTAATTAAATGAAGAATGTAATGTAAGTCTGATCCATGCTGCTTGACTTCTTGGTACCAGTTTAAATTTATTGTGGAGTACGAATTCACTTAAATTTTTCTAATTAGCTCAAATTTGGTTCCAAATGCCATGGATCTAAATTTGATTAGCTTGTTTCTGTAATACAATCCGAATGGGACTGTGTCAGCCACTTAATTGTGCAAGGAACTCACAAGTAGCTGGCTGTGGCCTACTCTTTGAACTGAGACAGTAATAATTGATTGTAATAACTTTTCGTGCTTATCGTAGAGACTCTAATCCTGTCCCTACAGAGGTGCAGCCACATGTCTAAGCTTTCAGCTTCTAGACTAATAGCAATTAGCATAGGAAATTCCCCTTACCTTACCATCGTATTAACATTTCCACTCACCTCTTCGCTGCCTGAGGATGCAATAGTCTTTAGCCCCACCGACTCACTGTTCTCTGTAAGCTGCTCATCACTGGTACACGTGACAGAGCTGTCAATCCTCTGAAACGGTAACTGCAGCTTTCTCTCCATGCCTGACGTGGGCACTGATGACAGTACCATACCCTTCGCTGGCATTACGTTCACTATAGACTCAACTTTAGAAGCCTGTTCTGCTGCTACGTCAGTATCTTGAAACCCACTATCTGAAAATTCCTTTGGAGGCTCGAAAGTTTTCAGGTGGTAGGATCCAAGTCGTTGTCGGATAATTAGAGGGTTATCCTCCTCATTCAGATCCCCATCGGATTCATCCTGAACTGGTGGCACCATCGTTAGAATTTGATCAGATTTCATGGATTGATTCTTTGACCTTGCTTCCTCGGCTACCACCATCTTTTCTTCTTTTGCCACTATCTTTTCTTCCTCAGTGGCTTCTTTTGCAACCACTGTACTCATTTTCAGCATCAGTTGGCTTAGATCAACCTGCCCTTTAGAACTTGATCTGGAGATGTCTGCCAAGTCAAAGAACCTGCTATGTCTTGGTGAGATAAGCTTCCCGGGGGGCGGTGCTAGTGGCAGAGGTGGTGGGACATCTTCGAGCGACCCAGCAACAGAGTGGCGGTAACGGTTCTCCACACTTGGGCGTCGTCTCTCGTGTGGTGGTGAAGGTGAAGGTGAATGTTGGTGTGGCGGAAATTCGGCCTCCGTTGTGGTGGTTTCGAACTCGGGTGAGAGGAGAGGGCCAGGTGGGGGGCTGATTGGGAGCACTGGGGGGTCAAAATTTGCCACTGTGGGGTCGTCGGCTGCAGGGGACTCCCCATCCTGCTCAGCATGAGAATACCCCTCTTCATTTTCAAACACTGTTTCCTTTTCTTCCACGTCTAATTCTCCATCCTCAAGACTGGAATGATGAGAAAGCACGTCTAAACTTTGCTCAGGGGATTCATCGAGCTCATTCTGTGTGGACTCAACTTCCGTCTCTTCATTCTCCTCTATGATATCTGGAAGAATGAAATCCTCCTGCATTTGGAATGGGGAAGATGGCTGATAGAGCTCCATTGATTCAGAGTCACTTGATAAGCAGCCATCGGATTTGATGCTGCCTAAGCTATTCTCGAGTGGAAACTCGCAACTAGTGCCCGAACTTATGGAATTATGTGCTAGAACATCTGCTTTATCTTCATCGCTAACACAAGAATCCTCCCTGAAAATAGGCACTTCTTGATGCTGCTCATCACCACTTTGAGGATCTCTTGCGGTAGATGCAAGAGGCTGAGCAGGATGGTCAGTGGTTGATATCTGTTCATGATTAGCTGCAGAACTAAGACAAAGAAAGAGCAGCTAAAATTTTGTATGCATCCAAATGGAGCTTCGACTAAAGGTAAAGAGGACTCTGGTACCTTGAATTAGTGGATTCTTGAGTTGGTGCCTCTGAATCAGGAATGAGAGTGGCCTCGCTCATCTGTGGAGGAGCTGGGGTTGCGATGGAGGAGGACAGATTGCGGCGGAGTTTAGCGGACCCAGGAGAGGATAAGGAAGCCTACGAATCACATCAACTAGAACAGTACCATTTTCAGTAACAATATTACTACCCACCGAACACAACTTCATGAAGTTGTCCACATCTGATTCACACATGAAATTCAGACCCCAGGCACCACCTACGTATATAGACATTATTGATTACAATTTGCATACAGGTACTTATAATATCACTACCGTTCTCCACATCTCTCCACTGAACAAAGTTCTTTGAGGACTTTCTCAATTTAGTATCTGTGTAATCAAGCTACCTAAAGTGAAGCAGTTTAGTGTATATAGCTAACCTGGAACTTTGATTTCGACGCAGAAAGATCTCCCATCCACACCAGAAGCCTCAAGTTTGAACTTGCATACTTTGCCCACCTGCACCAGCCATTGCATTTACATGCAATGAGTGTCGTCACATTCCATTTGGTGGGAATGTAAAAAATGCACTGCACCTGGATATATTGGACTGAGAGCGGGACCAGGCTCTCCAGAACGGGCTGCCATCTCAGAGCTCCATCCTCCGAGGAAAGTCTGTTCACTTCAACCAATACCCTGCACATGAAAGCAAATTTTCAAGTCCGTGAAGGCCCAGAGGAGGTAGCATGAAGCATAGTTTCATGGATGCTTCACTGAGCATGCAGGTGGTTGATCTTGCTAAAAGAGTGGGCAGGATTGAGCCTGGTTGGATGGTTTGGTAAGAGTGAAAAAAAAAAAAAGGCGACCCAGGTCACTAGATATCACACAAGCTCTTCCTCGTGTAGCTACCAACTTACTTGAGCACCAGCTCTCCATGAGTGTACTTGCTCACTTCTGCTGCAGATTTGGACCTCCCTGCTGCCCTCTCTCCTCTCCCCTCCTTTGTGCTCGACCCAGCACAGTTTCCCATCCCTGTGCTGTCCTGCCTCCACTTCTTGAAGAGCGCAAGCTTCTTGAGTTTGGATTTCAGCATCCACCACCAGCAGCAGCCATTGCAGTGTTTGTTGTCATGATGCTAGCTAGCTGCAGCAACAAGACCCTCCCACTTTCTCCAAACCACAAGCAAAAGGGGTGGGGCTACCCTTGGATTATTCCTCTCCAATCTTTTTTTCATGTGCGCATAATTGGATAGGTCAGCTGAGAGAGTAGCATTAGTCAAGAGCAGCTTAGATTTTAGTGTCTCTCCTTCACTGCCAGGGAGCTAGCTGGAGAAGCAGAGTGTAGTGCTGCAGGATAGATCTATTCTATAGTGAGCTGAAAGCTAGCTATTTAGCCTAAATCTGCTAGCTAGCTAGCTAGATATAGCTCTAGCTAGCTCTGTTGCTAGCTAGCTAGCTAGCTAGTTATGTGCAGCAGATTCTATTGATTGTGATCTAGTTTTGTTTTTATTTCTCCAGAGATCGTTCAGCAAAAACGAGAGGAAATAAAGTAGACTTTGGTCAGTCTCAGCCCACTATTGGTACGCTGGTCCGTCCCCAGTGTGCTGTGCAGATCATCACCCAGTCCCCCCCAGGCTACCAATGGCCTACAGCAGAGCAAGTAAGATGGCTCCCTTAGTGTTTATTGCGTGTGGTGTTAATCACTTTCAATGGTCAAGTGGTTAAGATTGAGATCTGATCTCTGAGTGGCGAAACTGTGACAGTATGCAAGGGTCTTGGAATGTGTTGCTGCAGTGTGGTGTGCAATGCAGTGCAACAAATCATCCCCTATCCTCTTCCAATCCTGGAAAGAGGAGGAAAGGATGGGAAAACAGCAAAGAAAAAACCCTCTCCTCCCCCTTAACCGCGCCCACCCACCTACATACAGGGAACTCCCTCTAATCTGAATCACTGAAATGAGGTATAGAGGCCACTTCAGAATGCCCCATACTATGCTTCCTAGTGCAAATTTACCCCTGAAACGAGGCCACCCCTCTAATCAGGACACTTTGACTGGT
>JAAGOD010017387.1_pt1 | contig 11344 bp, 10 predicted proteins | sample 8389681 | NCBI WGS metagenome assembly JAAGOD01 (sample SAMN13964374, study PRJNA552185) | sponge metagenome | biome: deep-sea hydrothermal vent fields; feature: spots directly above weak diffusing fluid; material: seawater and sediment | host: Tedaniidae sp. KZ-2020 ... | reverse complement strand
GGGCTGCCACATCTGAATCAGCAAAAGTTCGACTGAGCGATACCCTAAGTCGAATCTCTTTGGGTCGTGGGCTTTTGCTATTCCAGTGTATTACTCGATGGTCGCGGTCAATCGCGAAACTCCCTGCAGACAAGTGGCTATTGCCGACATAAATAGACTCAACCTCTACTTGAGGGATTCTCAGCATTACACATCGCCATGCAGATTCAGTAGAATCCCAATCGTGCTCATTTAGCTTCATATCAAATGGTGTATCCATAACACTTACCTTCGATCGAATAATTGTGAAAACTCATCATCCTATTCTTGCCAAGGTACAATCGCGTTTTTTCGAGAATTGATACAGGAACTATTCTCCTCTGGAATCGTGTAATTTTTACTACCTTCGGTGATATTGCTTGTAATTACCCTGTGCCCAGTGGCGCAGAATATTGAGCAACCTGCGACCCTTTGATCAAAATTGCCGTGGTAGGATGAGCAGTATCGAGTCTACTTGGCCATACTTATTTTAATCAAAGCCTGTACGACTGGATGGCATAGGCATAGCACGTGGTTTGCTTTTTTATCGCTTGACGAATACTGACTGTAGTGGCATGGTAAGACCGCTTTTCTGGTGTTTAATGCGAAGACGAGAGGAAGATATGATGGCAGAAATTAAGTGTTTAATCTTTATGGTTTTCCTGAGTGTAATTGTAGTTGGCCAAGTTCAAGCAAACGAACAATTGGCTACTGACAGTGGTTGCATGAATTGCCACAAAATAGATGGCAAAGGTATAGGGCCGTCACTTAAAGAAATCGCTGCGAAATACAAAGCCGATTCGGGCGCTGAAGCAGCCTTAATTGGCAAAGTAAAGAGCGGCGGGTCGGGTACTTGGGGGACTATGCCTATGCCACCAAACTCGCCGCGCATAAGCGATGCGGATATACAGACTATAGTGAAGTGGATTCTCGCAATGTAATTGCATTCCTAAATGGAGTCCGGTCCAGGAAGTGACGGCGCCAAGCCGCAATCAAACCTGCCGGACTCCGCACAACCCAACTAATCACCATCAATATCGACGGCATCCCATTCCCTTACTATCTGCTTGAGGCGTTATCGACAGTGTCATCGGCTCGCTACCCAAATCAAACAACGCCATATCGCTTTTGTCAAATCAGTGCAACCATTCTCGCTATAGTGTTAGTACTATCACCATAGCGATTTTTAACCCATCCCCTACCCGCCCGATCATTTGCTCATCTGCTACCCGCAGATTATCCAAGCTAATAACTATTTCGCAAACCGTACCAACCGCAGAAATCCAGCGGCTTAATCGAGAAATCGGAACTGTCCTGTTCAACCAAAACCGCAGTGATACGATCCCACCGTTTTACATTATTCAGGATTTCACTCGGATAGAGGATAACCACCCACTTGGTCGGTACATCCCGTTGCGGTAGACAATCTCTAATTCGCGAGTTTTAGCTAACGAAAAATATTATTACACCGCCACTACAGCGTCAATTTGTGCTTCCGGTGCCGCCTTGATGAACGCATCCAAGCCGGTGCAGTGCTGGTAAATCTGTCTGATCAGCGAATAATTTTGCAAATTACATTCGTATCTGACGGCGTTGTAAACCTGTGGAACTAAAAACGCGTCGGCGATTCCAGGTGTATTCGCAAAGCAGTAACGACCATTACACGCGCGGCTGGCCAAATGCCGCTCAATCGCATCGAATCCGAGCCTTATCCAATGGTGATACCACGATAAATTATTGCGTTCGTTATGCGTGCTTTCCGCCGCGCGATAATCCAGTATGCGAAGGTTATTCAACGGGTGAATATCACAGGCAATGATCTGGGTTAGCGCGCGAACATAGGCGCGGTCTTCAGCTGACTTCGGCATCAAGCTTGGTACCGGATAGACTTCTTCCAGATATTCGATAATCGCGGCTGATTGAGTTAGCACGGTTTCACCTATTTTTAGTGCCGGCACCAATCCTTGCGGGTTGGTCTCAAGGTATTCAGGTAACCGGTGCTGAGAAGAAGGTGCGCTCAAATCAACTGATTCAATAGCGTACTCGATGTTCTTAAGGTTTAACGCGATTCTGACCCGGTACGCGGCCGAACTACGATAATAGCTATACAATTTCAGGTCCATGACTGGATGTGCTGATCAATTGCACCAAATATCGATTCGCCTTCAGCATTCTCCATTTCTATACGGACACTATCCCCAAAGCGCATGAATTCGGTCACAGGCTGTCCGGTTTCCGCGATTTCCAACACGCGCTTTTCAACAATACACGAATAACCGCTTTCGAGATCGTTATTACTGACTGTACCTGAGCCAATGATCGTTCCCGCGGCCAGACTCCGTGTTTTGGCCGCGTGGCCAACCAATTCCGCAAAGTTAAATTGCATATCCGTGCCGGCATTGGCTCGACCGCAAAGTTCGCCGTTCCAATACACACGTAGCGGCAAATGGAGTTTGCAATCATGCCAGGCTTCACCGAGTTCATCCGGTGTAACCGCGACGGGGGAAAATGCGCTGGACGGTTTTCCGTTTAAGAATCCAAAACCTTTAGCAAGTTCCGCGGGAATTAGATTACGCAATGACACATCGTTGACCAACATCAACAATTTGATGTGTTGCCCGGCTTCATCAAGTGTAATTCCACTGGGCACATCGTCGGTGATGACTGCCACTTCGGCTTCGAAATCGATCCCCCATTCCTCGTTTCCGGCAAATATCGTATCCCTGGGACCCAGAAAACTATCCGAGCCGCCCTGATACATCAAAGGATCATGCAATAAACTCGGAGGTAGCGCGGCACCCCGCGCTTTACGCACGCGTTTGACGTGGCTCAGATAAGCACTTCCGTCCAACCACTGATAAGCTCGTGGTAGAGGTGCCGCCAGTTTATCGTAATCCAACGAAACACCTTGGATCTCGGCACGATTTAGCGAGGCATAAATTTCTTCGAGGCGCGGAGCCGTTTCAGCCCAGTCATCCAGCGCAGCCTGTAGGGTCGTTGCAACGCTGTTAGCAGCTAGCGCTTGTGTAAGCTGGCGGTTAACCACCATTAGCATGCCATCACGACTGCCGTTATTCAGCGTTGCCAGCTTCATTTCCAGGAATCCACGTATTTAGTCCATTCAATTCCCGCAGCATTATCTGACACATTCAGTGCGTCACGGGTATCGATCATAACGGCAACTTCTTCGGTCGCTCTAGCGGGCATTTCCTTAGCATTTCGCAAAGCTTTGGGATGTGGCCCGTGCGGAATTCCGCTGGGGTGCAGTGTTGCCATACCTGGATAAATATGATCCCTGGAGAAAAACTTGCCGGAGTGGTAAAAGATTAACTCGTCATAATCGTCATTGTTATGGAAAAACGGCACCTTCAGTGCGGCTGGATCCGATTCAAAGGGACGCGGGACAAATGTGCAGACAACAAAACGATGCGATGTGAACGTCGTATGCGCAGATGGCGGTACATGGTAACGATGACTCATTAGCGGGCGTATATCGCGCCAGTTCAAACAAACTGGCATTAATGTGCCGTGCCAGCCTACAGCATCCAACGGATTGTATGGGTACGTAATGGTACTGAGCTGATTATGGCGTTTCACGACCACACGCCAGGTGGCTTCATCCTGTTGGTCCATAAATTTTTGATCCAAGACAGGCGTTTTCAATACTGCTGAATCGAATACCGCGTGATTGCCCACTATCCCCTTATCAGGTAGTCCAAAACTGTTGCCGGTCGCTTCGATCATCAATGCGCTGAGGTAACTTTCCAGAGTCATCCGCCACTGGGTACCGCGCGGCAACATAATATAATCACCCTCTCTAAAGCTAATCCAACCGTAATCACAATACAGCTCGCCGCTCCCTGAGTGTACAAAAAGCAATTCATCGCCATCCGCGTTCCTAACCAAATGGTCCATATCGGATTGCATCCGCAAAAATCGGACGCGGACGTTTTCATTGTGGAACAGTAACGCTGCATTCCAGGGAGACTCCCCATGGATAGTCAGTTTTTGGGTATCAAATGCGCGCGGCCTTAAATCGCCTTCAATAGTGGACCAAGACGTGGGTGGATGCTGATGATACATTTGCGTCGCCGGCCCAAAGAATCCTTCCTTGCCGAGCTCACGCTCGTAGGTCTTGTCGGGTAAATCAACATGGGCTTGACGCGAAGATTTACCTTCGACTTTCGGAAAGTTTATCCATGGCATTAGATAACTCCGCGTTTCATTTGATCAAGTTCTATGGATTGGAACAAGGCATTGAAATTTCCTTCGCCAAAGCCGTCGTTGCCCTTACGCTGGATGATCTCAAAAAATATCGGACCGATCACCGTTTTGGTAAATATCTGCAACAACAATCCGGTTTCAGAATCGGCCAAGCCGTCCAATAATATGCGATTTAAACTCAAACGCTGTAAATCTTCACCGTGATCGGGTACACGAGCGTTCAATTTTTCATAATATGTGTCCGGCACGTCCATGAATTCGGTGCCACTCCTTCTCAGAGCTTCAACAGTCGCATAGATATCGTCAGTAGATAGTGCGATGTGTTGGATGCCTTCACCGTTGTAGGTATCCAAATATTCTTGTATTTGCGAGCGCGAATCAGAAGGTTCGTTAATCGGAATTCGGATTTTTTCACATGGACTGGTCATTGCGCGCGATTTCAATCCGGTTTGCTGGCCGTGGATATCAAAATAGCGAATCTCTCTAAAGTTGAACAAGCGTTCGTAGTAATGTGCCCATATATCCATGCCTCCTTTGCGGACGTTGTGCGTCAGATGATCTATCTGTTTTAGACCCAGGCCTTTGGGGTAACAATCGACGCCACCGAAGGGCACAAAATCTACATCATAGATAGAACGTTTCCCATAGCGGTCAACCAAATAAATCAGACTACCGCCAATGCCTCTGATGGCGGGGATATTCAGCTCCATGGGACGCGCATCGCTAGTGTGTGGCTCAGCCCCCAATTTTAATGCTCGGGCAAAACTGTCGGCCGCATTTTCAACGCGGATCGCAAAAGCACAGATTGAGGCGCCATGCACCTTAGCAAATGCTTGTGCAAAGCTGGTCGGTTCATGGTTGATGATAAAATTGATCTCGCCTTGTCGATACAACACCGCATTTTTGGAACGATGTCTGGCAATAGCAACAAATCCCATTATTGAAAACAGATTTTCCAACGCTCGGGTATCAGGCGCGGTATATTCGACAAATTCAAATCCGTCAGTTCCCATCGGGTTGCTTGCACCACTCATCTGGATGCCTCCTGATTGGCTTTGATTCATTAACATAGACATAGTATTACTGTAGTAGGTTCAAGTGGTTTTTATAGCCTGCCTGTTATAAAACCACGCTATATTCATGCAATGGCACAACAGACGCCGGAATTTGCTTTGCTCTGTAGAGGCGGATAGTATTGCACGCACCGTCTTGGCTAGACGCGCCTCATCTCCTAACCCTAATTTGTTCCTACGATGATTGACATAAAAAACATCAAAAATATTGGCATTATTGGCTCGGGGGTTGCTGGACTGGCCGCGGCGCGCTTGTTGTCACAGGCTGGATTCGATTGCGAAATATTCGAGAAAGGCAAGCAAGTCGGCGGCGTATGGACTGTGGGCTACAATACGTTTGGCCTGCAAACACCACGATCCTTGTACGAAATTCCAGATTTCCCCTTTCCTGATGACTATCCAAGGATTCCAAGCGGGCCGCAGCTCCAAGCTTATTTCGAAGCTTACGCTAAAAAATTCAAGCTATTGGAAAAAACTAGCTTCGACTCCGAAGTGCAAAGTTTGCAACCGGTGGCGGACTCCGGTTGGCGTTTAACCACTAAGGACCTGAACAGCGGCAAGACCAAAACTAAGAACTTTGACTTTATTGTTGTTGCGACCGGCCTTTACTCCACACCGTTTGTACCCGAAGTTCCAGGCCATGAAACCTTTAGGGGTGAGATATTACATTCTTCCGAATACAAATCGCCCGAACTTGTCAAAGCGCGTGATGTCGTCGTGGTTGGTTTCGGCAAAAGCGCTTTGGACATCGCAACCGACGCGACGCGCTATGCGAAGACTGTAAGCTTAGTGTTTCGCGAACCACATTGGCCGGTACCCGTTGACGTACTGAACTTAATCGATGTGCGTAGAATTTTTCTGAACCGTCTGGCGGGTGGTTTTCTCCCCTTATATCAACAGCCCGAGGCTTGGGAAAAGCGGCTGCATAAGTATTGTCCGCTATTAATCAAGGGATTTTGGCGTTTTGTCGAGATTTTATTGAAAGCCCAGTTTCCGCTAAAAGCTTGCGATGCCCTTCCAAATACGCCGCCCGAATCGGATTTTTTCAACCAAGACTTTTTGCCCAGGCCTGAAACCTATCGTCTGATGAAAAGCGGTAAAATCAGCTGTCGACGTGCGCGCATCTCGAATCTTACCGAAGACGGTATTCAATTGGATAACGGCGATATAATCGATAGTGATAGGCTAATTTTTGGTACAGGTTGGAAACCCGATTACGCCTATCTACCCGAAGCCTTTCAGCAAAGCGTAGGCGAAGACGGCGTTTATTTGTACCGCCACATTCTGCATCCCGCCATGGATAACTGTGCATTTCTGGGTTGGGCTTCAACCTTCTCGAATTCATTAACCGCGCATCTTGCCTCGCTGTGGCTTGTCCAACTGCTTAAAGGCACGCTGAACATTCCCGATAAGGCGGGCCTGGAATCCGAGATACAAAGCCTGCGCGATTGGAAGCGAGGTTTTATGCCATCCAATCAAGGCCGGGCATCCATGCTTCAGCTGCATATGTGGCATTACCACGATGAATTAATGCGCGATATCGGTGTAGATCCGTACCGCAAATCAAATAAAATCGCAGAATGGTTACAGTATTATGGGCCAAGCGATTATCGCGATTTATGTTCAACATCCGAGACTGTTTGATCTATTGAAACAGCGACCGGACCGCGAAATGCTTGCCAGATTCCTACGCAATGTGGAATACGCCTAATCCAACGTCTTTCAAGAAATTCTCCTATACGAAAATGAAACTTGTCAAACCCAATGATTGTCATACAGTTTATGTATACAAGATCGGACAGGAGATGGATCATGGTAGATCAACACAACGTCGCATTATCAGGTTTTGCACAACATAACGGTATAGAGGGATTAACCACCCCGTCGCTGCAGGCCGTCAACCAGGGAAAACAGGGTTATTCTATTGATCAGGCCAAGCAATTTTTGGTATTTCAGGACCGGATAAACCGTGAGTTGCTGCAGCACCCCATTATTGTGAACAACGTCTACACCGCATGGTTCAAGCAAGGTCAGCAAAACCTCGACCAGATTAGAGCGTTCATCGTCCAGTTTTCGGTTTTTTCGAATCAGTTTTTACTTGCGCAGATGAATAAGATGATCAACGCCGATAGTTTGGAAAGTATGCATGCGTCCAAGGAAATTCTTGCCAACGAAATCGGGGTTCGTTTTAAGTCTAACCAGAACAAAGAGCCCGACGATATTTATGGAACTACTGAAGGTTCCATCGAAGGGAGCTCGTTCAAGTTCGCGGCCGCACATTTCGAATGGCTTTACAATATCGCCAAGCGGCTTAATCTAACATTCGACGATATCGGCAAACCGCGGCACGGAATCGAATCTACGCTATTTTTCTGCAACAAATTGATACGCCTCTACGGGGGTGAAAACTACCAATACGCGCAAGCCGCCAGTTATGCGGTTGAGAATTGGGCCGCTGCCGGATTTTGGGGTGAACTGATTCAGGGCTTTAAGCTGTTTAATCAACGCTCAAGATTGGCTTTACCTTTAAACTTTTTTATTTGGCATGATCGTATCGAATCTCAGCACGCCGAGCATACCCAGGAAGAATTGGAACAACTCTATTTTGCTCACGACGTCAACGAGGACGCATTCATCGAGTTTGGCAACAAAATGTTGGACGGCGTCGCAGCTTTTTGGAACGGTTTGGATGACCAGCGGAGGGAACTGGCTAATATTCACTGATCGGAACCTTTGGTCGAATAATACTTTGATGGCGACCGCCTTACAATACAAATGATATCGTGATGCGCATAAATGTTTTTGGAAACCTAACGTCGCAATCAGTGGTTGCAATGAAGCGCAACTTAATTGAAACTCACTGGATTGCTTTGTATACGCCCAGCATAGGCCTGAAGTTTTTGATATGTATTAGTCTTAATCGACCAACACTCTATTAGACGATTTCATCCAACCGATTGGTGTGTTTGGGTAGGGGCTTGTGCTTATTTTGGTTTTTTGAGGTTTTATATTTCGACTGCCGATCTTTTCGGTCTCTTACGCTTTTAGTTACTTTTTGAATGTTTGCCCGTTGTGCCAGCGATGATATTTCGTTCACGTCACCCTCGTTGCGTCAAAGCTTCAACTCTCTAGTTAACCTATGTCGCTCAACGGAACGACAATCCCTCAGCTCATCTTTACTTCTACAAATCGTTTTCTTGCCTCGGAACGAGAGCCAGCTCCCCTTCGGCAAGAAAATTCAGTATGAAACCAAATCTCTATGCGATCATGTTGTTTTCTGGTGAGACGATGTTCAGACTAAAACATATCCATCTCGGATAGCTCATCGTCACCCAAAAATTTGTTCAGATCAACCAGAATCACCAATTGCTTTTCATGGCTCGTCACGCCTTGGATGTACTTTGAACTTTCATCGTTGCCTACGTTCGGTGCCGATTCGATCATCGAGTCGGATAACTCAACAACCTCCGCAACGCTATCGACTAGGATACCGATAACCTGATCATCGGCTTCGATTATCACAATTCGTGACGATTCATCCGTTCCATTCGGTATCAGACCGAATTTTTGCCGAGTATCAATTACCGTAACGACGTTACCGCGTAAATTGATAATACCAAGAACATAGTCAGGCGCACCGGGAACTGGCGCTATGTCAGGAATTCTTAATACCTCTTGAACCTGCATTACATTGATCCCGAATGTTTCATTCCCTAACTTAAACGTGACCCACTGGTTGACGGGGTCACTTAGTTTTTCCTGAGCTTCACTCATAGCTTTTTACCTAATCATTGTTCATGCGAGGATATATGCCTAAGTGTAGTCAACTAACGAGAGCTTTGAAGAAGAATTAGACGATTCAAATCAATCAATGCGCATAATTTCTCGGTTACCATGCCGAGCAGCCAAGATTTTGTATTCGAAGATCGCCTCCATTTGACATCTTCAGCATTTAATAGTGATACTGCCGAAACCTCATTACAAGGAATACCCCAGCGGCGATTTTTAGTTACCAGCACCTTGCAATGACCATTCGAAACACCCGAACGACTATCTGAGGAAAGTTGTGAAGTGAATAAAAATGGCACGTCCACCAATATGATTTTATCGCCTTGATCCTCCACCATACCAACAACCCAAGGGGGTTGATCTGGTAGATGCACCAACGTTTCCGGGATCTCTATGGTTCTAGACAAATCCCGCAACGGCGTTGCCAACAATAAATTATTGATTTCAAAAAATAAGACTTGGAAATGGAATCCCTGCAAGCAGGACGGCTCCATTGCCTTAACCGTATGTTGATATTCTGCAGTGGCTGAATCGCAAACTAACTGTGCGTCATTCTGGTTTTTATTCTCGGCACATTTTGTATGTTCTGGAATTTGGCCCTGTGGCTCGCTAAGCAGACCATCAAAATATATATTTAACGCCTGCTCTTGCTTTACCAGCGGAGCCTGAGGCAATTTTTCCGCACACATTAGCCGTTAGCTGCTGCTCCGTTTTCAACCTCTCCTCCATGCAACAATAATTCTAAGAATTCGCTATAAGCGTTCACCGCTCTAGATTTCGGCATGTAATACGGTGGTGGCGTACCGGCCTTACTAGCGTCACGCAATTTTGTATCAACCGGAACAACTGACTGCCATACATTCTGATGATAATTCTGTCGCAGATAGCGTAGCGATTGCACGGACGCGCGAGTCCGTCTATCAAACATCGTGGGTAAAATTATATAGTTAAGCGGTAGCCTGCGCGATTTCTGAATCATGCTTAAGGTTCGCAACATGCGCTCCAGGCCCTTGGTCGCAAGAAAGTCCGTCGATACTGGTATTATAAGACGTTCACAAGCCGCCAGTGCGTTGATCATTAACACGCCCAGCATTGGGGGGCTATCAATCAAAACATAATCGTAGCTGTCAGCAAGCATTGACATCGCCCGCGATATAACCAAACCCATGCCGTCAGCTGTCGCGCATTGCCGGTCCAGTGTTGCGATACCGGACGCAGCGGGCAGCAAAGATAACCCTTGAAAATTTGTTTTCACGACAGCACGCACAGGGTTTATCGCTTTACCGTAACTCGCAGCCTCGAATAAATCGTATACACTGATGTCAATGGTATCTGGATTGAGACCGAAATAACTGCTCAGAGATCCATGTGGATCGAGATCGAGTAATAAGGTTCTGAACCCCCAGGTGGACAACAAACCACCCAATGTCACAACCGACGTGGTTTTACCGACGCCTCCCTTCTGATTTGAAACCGCCCAAGTTTTCACGGCAGTTTTTTAGTGATAGCAGGGTTAAGTTTTGACGTAGACGATTTGTCGACCGTCGCAGATTCCAGTAATTGACTACGTTCGTCGGACAATATTTTGTGCCTAGCTGCAGACTGTGCCAAAAGAACCAACACCACACGGCGGTTTTTATAACGGCCAATCTCTGTCTTATTGTCCGTAATCGCATGATGCTCTCCGTAACCTATCGCCGCCATCCGCTTAGGGTTAACGCCTTCGCGAGTCAATTGGCTCACTACCCTAGCGGCTCGTCCGGCGGACAGCTCCCAATTAGACGGAAACGCGATTGTATGTATGGGACGATTATCGGTATAGCCCTCAACATGAATAGTATTTGGAAGATACCGGAGGATCTCTCCAATTTTTTTCAGTACTGGATGTGCGTCTTTAGACAAGTCCGCACTACCGCTACCGAACAGCATGGCGCTTTTCATTTCAACTTCAATCCACAATTCGCTTTGTTTTACGTCTATCAATTCCTGATCGATATAGGGCGATAAAACCTCCTGAATCTGATCAGAAACCCGGCGTAGGCGCGAATGTTCCTGCTCCATGTCCACAACTTTTTCGATCTGTTCGGTAAGTGTTTCGGAGTCCGGATACTCTGCTATTAAACTTTCGATCGGGTTATTTTCTCGTTTTATTTCGCCAATCTGAATAGGATCCAGCGTTGTTTCCGGTACCGTAAACGCATCGTCCAACGAGTCTGACAATACGCGGTATTTTCCCTCAT
>JAAGOD010048276.1_pt1 | contig 11364 bp, 19 predicted proteins | sample 8389681 | NCBI WGS metagenome assembly JAAGOD01 (sample SAMN13964374, study PRJNA552185) | sponge metagenome | biome: deep-sea hydrothermal vent fields; feature: spots directly above weak diffusing fluid; material: seawater and sediment | host: Tedaniidae sp. KZ-2020 ... | reverse complement strand
TCGGGGGGGGGGGGGGGGGGGGGGGGGGCTATTAGGTGGGGCATTCCTCATTCCGTTGCTGTTTTCAGATGAGGGAGAGCAGTTTGGCTGTGCCGAGCCTGAAGCGGGTGTGTCTGCGGGAGAGTGCGGACTTTGCCCCCCTCCCTGGCCTCATCACGGCAAGGATGGTGCTGCTCTCCATGGAGATCAGTGTATGTGCATGTGACGGTCATGTGATCTCTTGCAGTTGAATGCAGCGGGTATATCTCACACCACCACCTACACTGAGTATGGGTCACCTTCAGCCAACGTCTTTGGGTGAGTGTCCTTTTGAACTTCTATGATGTCACATCAGTATGACATCATTGTTTGTTTGTTTGTTGTTGTAGCTTCCCCCAGTGCTATGAGGGGTCTCCAGCTATGCACCACCTTCTCTCCACCAATCTAAAATCCTGCTGCATCACGCACTCTCTCTCCACCTACTACTCCTGCACAGTAAGCCACACCCACTCTGCTCCTGACCACACACCCTAGCCCCTCCCCCTTTCCCCTCAGTTTGTGTTCTCCCCCCTTGACTTGGGGGGACGGAGTGCTGATGGGGGGAACGTGATCTTGCGGCAGTCTGTCCCCGCCCCCCAGCCTCGGAGGGTCGGTGAGGACCTGGGGCAGACGCTCCTGGGCCAGTGGCAGGCTAGAGTCAACCTCCTGGCCATCACACTCGAGCTGCAGCAGTATCTGGACGGTGAGTGTCGTGAGCAGGGGAGAGAGGGGTGGTTGTAGTGGACTCCCTCTAATCTGGACAAGCCACCCTCTAATCAGGACACTCCCAAAGGTGGCCTTGTTGTGTTCCAAAGGTCTCATTTTCTATTTGATTTTGGTAGATAAGAACTGGTCTCTCCACGGCTCCTGTAGCATCTCAGATTTCACCTACGACAAGCTCCTAGTGACATTTGGAGACCATCAGGTACGCATGCACGCACATGCACGCACACACATGCATGCACACACATGCACGCACATGCATGCACACACACACACGCACACACCCAACTTGATCCTGGTTCTAGTGCAGCCACCCCGTCAAAGTGTCTTAGGAAAAGTGTCTTAGGAAAGTGGTGGCTGCAGTAGGCCACACCAGCCCCCCCCAGCAGAGCATGGGGTAACAAAGAATCTTAGCAAGGCCAAATTCATGCTTTGTTCAACCCAATAATCCTGGTTGTGTCTGGGAGGAAGATTGTTTGGTCTCTGTTTGGAAGTGTGAAGTATCCATGGCTGTACTGTGGATTCCCTCTAATCCAACCACCTTAGAGTGTCCTGATTAGAGGGGTGTCCTCATTTCATGCTGCTATACACAGTGGACTGCCTCTAATCCGGCCACCTTGTGGCAGTTAGAGTGTTCTGATTGCAAGGGGCGGCCTCATCTCAGGGGAAAGTATCACTGTACTGTCTCTGGTCATGAACTGCATGTTTAAGATTGTTGTTGTCTCCTCCCTCCCAGCTGATTGTGAAGGCCACACCCACTGGCCTGACGCTGGCATTCTCCCCGGAGTGTCCCCACGGGAAGGTGCGAGTCAGCCTGGAGGGCTTCCTGCGGGAGACCCGCTCCCTGCCCCTCCTCCTCCAGGGGGTCTGCTACACGGCCGACACCATGGCGACCCTCACGGGGTTCATCAATCGGGTCCCGGCTGTGTTGGTGTCCGCCTCCACCCCCTCACAGATCCAGCTCACCTACGAAAGTGCCTTGTATCCTCCAGGATTGGGGGGGGGGGGGCGCCCCATTTGATGAGGGGGGAGCTTTTATTAGGGGGGAGTCCCATGAGAGGTTTTAGGGGATGCCCCCTTTTTTTAGGGGGGAGCCCCGCCCCATTTGATCGGCAAGCATGAATCCCTGCAGATAAAAGGTGTTTTGTGTTAGCCTTGACGGTATGGCCCACCTGTGCAGCTGCCTCAGTCTTGAACTGCAATCCAACTCAGCGGTTGCCTTTACTGGTAAGCTGTCGTGGGACCTACCTACCTATATAGTACTTCCTGAAATGAGGCTCGCCCCTCTAATCAGGACACTGTCCGCTCCCAAGGGTGGCCAGATAAGAAGTCCTCTATGTTATTACATATTCATTCTTTGTTTGCTTTTGTTTTCCTGTTTGTTTATTGTTTCCTGTTTTGTTTATTGTTTTCCTGTTTGTTTGTTTGTTTATTTATAGGTATTCGGTATGTCAAGACGTCCACCATCCCTCCCCATCAACTCAACACTCTCAACTATCTCCAGGTACCTGTCCAATCCCTCTCATGCTGCCATGCATTATTAACATTGTGCTCTGTAGACGTTCCTGCATTCAGTTTTCAGCAGTGTCAACACTGATCAACCAGCATCAGAGGATTCGGTCGAGAAACCTCCCTCCGTGGCTCCAATGTCCAACAGCACCTCAAAGGTGTCCCTCTATCCTTCCCCGTCCCCCATCTCGTTCCCACGGCGGATCTCCTGGCCCGAGTCCGTCCCCTCCCCCCGTCATGGGTTCATGATCCCCTCCATCCCCCCATTCCCCTCCCCCGCCGTGGGGACCGCGGCCATGGGAGCCCACGGCTTGGCCTGGAACTGCCTCCTCTCCCTGGACCAGTTCCAGCAGCTGCTCAGTGCCACGCCCCCTCAGCACGTGAAGCCGGACATGTGTGTCAGTGGCTGCTCGCTCCTGGAGAGCTTCCTTGGTTCCCTCGCCCTTCTCTTCCACAGTCTGCAGGTCAGGGGGGCAGGGTCCACATGTGGGAGGGGGGGGTATTTGATTTGATTGTTGTTTTTCCCCTCCTTCCCTCCTCTCCCTCCCTCCCCCTCTCTCCCTCTCTCCCCCTCCCTCTGCTCCTGCAGATGGTGGTGAAGCACCAGATGGTGTTTGTGCAGTGTGACAGGGGTGTCCACACCTACCGTAACGACAACTTGGCTGTCATGATGGCCATAGAGGGAGCCATCTACAAGATCACCCTGAAGACAGTCAGAGGTTAGTGAGAGGGGAGAGGGAGGGGAGGGAAGGGGAGGGAAGGGAAGGGAAGGGAGGGAGAGAGAGAGGGGGGAAACGATAGCTGACAAATTTTCCTCTCTCATTTTAGATAGCGTTTGGACTCCAAGTGAGCTTGACACTCTTACAACTCTGTTCAAGATTGAGGTATGGCACAGGCGTATTCATTAGAGAGGAAACTGCATACCTCTCACCCTTTCACGCACACACGCATGCACACAGGTGATGAGCACCCCTTTCTCCTTATCCGAGATCCAGTCCTTCTTCACTCTGTTCACCATTCCCCTCCCTGTGCTCAAGAGCGTGGTACAGCTCCTGCACCACCAGCAGGTGAGGAAGGAAGGCTGCTACAAAGGGGTCCATAAACCAAGCGTATAGGCAATGCAGGGTGTGAAAGTATTACCAGGTTGTTTGGCTTTCAAAGTAGTACTAGCAAATGTGATTTCATTCAATTCCGAGAGATGCCCCGAAATCGAAAAAAAAAGCAAGGCTATAGTCCATGGTTTTTCTGATTTTGGGGTCCATTATAAAGGGGCCCATAAGCCGAATCTATGGGCTATACAAAGCGTCCCAAGTTGTTTGCCTTTCAAAGTAGCACTAGCGAGTCTGATTCCGACAAGATATGAATAATTATATATTTTTTGTGTGTAGAAACCTCCCACTGGTCTGGTGTGGAACATCAGCGTCTGTCTGACAATTCCTCCCGAGACAGACCTCTCAGGTACCCCCTTCTCCAAGGGAAGTCCGGCCATCATCTTCGGCAGGGGGAAGCTCCTCCTCTACGTAAGCCCCACCCACACTGTGACCATCTGTGTGTCATGTGACCGTCATGTGATCCCTCAGCTTCGACTGGAGAGAATTCAGGACAAGAAGATGCTGATTCTCCCTCTCATGTACGACCCCAAGACCAACGTGACATACGTGGCCCACTTCCAGAACCAGTACCAGAATGCCCTGCATCCCTTCATCAACAGCGTCCTGAAGAAGGCCTCGGGCGAATTTGCCTCCAGCCAAGTTCCAGGTAGTAGTAGCATTGTGTGCTCGTATCATCCTTCCAGGGCTCACATTTTATGTTTCAGGTCACCCCTCATCATCTCTCTTTCCTTCTGTGTTGAGTTTGGCACAGACACCACTTCCTGGCTAAAATTGTTCTAATTATGTGATCATAAGCATTTTTGGGGAAAAAAAAAAATTTTTAAATGGCGCGTTTTGGGTGGAAGGAGTATTAGGAGAGAGGGAGGAAGCAGTTGAATCAGCCGTGAGATGTGCAGTAAGAGAGGGGCTCTGATAGTGTTTGAAGGGTGTGATAGAGTGGGCAAGTCAACGCAGTGCCGGAGACTAGTGGAGGCACTGAATGCAGCTGGCAAAAAATGCCGTCTCATCCACTTTCCAGGTAGCCAAGCTAGTGTGAAAGTTTGAAAGATCCATGTTCTTTTCCTGCCAGACCGTTCTACTGCCATTGGTAAGCAGATAGATCTGTACCTGCAGAAGAAGATTGAGCTACCCGATCGCGCAGTGCACCTCCTTTTCTCCGCCAATCGCTGGGAACTAGAGTGAGTCAGAAACTTGGACGTCTTAATACGTTATCGTTTTGCTTTTTTAGACCAGAAATGCAAAAAATTTTGAGATCTGGGACTTGCATTGTTGTCGATAGATACGCCTTCTCCGGAGTGGCTTATACAGCTGCGAAGAAGGTACTGTGCACTGCATAAATGCATCTATCGTAGATGCTTCTTGCTAGGTGGCACCCTTGTCTTGGTGCAAGGCACCTGACATTGGCATCCCAAAACCTGACAAAGTGTTCTATCTTGAGCTGTCGGCACTGAAGGCGGAGAAAAGGGCCGTGTATGGTGAGGAGCGCTACGAGAAGGTGACCTTCCAGCAGCAAGTGGAGAAGCAGTTTGAGGAGCTGAGGGCAATAGATGACGACTGGAGAACTCTGGACGCTTCAAGAACCATTGACAACTTGCACGAACAGATTTTAGCTGAGTCTTTGGCAGTAACCGAGGTCATTGCTCACCTCCCAATAGCCAAGCTATGGACAGACGATCTAGACTAGCCTCCCTCTGATAATATTTTTTTAGTACACATGAGATGAAGCGCGGGCGTGTAATCTAATTAACAGGAAAAATTATAGGTAATATTGAAATCAGCTTCCATAGTGACAAAGATACAAAAACAAAGTCAGTTTCTCTGCCATTCCTGAAGGGTGCTGCGCTTGCTATTTCTCTGTGCTCTTGAGCGAGAGATAATGAAGCTAAAGCTCAGTTTACAGGCTGAACCAAAACATATCCTTGATCCAGTAGCAAGAAATCTAGCCAGCTAGCACTAGCATAGCTTTAACTAAATAAGCTATTAGCTGAGATTCCTTGACTATTGTCACACATTCTGAGCTGGTCAGCTGCTTAGGATGGGCCAGTGCTAATGAACTCTACTCTGTCAGGTATATTGGCATACTAAAATTTAACTACCTTCAGCTAAAAATGATTGCACCCTCTGTTCCATAGTGACGACCACCTGATTTTGAAGTGGGACTTTCAATCTGGTGAAACGAAACAGGTACCACTAGCTGGCTTGCTGGCAAGATGAAACTCTTTGACATTTTGTTCGTTCGTCTTGTCCAGGTGGTGTCTTTGCCCAAGGAGACGTTTGTCACGGGCATCCACTGGTGTCCCCCCGTTGCGAGCAACCGGCGTACCTCCTCCTCCTCCCAGCTGGAGCTCTTTGTGCTCGCCTGTGTGGATGGCAAGTTCCTCCTGGTCTCACGGCTGGGCAGGGTCGAAAAAACGGTCGATGCCCACAAAGGGGCAGTGCTTGGGGCTAGATGGAGTAGCGATACCACTGCCCTCTTGACATGTAAGAAAGAGTAGTTAACCGGAACAGCTAATAAGAGAGCTGTCCTCTGTAGAGAGGCTGTCCTTTGTATAGAGGCTGTCCTTTGTATAGAGGTTTCGTAGAGAGGCTATCCTTTGGACAATGTCGGTTGTCCAGGAGAGCCAATATGAAGTGATTTTGGCTATTTCAGATGGAGAAGATGGGATGGCTAAAATTTGGTCTCGAACAGGCATGCTCAGAACTATCCTCGTTCAAACAAGTCAGTTTCTAATGATGGGTGTGTCCTGTGGGCGTGTTTGATGGGTGGGTGTGGTTTCATAACACTCAGGTAGCCCCATCTACTCGTCCTGCTGGTCCCCTGACTGCGACCATGTGCTGTACGCCACGGGGAAGACCCTGGTGATCAAGCCCCTTCAGTCTGGCCTGAAGCCTGTGCAGTGGAGCGGTCACGAGGGCCTGATACTGTGCGTGGACTGGAGCCACGCCAACAACTTCATCGTCTCAGGAGGAGAAGGCAGAAAATATAAAGTAATGACAAATCTAGAAAAGCCTCCTCTTCAGTCACATCTGAAATTGAAAATTGATGAGTTTCTTTTCCGTGCAAGGTGTGGGACAGCTATGGTCGCAGTCTGTACAGCTCCTATCTCCACGACTCCCCCATCTCCTCCGTGTCGTGGGCCCCCGATGGGGAGCTGTTTGCCGTGGGGGCCTTCAACACCCTGAGGCTGTGTGACAAGAAAGGCTGGTCCTGCAGTCTCGACAAGCCCTCCACAGGGAGCATCCTCAAGATGGCCTGGACGTCGGACGGCACTCAGTTTGCGGGAGCCTGTGGCAATGGGCAGGTCATCTTCGCACAGGTGGTAGACAGGTGAGGCCTGTCCTGAACTATAATGGCCTGTCCTGAACAATATGACCTGTCCTGATCTATAATGGCCTGTCCTGAACAATATGACCTGTCCTGATCTACAATGGCCTGTCCTGAACAATATGACCTGTCCTGATCTATAATGGCCTGTCCTCTCTCTTTAGACACTTGGCATGGAGTCACCTTGAGGCGACCGTGAACCAGGACAGCTCCATTGACATCAACAATGTCACCAACAATGCCAGGGAGCATCTCGACTTCAACGACCGCATCGTTAAGGTCTCGTTAGGGTGGGGGCACCTCATTGTGACCACACCCACACAGTGCTTCATTTACAAGTGAGTGCAGGGGCTCAGGAGATTGAAACAATTGAGTGTGATTCTTTGTACGTAGTTCGCGAAACTGGACGACCCCCATTACAGTAGACCTGAAGAGTGGGGCGGTCGCTATAATCAGACAAGCTGATAGGTGAGTCGTCATTCATCAATTGTTGTCAATTGATCAAAGCTTTCGTCTTATCTTCTCCTCCAGGCATTTCTTGCTAGTGGATGACGTATCTGGTGTCTCAGTGATTTCTTACGAGGTGAGCTCTGGTGCAATATAGCTCCTATCTCCTCCATACGTGCACACACACACATACATACACACATACATACATACATACACAAACGCACACACATACAAACAGGGGCGTGTGGTGAGCAACATCAAGTCCACAGGTCTGCATCTGAGCTCCCTAAACTCCCAAACTGTGGCCATCAGCCCAGACACGGCTGCCATCCGAGAGAGGAAAGACGAAAAAAGTCAGTCAACAGAAAACTACTAGCTCCATGCTCACGCCGCTTTCCCCTGGTCATTTTTCAGCTGTTCATTTGTACGACGTGTTCACCGGCAAGGAGCTGAGTGACGGGCAGCCTTTCCACCACCAGAATGACATCACTGCACTGGCCCTGAGCCAGGCTGGCCCCACCCATCAGCGTCTCCTGGCAACCCTCGACAAAAACAGCGACCTCTGTATCCTCTCCGTGCGAGACACCACCAGCTATAAACTCTTCACTTTAGGTGCCGTGACAGCGTCATGTGACTGTCATGTGACCAGTGATCCAACATGTTCCTCCGTGCAGGTTCCATGGTGAGCAGCATGTGTTGGAACGAGACAGTGAACATGCTGGCGGCCATGCAAGACGACAAGTTTGTCGTGTGGTACCATCCCGCAGTCATCTACTCCGACAAGGACCTCCTACCACGAACACGGTTCACTAAAGAGGGGTCAGTTGATCCACCATCTGCTTGATGTTGCTGTTGATTGTTGCTGATGTTGTTGTTCTTGTTGCAGCGACTACTCCAAGAGTCCTCAGCTGTTGCAGTTCACTGAGCATCACTGCAACCTGCGTCGCAGCGACGGTGCCCTCCTCGCCACGTCCATCTCTCCCTTCTCTGTCCTGTTGCATCAGCACGCCACCGCAGGACACTGGGACGCAGCAGTCCGCCTCTGTAGGTTTGTCAAGGTACGCTTGTATACTCGCAATTCCATGGAGGACGCTATACTGAGGGTGTTCGTTATATAGGATCCTGCACTGTGGGCGTGTCTGTCTGGGATGGCGGTCAGTGCCCGGGATTTGGGAACTGCTGAGGTGGCATACGCAGCAATCAACGAGGTAAGACTATTACTACTACTACTACTACTACTACTACTACTGCAGGTGGACAAGGTGCAGTACATTTCCTACATCCGTGACCTGCCGTCCTCCGAGAAGAGGAACGCTGAGCTGGCACTGCTGTTCCGGCAGCCCCAGCAAGCAGAGAGCATCTACCTCCAGGCAGGACTCCTCTTCAGGGCCATACAGCTCAACATGTCCCTCTTCAACTGGGAAAGGTTGGTGCAAACCTCAAGACAAGGAGGGTGGGGACTCCCTCTCTAATCCAGCCACAGTCAATTAGTGTCCTAATTAGAAGGGGTGGTCCCATTTCAAGTGATTAGGGAGTGATACCATTGTATAACATGTTTCCGTAGAGCCCTTGAGCTGGCAGTGAAACACAAGACGCATGTGGACACGGTCCTGGGCTACAGGGAACGCTACCTCAGCAAAATCGGCTCTAAAGAGAGCCTGAGGCAGTACCTGCACTACTCCGGGAAGGTGGGTGACCCTCTAGGGGGGGTGACAATGTAATGAATGGTGTCTGTACATAGTTGGCCATTGACTGGGACAAGATCAGAGCCAAGATTCAGTTGGAGGAAGAAAAGGAGCAGTCTCGCTTGCAACAATGACGCTATAACAGCATCAATAGCCCTTATCTGTAGCCAGTGGCTGCCTCCACATGCAATACAGTCATACCATAGCGACACTATAACAATGGTCACATGCAGCCCCACGCTCAATAGTATGTCACCATTAATTTCGAGGAGTAAAATAAGAAGTCCACAAAATGTTCGTTCATACCCACAAATTTGTTTTTACTTTTGAACAACATTCAAAAGGATCCATTGTAGGCGGCTGATAAAAAGATTTCACCTATGACATTAGCCTCATAGCACAGGCCACTCCCACAAGCAGCAGCAATGGGTGGCTCAGCAGGGGGTGACTAGCCCCTCCCCCTATGCCACACCCACTTTCCTCCTCCTCCTCACACGCCAGCAGTGTGAAGTTGAGCACGGTGGCCCCCCCATCCCCCACAGTCACCATCTGACTGCTGCTCCAGTACCCACCAGCACCCACCGTCACCATGTAGCGTCCTGGCACCAGCAATCGCCAGTAGTCTCCATCCTTGGCCGTCAACACGGCATGGTCGCGACGATCCACAATCACTCTGGCCCCAGGTATAGTGTCCCCCGTCGCGTTAAACACGAACCCCCTCACACCACGGTGGACCTGGTCTATGAAGGTGAGGAGAGAGTAGAGATTGTCGTTCCAAATGCCTTCCAGGAGGCTGGCGTCGGGGAACTTTGTGCAGAACTGCTCCACGGTGATCTCCATGCAGCCCGAGTTGAGGTAGTTGTAATCCTGCATGCCGCCATTGACGTTGTACCACGCCGCACCATTCGTGATGCCGCTCGGGAAGTACTCCCCGCAGTTAGTGCCCGTTCGCATTAGAGGGTTCGCGCTGGCGTAGCTCAGCGAAACCTGCTTGAAGATATCGTCATCCAGGGTGGCTGTGTAGATGGATCTTCCGTTAGGGTTGCTGTCGTATGGGTAATTGGCCACCACGGCGCCACCATGCATGTTGGCGGACAGGACAAATGGGTACTGCTCAATCCAGTTCACGACGGCTTGTGTCTCCGGCTGAATCGCGCCCTGGGATCGCTCAAACCTGTCAGGGAAGTTTCGATTCAGGTCGACATTGTTCGCGTTCGCACGCCCTGTCCTGAACCTACTCCTACTGGCTGCTCGCTCGTAGCCATCCGGGTTCAGACTCGGCAAGATGTGAATACGCGTCGAGTCCACCAACCTCGCGACCTCAAGATCTGAATCATAGTTATCGCAGAGATACTGCACGAGATTGAGCAACGTCTCTCGTCCAGTCACCTCGTCTCCATGCATGTTCCCGATATACTTGAACTCTGGCTCGCCCGGCTCGTGGGTGCCAGGCTGGTCCGATATCTCCAGGACCCAGAGGGGTCTGCCCTCCACAGAGCGGCCTATGGTGTAGAGACGGGTGATGGCAGGGTAGGTGCTGGCATACCGCTGAAGGACCTCCTCAAGCTGGTCATTGGAGTGGTGGAAAAACTCCAGACACTGCAAATCACCACATCAAAACATAGATATGAGCTGGCTACCTAGCTAGCAGGACTAGCTGTGGCTCTAGTTGTAAGAGCTAGCTAGCTAGTCTCGCGAGCCAGACCCTATCCCCTGGGGGTGAGGGTCTGGCTCGCGAGACTACTAGCTAGCTAGACCATCTAAGCAAGAGTTACCTTGACTTCAAAGGGAAAAAGGAGCAAAACAGTCAGGCAGTGATACAGTCTTAAATCCATAGCTCACAGTGACAGCTTACAAACTCACAAACTCCACAGAATCAGCTGAAACTTTATTTTTCAGGTGACACACCCCTTTTTCGGTTTTGAGGAATTATTTTATGGTTATTATGAAGAATGTTTGAATCAAGGAACAACACAAAAAAGATCATGGCTGGTTTCCTCCAGCTAGGCTTAGACCACGCCCACATTGTTATAACACACGAGAGAGAAAGAGGAGAGAGCGGGTCACTACACTGTGGTATTGCTGCCCCCCAAGGAGTTTGCCCTGAGGACGGAGGGGGGCTTGGAGGCGGCCACCGGCGGGGAAGCATAGTGGGAAGGCTGGAAGTGTCCGGTGGGCGTTAAAGTTGTAGGCCATTCAATAATCTCAAAGTCCTCGTCATCCGTGCCACTGTGGTCAGTGTTCTGCTCTCTGTTCAGCAAGATGAAAGCTGTGGGTGGGGAGGCCAGCTCATGTCATGATTTCAATACTAAATCCACCTCTCCAAACCATGCAGAAATCTCCCCACCCTCTAATCTTTGACTGGTCCCAAGAATGGAGGGGGGGGGGGAGCAGGATTGATTGGTATTGATAAATGGCCATTTCAGCAGCTGAAACTGAACCATGAAAGTCAGTAAACAAAACCTTTTCAAATGATAATAACTTTTTTTTCCCCGTCTCCACAGTCTACAGTATGGAGTGAACCCCCCCCCCCCCCCCCCCC
>JAAGOD010056514.1_pt1 | contig 11403 bp, 5 predicted proteins | sample 8389681 | NCBI WGS metagenome assembly JAAGOD01 (sample SAMN13964374, study PRJNA552185) | sponge metagenome | biome: deep-sea hydrothermal vent fields; feature: spots directly above weak diffusing fluid; material: seawater and sediment | host: Tedaniidae sp. KZ-2020 ... | reverse complement strand
GCCACTTGGATTGCAATAGCACTAATAATGCATGATCTCCTATAGAGTATTGCATTTTGCCTAAGTCAAGGCCACCCTTTAATCAAGGCACTTTAATTTGTCCAGCTACCTCTCTGAGATGAGTCCACCCCTGCTAATTAGGCTATCCCTCTATATAGGTCACTTGATTGACATAATAAAGAATACTCTGACTACACTCCCATAATTATGATTTTTACAGGAGGTTCTCTGTAAGGAACAGCATATCACTGTACCCAAAACGAGGTCCAAGTCGTCTCCGTCGGGCCTCCCTAATGGCGAGCCTCGCGTCCCACCTCTACCCAACGAGCTGATAGCAGCATCCGGAAGCAGTCATGTGACCAGTCACATGACCAGTCACATGACCAGCCCCATGACAACAACAGGGAAAAGGAGATGGAGCCAGGATCGTAGCTCGTCCCAGGACACCGGCGCGGTGGCTGTCCCAGAGAGGAAGAGAAAACAGAGCGAGCGAGATATCCAACAGGCTATAGGGATGCTGCGCTCCATGGAGGATCCCTCAAAGTGCCATCAGGTGACCGTGCAGGACCCAGTGAAGGTTGGCATCACCAGGGAACTGAAGGACCATCTCAAGGAGTGCGAGATTGTACTGGAGAGAATCGACCAGGAGCTCTTGGAGTTGGGCCCCTTCGCAAAGGACAATTTTCTCCCGTTGAAAGAGGAACCCATTGCAGTGGCCTCTCCACCCTCGTTGGCAATAGGTGGTGGTGGGGGGACATCGAGAAGGTCGCGGAAGGGGCAGCGGTCTTCGTACAGTGGAGGAGTGACGGGGAACAGGGGGGGAAGTACCAAGGAGATGTTACCATACAGAGGCGCTGGACCGTCGTCTTCCTGTCCGGTGTCCGTACCAAGTTCAAGCGTGGCTGCTGATGACAAAATGACATCATCATCATCGGCACCCAAGGTGAACGACGGATCCAAGAACCTCCTACCGCGGGGAAAGTGGAGGAAAATCGGAAGTGCCGGCTCGCCTATCGTGCCCTCGCCAACGTCACACCTCCCTCCTAAGAAGCCCTCCACTTCTCATCCGTACGCTGCCAGCACGGGCTCACCAGGTACGGACTCGAGGGAGCTCCCACCCCTTGGTCCACAGCCAGTGGCGAGGCCACCACCCAGTAAGCCTGTGAAGGGTCAGGAAGGTGGGGGGAGGGGCAAGGGCGGGAGCAGTACCGATATCGATTCTCCAAGCATGATCCCAGCTGCATCCGAGATCGAGATGCTGTCTCTGTACATGCCCAACAGTCAGTGGGAAACTATTGAATCGTCCCCGCTCCAGCCGGATCATGGTTCCCAGCATGCTGAGGTCAGCAGTGGGAGGCAAGGCGTGCAGCCCCTGCAGAGAGACCCTCCTCCCTTGCATCCCTCTAGCAGTGTTGCAAGAAGTATCCAGCAAAACTTTGCCACCGAGGTGCTAAGTAGAGTGGACCACACCCCCGTGCAAAGTTTGTCTTCGTCATTGTCATGTGACTTGGAGTCGACCACTGGTGGTGGTGGTGAGAGAGCGCACGGTCACATCGACCTCAATGCTGTGTCAGCATCCTCCCATTCGGGCGCCGCAGTGGCTCCAACCACCACCGCTGGTAGCTGGCCATCTCCACTTACCACCTCAGTGGCACGCCACTCTCACAAGCAGGCCAACCTCGCTACATCCGGTTCTGAGCACATGCGATATGAGGCTGGCCACTCTATTGGGGGGTACGCACAAATGGGGGAACTTCGTCGTCACATTGTGGTGAAAGACGGGGCTCCAGTTGTAACGAAACCAAACTTTTCTGTGGGTCACCTCGTGACCGTGGGCACTGGTTGCAGCACCTCCTCCCCTTCTTCCTCTTCCGTCTATCATCAAAGTGCCACGCCCCCTTTCTACCCCCCTCTCATCCGAGACACCCGTAGTGCCACACCCATCGACCGAAGCAGTGTGACATCACCAGCCGGCACTGGCGGCAGTCACATGACCCACGGCTCGGCTCCCGCACAGGGACCCCCCCACCTCACTTCCGACATTAACTCACCGACATACATTAAGCAGCGAAGAAGCAGCAGCTCCAGCAGCCTGCGCTCCACTAAGCAGATGGACGAGAGGAAGCAGCCCACGCCCCCATCCCACCACCAGCGGGGCCCCAGTTCCACCTCCCCCCTGCAAATGAGTCAGCAGCAAATGCAGTTTATGGGAGGTAAGCTTTATAATGTGTACATTGTAAAATGTAGATTTAAAAACCAGTACAGCTAATCTTTGGGACTCTAAGGTGGCCTCATGTTTTAGGTGTGAAATTGCCACTTCTAGGAAGCAAGTATTGCGTACAGCTAATCCGGCCACCCTTTTGGGACCAGTCAAAGGGTCCTGATTAGAGGGGTGGCCTCATTTTTCAGGGGTGAATTTACACTAGGAAGCATATATGTAGCTACATACTTTGGGGCATTTTTGAAGTGGCGTCAATACTCATTTCATGGGTCCAGATTAGAGGTAGGTAGTTGACTAAAAATATTGTGAAGTGTCATTTCATTATTTCCACTCTCTCTCTCTCTCTCTCTCTCTCTCTCTACAGCACAATTTGGTCAGCCTGGTGCACTCCTCAATCCTCAGACCTCAGTAGCAGCAGCCGCGGCAGCCGCAGTGGCAGTGAGCCCTGGGTTCCCTCGCTACCCACTATCCAACCCCTTCCTCCCCGGAGGCAACTGGCTCTCGGCCACCCCGGGGGGGATGTTGACTGCAGGCCTTACGCCACTTCACCCCTCTATGTTTCCCATCGACCCAAACTCTCCTTTCAAGCATGTCTTTAACCCAGCCCTCTTGCCGTACCGATACCCCTTTGGCATGACGCCTCAGGCCCTCAAGGGATTTTCCACCCAAGCGTCAATCTCTCCGTTGACTGGGACCACCACCACCACCCCTGGAGGGGGAGGGGTGATGTACCCGCTGACCCCTGGTGCCAACTTGTCTGCGGCGGGGGGGTTCCATAACGTGAATGAGGGTTCGGGTCAGGGTACAGCCACAGCTGCCTCGCTGTTGCAAGTCCCTGGAATGCAAGGTCAGCAGTCTCAACCAGAGAGTTTAGCAGAAAGGATGCAAGGGTTGAACTGGATGCAGAATCCTGCTGCTCTAGTGGGAACTGCGGGCTTCAATATGATGGCGCCCTACCTCGGGCAGCTTGGGATGGGAGGGGCGGGGGTGGGGCAGCAAGCCGTGAATCTTCTCGGCTCCGGCCTGCCAGGAAGCGGCAATGGTAGTGACGGAAACATCCTCTCCAAAGTCAGTGCTACCTCCGCTCGTAAGCTCTCCCAGCCCGTACCGCAGCGAAGAGGAGCGTCCATTTCAGACATCCCCCGCGATGCTGGCGGGTTTCGCCCGGGAGAGATCAGTCCATCAAACACGCCCCCTCTGGGCACCACAGGTGTCAAGAAACCACAGTTCCCTGTTGCCCCTGACGCCGCCGGGAAATGGAAGAGCATGAGTGACCAGCCCCCGCCACAAATAATGATGACTCCGTACGGTTTCCAGAGCCAGCCTGTCATGACCGGCACCACCACGGCACTTTCTGGGGGTCACATGATCCCCACCCCGGGCCACCCAGGTCATATGATGTCCATGGGGTTCCCATCGGCGGCAGTGGTAGGGGGAAGCCCCCCAGGTGCCCCGCCCCACCTCTCCAAGGGGGGCAGGGCGGAGGGTGTCCTCGGAGGGGGGAGTCCCAGGATGCCCCACGACAACAAGGTCAAGCTGCGCATCCACCAGGTGCGAAATGACGACTTCAAGATGCAGGTGAAGCCGGACAGACGCAGGAAGAAGTGGAGGGGAAAGGACAAAGACATCGTCCTCTCCTCGAAAGCCGAACTAGCCGAGTCAGCAGTTCGCCGGATGGGAATCTTTAACGAGGCCACTGCACCAGCCCTGAATAGAGACACCATCCCGATACCAGCACTCCCAGCGAGCCTGGGGGTGGAGCCTAGACCCACGAAACGGCGTCCTACGCCCCCCACTGCCGAAAGACACGGAAAGATTGAACACCCCTCGACCACAGCTGGGGGGAGTGGTGGTGGCAATGGCGATTCCAACTACGCTCTGAACATGCTAGCGGACATGAGCAGCAAGCAGAGCAAGGAAGGACGACTTCAGCCCCCCCCTCTCCGTGAGGAAGGAGTGCACAGTAGCAAGGCCGTGCCTCTCATCAGTACTACTTTGGCTCCCACCAGCAGTGGGGTTGCGTCAGCAATCCCTCACTCTCGCATGCGCTCGCCAGTGAGCCTGGCCGCACGCTCGCTACTCATGCTCGGCGAGGACCTCAATATAACGGACAAATCTGGTGGTGTTGGGAGGGGTGAGAGCAAGGCTGCCGACGTCGAGAACACCGCAGCCACGTCACTCTTACAACTCTCCGGAGCCGTCACCTCAAAAGGTGCTGACACAGCAGTTTCCAACTACCCCACTGCTGACAGTGCTGTGACGAGTGGAAGGAATCAACTTGAAAGGCCACCACCAAACGCCCAGACGCGATCAACCCGCTCAGCAAGCTTCTCCGCAGCGGAAGCCATGATTATGATGGGCACCGGAAGTGATGAGAAGGAGGCAGTAGCCGCTGCTCCAAAGGACACGCCCCCCACACAATACCCCCCGGGCACCACCGCGGAGACCAGGAAGAACAAACCATCCCGCCTGTCAATCGACTCCGAAGCGACTGACACCGACAGTGAGGCCACGCTCACTCCAGAAACCCCAAGGTTGATGAAGAGGCAATCTCCCTTTCTTGTGGCAGATCCTGGCGAGATGCATGGGGTAGCAGCGTTGAAGGAGCCTAGTGAGAGAAGGGAGGGCATGGAGATGGCTGAAAGTAGAGCTGTTAGCAGACCGGGAAGTAGTAGTAGTGTGGTGGTGAGCGGCTCCCTTGCATCTGGTCCTACCACCAGCCAACACGGAGCAGTGTCGTTGCCCGGTACCAATCTCACCAGTGTGCTTGCGCCTGGTTCCAATCTCTCTGGCACCAGCCAGTCGGTCAGCAATGTCGGGAAAAGGCTGATGGTGCGTGTACAACAGGAGTCTTCAAAGACTGGAAGTTTGGTGGAAGCAGAGCAAAAGGGTTCCACTTTGACTGGCCCTGAGCAGGGGGGTTGTGGAGGAGTTGTCAGCGTTCCACCATCCGAGGAGCCCTCGCTGAAGGTTGCATTTCCTTTGGGGGACTATAGGGTGGGGGGGAATCCCATGGAAGGGGGAAATCCCTCAGAGGAGGGGGGAAGAGATGACCGATCTCACCGTTCTACCAGCTTGGAGACTGGCCAAGCCTCCCTTGTGCAGTCTCCTGGTGGTGTTGGTGACTCCACCCCCCATCTCAGTGACCCTGACGTACCCCCTGCCGCTAAGAGGCCAAAGTTCATATCCACATTTGGACCTGCATCTGATGACACTGATGCTTCGGCTGGTTCCCATTCCATGGTACCCCTAACCAGAGACGAAACTGATTCCCATTCCACCATGTCCAGAGATGGGAGTAGCGAGCCCCATTCCCAATCCATGGCTAGAGAAGAGAGTGCTGCCAAGGCTGATTCCCATTCCATAGTGCCTGTGAACAGAGATGATGGTGACAAGGCTGATTCCCATCCCGTGGTGCCTTTGAGTGGACGTGAAGGTGACAAGTTTGATTCTCATGCCATGGAATCGCTCGACCAAGAAGATAGAGATTGTCCCATTCCTTCTGCCATGATGATGGAAGAAACTTCACCCAGTGTTGAAGTATTGGAGTCAGGAGCAGCTCCCATAAATCCTAATACTGGCGATGTGGCTAGAAGTGTTGCTGTGACTGAGTGTCTGCAACCTGTCCCCGAGAGTGGTAACTCTGAGAGGAAGGACGTGAGTGCGGTGGATACTGCTGATATTGACTCCAGAACCGTCAATCCTGACGCAGCATCTGTGCTACCCGAGGAAGTGTCACACGACAAATCACCACTTCTTCAGTCGAGCATGTCGGTGGCAGCACAAGAGACGGAAAGGCAACTGGATGGCAAGAGTGGTCCCATGGGCGCTCCAGGCAGCAGTAGCAGTGTGGTAAGTGATGGGGGGAACACCAGCTCACCCAGGAAGATCAAAGTGTCCAAGAAGAGCAGGGATGCTCTCGGCAGCAAGACAAAGTCCTCCAACATCAAGAGAGTCATCAAAATCAAGAGAGCCAAGTCGCCCAAATTGGCCAAAACTCTGCCCGACACTGCTGCCTCTCCCTGCTCTGACGGGACCACTGAAAAGCCTACCCTCTCCTCCTGGGCAGCCTTTGCTGATGCAGCAATGGAGGATAATGAGAGAAGTCCATCCATTTCCAAGAGTGATGCTGTAAAGAGTCCTCCGACGGAAATTGCCATGGAAACGACCCCAGTGGACTCCACTGAGAAGGATGGCAGAGATATTCGTGATGCGGGAGGTGAAGACTCTCCTATAGCCTCGAGGCAACCTCCCAGCAAAGAAGATAGCAGCCCACCTGGTAAAGCTTCAGCGAGTGCATTGAGTTCAGTGGTGGAGCCCGTTAAAGTAGCGCTTTCCTCCTCCGACGTCACTCCACCTCCTGTGGACACTCATGTACTGCCTCAGAACAGGCTGAAAGTCAGTCGACCTGAGGGCTTCAGTGCTCATCGCCACCACCACTATCACCACAAGAGGCCGAGCAAACCAGAGGACAGGCTCTTTGGAAGACCAGAGAGACCGGAAGATAAGCTTTCAGGGAAACGACCATCCACCAAGGCTCCACAGGAACACAAAGGGAGGGATTTGACCGAGACAGGTATGCTATCGGCTTCAAAAGAAGACAAGAAGGACATGGAAGGCAGGACTGTGAGGGAGAGCAGGAAGGAAGTGGAGGGAGGGGCTGTGAGGGAGAGCAGGAAGGAAGTGGAGGGAGGGGCTGTGAAGGAGAGCAGGAAGGAAGTGGAGGGAGGGACTGTGAGGGAGAGCAGGAAGGAAGTGGAGGGAGGGGCTGTGAAGGTAAAGAAGCACAAATCATCCAGGAAAGTTTCGCCCCATGGAACTGCAAGTTTTGAGAAGGAGAGGTTCAGAGGTGAAATTGAAAAGCCAAAGCATCTCCTCTCCTCGAGAAACTACTCCGATAGTGATGATTCCGCGGCCCTCGCACCCCACAGCATGGACAGCCAGAGCTGGGACAGTGCCAGAGAGTTCGAGGCAAGGCCACACCCCTTGTTTCCACCACAGAGCTCCCAGGAACAGCCCAGGGTCTCCCCCTCTCAACAACAAACCCACTCCCCTTTCAGCGTCACCGCGAAGGAACACGAGAGCGAATTTTCTCCACTCTCCGATGACGACTTCATGAAAGTGACCTCATCATCTAGACATCCCATCGCTAAGGAGAGCCGGCCTGTGAAATGGAGTGAGGATGAAGACTGGAAGCAGAAAAGCCACAAACGTCACCAAAGTGGGGTGGACGACTCTTCCCTTCCCTCGCCAGCCTCCTCCCTGGGGTCTTCTGGGTCTAAGAAGCACCACCGTCGGCGCCACCATCACCACCACGAGCGATCCTCCGCTTCGACACCTTCCGGAGATCCCTCCCATTACCCGCCTCCCGCACTCCCCCCAAAACACGACCACCACAGCAGCGACAAGAGCTCATTGAGTCGTGGCCCCACCCCTGAGCGCAGCAAGCGACACCACCATCACCACCACCGCAGCAGTGGTGGCGACCGACATCACCACACCCACGAAGGGGGGCGTGGTCGAAACCCCTCCCACCACCCCACTGCCTCCTCCTCCTCGAAGGGAGAGTTGAAACGATCATACGAGAGCATATCTGATGATGATCCCTTCAAAGACGGGGACGATGATCATCTCAATAGAAGAAGTCTCCACGACAGATTAAAGACCAGCAGCAGCAGAAAGAGAAGGCGCAGTAGCAGCGCAGATAGTGCCGAAGGGAGTGGAGACCCTTTACCAGTTTCGGCTGAGAGTCGTGGAGGGCACAGTGGCGGCTACCCCAGTAAGCACAAGAAGGCGAAGAAGCACAGCAAAGAGCACAAGGAGAGGTGGAAGGAGGGTGGAGGAAGCAGCAAGCACAAGCATAGCCACAAATAACTAGTCGTTGATACAACTTCATGGTGCGTCTATTGCATCACCAGACACCCAAGCCACTTGCTTGTAACTATAGTTGCATTATAGTTTTCCAGTTGTTCTAAGAAACTTTTAGTGCCATGCTATGGCAGAATTTGTGTTACAATGGTTCCCCAAGGGTTTCCATTTGAACTGACAACTCCTCTCTTTAAAAAGTCAAACACCCTTTAAAACTTGCATTAGGTATAATAAATTATATTTTCACTCTGCTATAATTATAACTATACTGAACTTCCTCAGACTGTTAATTTTTATGGTCTTAATGATGTGTGGATGTACGTATACACTTGTACAATATTGTATGGCTATTGACTGCACAACTAGCACGAAAAAAAGATTGTGTTTATTATAATCAGACAGCTTGGCGAGAGGGGGACACAGGAAGGGAACTACAGTGGACCCTCACAGTATGGGACCACTGCCCGTTCAGATTAGTGAAATGTCAATGCATACCGTTTGAATGGAGTGCTGCTGAATTTCTATTTAATAGCTACACCTCAGAATAGCCATGAACATCATTAAAATGGGTGTTTGGATTGGCAAGGGTCCACTATAACATGATAAAGGGCCATATTATTATAAACCATTAGGCTTGGCAGCTCAAAGACATTGTTCATTCACTTGAGAGGTATAGCAGAGCCTCTGAATAAAGGACAGGTTGGAATTTCATCACTTGAGATTGTATATTATAGCTAGCTAGCAATGACAGAATGTTTCAAAAAATTGAGGGGTGATAATAAAGTGAATGAGTTTGTTAAAGAATGAGTGTTTGGTAAGGAAGTCTCAGTACTGCTTCTGGTGGGACATCCATTTCAATCTGTGTTTGGCAATGGCCACTATGTTTCCCGTTTCCCTCTTCTTGGCCACTAGTGTGAACATTTTCTTAGCATTTTCTTCCTTCCCCTCCAGTCTACACAACTCTGCTTGGATGAGATCATACTCTAGCTGCCTCATGTCAATCAGAATGTGCTCTTCTTCATTGAATCCTGACAGTGTTTCTTTTGCTTTATTGATATCAGCAGAGGGGACTGAAGGTAGCTTGTCCTTATCAGTTGGTTTTGATCCAAACGCAAAATGGAGGTGGAACGCAGCTTTGGAGAGAGTCACGGATGGATAGCTAGCAAGAAAATAGGGGTCGTCCTTTTCCAGGGAGCTCAGGGCATCGCCATAGACCTTCTCGATATCATCTCTTCTGTGAGGCTCAGTTGCACTCAGCATTTTTGCTTCCCGGCAATACATGTTGGTTTTGTCATATCCCCTTCCAACAAATTGCAAATGTTCTTTGGCCTCCTTAAAACTATCAGCACCCTTTTTTTTCTCACCTATCATCAGGTAGATCTGAGCTTTCCGCTGTAGAATGCGTCCAACTAGTATAGTTTTATTGACGCAGCTATTGGCCAAGGTAAGTGCACTGTCAAGTTTCTTTATTGCATCAGCATACTTCACATGACGATGCATCATGATCAGAGATTGAAACCACTTAGCTACCACCTGGCAGTCGGAGTCAAATGATTCCTGCTCTTCTAATATCCTCCTGACCAGTTCCTCAAGGTCATTGTAGCAACCTTTGCTAAACGAGAGCCACAGTTTACTATCCATGTTGATGAAACTTTCCTCCATCAGCTGGCCCTGAAGTGAAAGAAGATGAGGCCTTGGCCTTTCTGGAGAATAGATTACAATGCGATGAGATGGTGCTGGAGAATTTTGCGGAGTTGTGTAGGGAGAGGGCCCACGACTTTCTGATTCATTCTCTAGTTCCTGGATTAACAACCATTCCTCTTCTTGTAAAGATTTTTCCAAGCTCCTCGTGTCCACGATGAGCACTTGCTTTATTGACACAGGCAACAAACTTACGAAAATCATCCTCTTTTCTGGATGCTTCTCTGCTTTTCAAGAAACTCAAAATACGTGTAATTATAATTCCAGAAGGCTCATGATTGTCTCTGTACATCCATATAGTATTCATTTCATAGTCTTCCAGAAAGTCTAGACCAGGGATCACAGCGTAGCTCAACACTTCTGTTATATTCAGGTAATCATGAATATTCCGAGATTGCCTCAGCACTACCTCACTAGTTAGTCTCCTTCTAGTTCTACTCGCTCTGCCATCATCAATTTTCAGCCTTTTTGATGTTGGAGGTGAACTAGAACAGGACATCTTTAAAGGTAGTAAGCCTGGACAGTTTCTAGGAACTCTAAAACTAGCCTGGGTACCTACACCTGGGTACGGGGTCTAGTCTAAAGTAAAAGCAACTTGCTAGATCTCTCTCTGCCACCCTAGCTGTTTACGCTGAAATTGTTCCCGTGCAAAGTATTTGCTAAACTGGCATGTCATGTGACCTGTTCATTGGGGGGGCTTCATTTTGTGGTCCCCAGACCCCGCCCTCCAAGCCAGAAGGTGACTGACTAATTAAACTATGACACTTGACCAATCAGTCCTTTTGGAATGGTGATGTCACGATTGCTGAAGTAACCGAACCATATTATGCACAATGCAAAAGCCCTCCCCCCGGCCCCCCCCCCCCGGCGCCCGGCGAGGGCGGGGTCTGGGGACGAGGTCTCAACCATTGATAGTGCAATTTCCTTCTAACAGGATAATGGCATGCAAGTAGTAGATACAGGCACCTTACAGAGAATATCACATATGCATCCTGTCTCAAGAAAAAATCTCACAAAGTGTTGTAGTCTAATACTGCACTGCACTAGCAGCTGCTAGATTTTGCATGGATACAACTCCACAGTTAGCCATTGCTATGCTTACTGGCACTTGCTATATCTTCTCTGGAACACCAGACTGCAGGGAAAGTCTTCACTTGCACAGCTCTTGGTTACCAGGCAGAAATCATAACGAGCTAAATCTAATTTTTGTGACGTCACCGCCCGTAACGATTTGATACGTTTCCTATCGTTTAGTATCTATGGGTCAACACACAAGGCCCCCAATGCATCACTTCATTGAAAGTGAAAGGCCCCTCCTCAGCAGGTTTCTCATTAGTAAGGTCCTGCTTAGAAGAAATAACTTTCTATGCAGTCTTGTAGAAGACTGCATAGAAGTTAGGTAGGTAGCTATTTCTTCTAGCTATCTATATAGCTAGAAGCTGTGCTATCTAGCTAGCTAGCAGTATGTCATGTGGCACATGACATGTACTCCAACTGTCATGGACACATGTGTAGCTACACACTCATACAAACTAGTGTACACTGTTAGCTAGTGTGTATATATATAAAGCACACCAAATTTGCTCTATACTCACACCTTTTCCCCATTTGGT
>JAAGOD010013033.1_pt1 | contig 11403 bp, 15 predicted proteins | sample 8389681 | NCBI WGS metagenome assembly JAAGOD01 (sample SAMN13964374, study PRJNA552185) | sponge metagenome | biome: deep-sea hydrothermal vent fields; feature: spots directly above weak diffusing fluid; material: seawater and sediment | host: Tedaniidae sp. KZ-2020 ... | reverse complement strand
TTAGCTGATTATTGTGATCATGGTCTATGAGAAGACAACAGTGTCTAACATGGCTCCCAAGCTCTGAGTGATGTTGGCTGTAAGAACTGCATCCACCTTCTCCTCCAGGTGACGCTTTGGATCCTAAGTTGCCAGCAACAGAATCAATCCCATGTCACGCCGCGAGCGTCACCTTTTGTTTACCTGCTTTCCCACATTCTTGAGTGCCAGCTGCTCGGGCGTCATGGAGCTCTCTTCTTCCAGAGCCTAAGGGAAGCCAAGCATCCCATACAAGGCTGGCATGACATGCTAGCTCTTACCTTGTTGTATGCAGAGGCTAATTCCAACATGTCCTAAATATGCACGGCAATGATGTCACCAATTATAGCTATATGCAGACTACTAGTGTCATACCTTGATGGTTTTCTCGTTGCTGGAGCTGTGCTCCTTGAAGTCAGTGAGCTGCAGTCCAGTCATCCACGTCTTCTTGTGCAGGTTCAGAAGCATCTACTCATGCACAGTGACAGTGAATACTAAAGTTAAATACACTAATTAAAGCACACCTTCTGCTCTAGCTCATTCTTCCTGTAGTTGATGGGCAGGGAGTAGTAGTGTCTCCCAAGTCCATGAATCAAAGCCTGTTGGAGAGGAAGGGAGGGAGAGAGAGTGTGGAAGAGCAACCATAGGGCAAGGTGGTGAAACCATACACACACACACACACACACCTGAATGGAGGGTTTCTGGAGGTGTCCAAGGTTGGAGGTGGTCTGTCGCGGTTCCTGTCCGAGTGCTTGCATCCTTGGGTCCGTCAGCCGAAAAGCATCGATAACCACTTTCCCTTATGGATGAAATGCAAGTCACTTCAGGGACCTCTTATCAATCCCTTCTCTCCCTTTCTCCTTCTTCTATTCCTTGCTCACCTTTGACGCTCTGAATGGGGTCGACCACCACTGCCACAGCCCGGGAGGAAAGGGCCTCAAAGCTCTGCTGCGTGTTGATGTCCACTCCTGAGAGCCAGCAGCCGAACCCAGGGTGAGAGTGGTACCACCCCACCACCATCTCCGGACGACCCGTCTGCTTCAGCATGTCCAGCATCTTGGCCTGGAAAACAGGGTCAACTGCTTCCACACTCACACCCTGGTGAAGAATCAGAGAGACGGGATAGGGTTAAAGAGATTTATTTAAGTTAGATCTCTTACTGTCCCACTTTGGGGCATAGCAAAGACATCAATGACACGGACAGTGTAGTCATCCACAAACTCTCCTAGCATCAATCCCATCACTTCCATGGGAACACCAGCTCTACCTGCGCACATGACACATGCTCCAACTAAAACTCCATACATAGAACCATAGCCACTCACCATGCTTTAGCATCTGAGGAACAAAATAAAAGACGTATGCATTGAAACAGACGCAAGAGTGAGTTCATAAGAACATTACCTTAAGTAACGCCAAAGAGGATATGTAGACGATCTCCGCAGTGTCCATCATGGGACCCCCCATACCTGGAGGCTGGAAAGACGACAATGGATGGATGACAGCAAATCACAAACAACTAATTCTACCTGCCCCATTCCAGATAACCCTCCAGCACCAAGCTGCAAAAGTCTGTCCATCTTTTTGTTGACTATCAGGTGAATCCTGTTCTAATTAATGCCCACCTTCCCAAATAGTGCCCATAGTTTCATAGTTTCAGTGGTTTCTTTCCTACTGGTTGTCAGACAGGCAAGATGCGACGGAGAAGAGCTCCTGTGAAGATTTTGAAGGAACTGGACGCTTTCCCAAAGGTTCCAGAAGACTACCAGAGAGCTACAACTAGGGGGGGCACTTTCTCTGTCATAGCCCTGTCCATCATTGCCATCTTGGTGGTTTCAGAGTTTTTCTACTACAGAGGGACAGAACTCAAGTTTAAGTATTCAGTAGACACAAACATGGACTCTCGGTTACTCATCACCCTAGATATGACCATAGCCACACCGTGTGATTACTTGGGAGCGGACATTGTGGACTTGGCAGGCGACAGCACCTCCATCACCCCGCATATGAAGATGGAGCCAGCTGTATTCGAGTTGTCCGAAGGTCAGAACCAAATATTCAAGGCAAAGAGAGAGCTACTGGACAGATTTAGTGAGTCGCGATCACTGAACGACTTTCCTGTGATAGAGAACCTGAATAGTTTGGAACTGTCTCTTCACGAGGCAACAGAGGATCCGCACATTCAAAAGACAAGCTGCCGAATCCATGGAGACATCGAAGTGAAGAAGGTGGCGGGAAATTTCCACATCACACTTGGTCGGACTGTGATCCTCCCTCAGGGCCACGCCCACCTGGAGATGCCTGTGCCAGCTGGTATGACAAACTTCTCCCATCGCATCGACAAGCTGGCTTTTGGGCCACCGGTCCCTGGGGGGATTAACCCGCTCGACTCCAGTCTAAAGGTCATCAACGACACGCGGCACATGTTCCAGTACTACATCCGCGTGGTCCCCACTACCTTTAGCACCTTGGAGCGCACCATGGCCACAAATCAGTTCTCTGTTACAGAGCGTAACCGAACCATCAACCACCGCAAGGGGAGTCATGGTGCGCCTGGTGTCTTCTTCAAGTACGACCTCACTGCCTTGAGTGTCGAGATAGTGGAGCGGAGGAGATCATTTCTGCAGTTCTTGGTGCGACTGTGTGGAGTGGTGGGAGGGATATTTGCTACGAGTGGAATGCTCCATGCCTTCGTTGGGTCCTTGACAGATGGTGTGCTCTGCAAACTGTTCAAGCAGGGAGCCCAAAGGGATGGTGCGTCCCACCAACCAACCACTACCACCCCAAAAACAATGGATACAAATGGAATTGACAATACTAGTGCTAATGTAGCAGGCTGATAGATTCAATCACAGTGGTATTTTTTATCAATACACATGCGTGTTAGGTTACCCACGTGGCAAGTCTGGGAAAGATGTCTTCTTCAGAAGGGCTGTTTTGGTCTTTTGTGGCAAATGATGGCCTCTCTGTTAGCATCTCCGAACCAGAGTTGGTCGAAGGCGGCCTCTCTCCCCCACCATCCAAGGTCTATCCTGGTCGCAAGTGTTACATGGTCATTGTCAAGGTGAAAGGGAGGGGTGATTATGGGGGGTTTGGCCCCACCCCTGGCATTGCTAAACGATCAGCCATCATGGAGGCATGCAAATCCTTTCCTTGCAATGCCATCAACACTGACGCGTGTTTTGCCGACAAAGTGAGCAGCAGTGATAGCGAAACAGAGGACTCATTCCTTCGTGTCACCAAAGATTCTTCGTCACACTCTTCATTGGCTCCTATTCAGTCTCCACCCAATGATGAGTACGTCCTCAATATGGTGCATGACCTAGCAAAGCGAAAGGGTGTGGAAGTGAAGTCTGAGGTCATTTTGGCAGCTCCAGAGGTGGGTGATTGGGGTTAATTGCGATTTCATTTTTTTCACATGTCATGATAAATTTATCCTCAGGTAATCGCAGTGGTTCAAGGTGGAAAGATGTCGTTTGTTGGAAGGAGCTGTGACAGAAGGCTGGCACAACTAGAGGCAGCACTGAAGATGCTGGATGCTTTACAGCTGTTGCCTGATCATGCTAGCAACTTCCCCAAAGATGCAGGTAGGCGCCTCTCGGATGATCCACTCCTCCATGCTGTTAACTGTGTTCTGCTGTAGGGGGACTGTGGATGGCTTCTCAACTCCAAGGCGGCATTAACCTGCCCAAACCCCCTTCACTGCTACCTATTGGGCCAGTTGATGGAGCTCTGTTGCCCCTGCCAACACCATTTCTTCCACTGAAGTTCCCCTTGGCCCTCCCTCAGAACTGCCGTCAATCCCACAACCCTCACCCCTTCAGAAGGCCTCCACCGCCACTGCCCCTCCCACATCCTCAAGGCCACCATGCGCCCCCCCCATCCCGGCAGCCCAGCTCTCTCGTGCCAAAGGCTGAGCTGGCTCCACTAAAGCTCCATCCCGCTAATTTCCACTTCCCGCAGTCTCCTCCATTGCCCGCTCCAGGTCTCTACCCCTTGCCTCCCCCACCGTGTGGCTTGGCACCACCTCCAGCTCATGCATATGGCATGGCACCACCTCCAGCTCATGCATATGGCATGGCACCACCCCCAGCTCACGCTGGTCTACATGCTGAGGACATTTCAAGTGGGGAAGAGGGTGAAGGACGCGCCCAGGAGCTGTCACATGGTCTGTGTGAGGTGGTTCCAGCCAAAGCAAACATTTCCATTCGGGCATTGAGTCCATTTGAGTCCTACCCGGATCCCTGCCAATTCACTGTTCCACTCCCAAGGCTAAGGCCAGTGGAATCTCCATTGCAGCCTCCATGGAAGAACATTTGTCCAAAGGAGGATGCTAAAGGTCCTGTAAATGGGACATGGAAGTCATTCAAGGGTGATGGCAAATCTGGAAGGCGAAAATTCAAAGGGAAATTGAAAATGAAGCCTCCAATGAAGTCTCCCTCTGTGACCAGCAAGTCACTGCCAACCCATTTCTTGCTGAAGAACGGTGAATGGGATGGGTGTGTGGACCCAGAGTCCACTGCAAACTCTGTGTCTGATCCCGTACCTGCAGGGGGATTACCCACTGAGGGAGTATTGTAACAATCATCATGAGGCTAGAAATTGATTTAAACTCAACATTCAAAATCCATGGATTTATATCATCAATCATCTTCCTTCACTTAAAATTCTCTATAAAATTGTCTTTCAACAGAAAAAAAATGTTACGAAAAGTAGATTGCTGGTATATAGATTCAGAGAGAAGGATAAGAGCAGTCTGTGGCAATGCCACATTGGTTGTACTGGTTCCTGATCATCCAAATGTACCCCTCCTGACCCCAACCCTCACCCCAGCTGCAAAAAAAAAAGAGAGTGATAGGATAATCCAGGTGTAGCCAGCTGTGGTGGAATGGCATTATTATAAGAGCTCGCTACGTGCCTGTTTTTCAGTATCCAGTAGTCCTTAGTGTCTCCGTTGGTTGACGTGGCTGTTCCGTACCCCACAACCAGCATGGCATGGTTGAGTTGGTAGCTGGAGCAATGCAATGAGTCATAGATGCCTCCAGAGTAAAACTGAAAAAGGATTATTAGCTAGTGCTCTTGAGATTCACATATTTTTTACCCTAAAGCCAGATTTACTGGCGTCCACAGCAGCTGCCACTGGGCCAGAGTAGGTGACAGCTGCCTGCAAGTCTCGCTCGCTCCCACTGCTTATTGCAATGATCCCCGACATGGTGGCCCCAACACGTGCAGACGTAAAGTTGCAAGTATGTTGCTGCGCACATGAAACAGGGAAGAGGATGTTGTCAGCAGTGTGAATGTGTCTGGCTATATATCTACCTTTCCTTGGTAGCTGTATGAAGAGGATGTGTCTATGCCGTCATTGAAGATAATGTACATGAAAGAGTTGTACATGTTGCCACCTTTGCATCCATTGTTTCCCTCAGGCACTGCGTGTGTGCATGCATGTGTGTGTGCATGCATGTGTGTGTGTGTCAAATGTCGTATGATTACCTGTTACAATGCTAATGGATACCTGAACAATCAATTAAGTTCTGTTCACTCAAACTGGCAGCATTTCTGTCGTAGGTTAACGCGTAAGCTCCTTCTAGTGCACCCGTTGAGGCAAAGGCGTAGCTTGCTCCACAGCTTGCCTGCACAACACATTAAAACACTAAGAGATCTAGAATCGCTAAAATGGAAACCTGGTATTTGACTTTGGACACTGCTCCTTTTGTTCTCCAGTCAATTGCTTCTGGCCAGCTTGAAACATTTGGCGGATGATACATTTTCACTTTGCCAGTCTTATCTCCTTTCCAGTTTGCTCCTTTGTAAGTTAAATATCTGTCGTGGTAATCCTTGTCGGTCTACACATCATAGCTGTAAAATTAAAGCTACAGTTGAAACTAAGATGTCTCACCAGGTCTGCTAAATGGTTGAGTCGGATTTCGTAGGAGAAGATTCCTTTCTTTGCGTTGATGTTATGCTGGTCCACGTAGGCTTTGTTGGACTGCCACACGATATGCCTCTCCAGTTCTTCCCGGTTTGAGCTGTAGCTCTTGACGTGGGTTGACTTCCAGAGAGTCCATTCCTCCAGTGACTCGTACACAGGCTCTCCCTCCAACTCCAAGCATGTAGCAAGATGCAAGACACCCAGACTCAGCAAGATGGTGAAACATAGCCACTCCAGCCTCATCCCTTCATACGAACCAAACTCACTAGCTAGCTAGCTCTTGCAGACTTCATCCAGTTCTATCATAGAAGGCAGTGGCAGAGCTATTAATAGCTCAAGTTGACAATTCAGAAACAGCATGCAAAAAAGTTTCGTCTTTGGTTGAAGTTATTGTTTCAGCCCATCTCATGTAGCTCCACTGACAACAAATTGTCTGGTGAATGTTTTCTATGAAAGCCACATTGGACAAGTCTGTACTTCCATTAGAATGAATCGGAACCGTCCATTGACGCAAAGACCTTTGACATCATGCACACCGTCGGACTAGACACTAACCGAGTGCTTACACTTGTTCTTGTGGGCAATCAAAACTTCCTATTGGGTGAGATCTGTTCCTCGAACTATCAAACATCGTATGATTATGGTAATCAATTTTGTCACTTGGTATCAACTCACTGGGACTATTGAATGAATGGAATGACTTGTAGTGGACTGCCTTAGAAAAACAGATTAACTATTGTTCCTTTAACAATCCCCCAATGACAACTTGCTGAACTCGAAATTACAAGCTATAAAAACTTGCACTACATTGATTCTGTGAACCACACTTCTCCTTTTCACAGACTGAATTTTTGCAGCAGTGAAAATCCAGCAATCAAGCTAGCTTACCTGCAACAACCATGCTCACCTCAATTGTGTTCATCAGCTTCTTGGGGCTTGCCCTGTCCATCAGGTTGCCTCAATATGAGTATGTGGAGGAGTGGAACCTGTGGAAGAATCAGCACAGCAAGAGCTACGAGACAGAAGTGGAGGAACTGGACAACCACCTGATCTGGCTCTCCAACAAGAAATTTATTGAGCTGCACAATGCAAACTCACACATCTTTGGCTACAAGCTGGCCATGAACCATTTTGGAGACATGGTGAGTTAGATCATAGATAGTTACAGTCTACCTAGCAAAGAGATATGCTACAATCTGCACCAGGGTAGACTATATGGTAGTGCTGGGTGGTAGCTAATGCATGGATGATTAATTTCCTATTGGATAGACTGACTTGGAGTGGAGCGAAAAATATGGGACGTACATGGAATCTCCAGTGGGTGCTGGAAACTACACAAAGATCTACCAGGAAGATCCGTACCAGTCATATCCGGAGTCTGTCGACTGGAGAACCAAGGGGGCAGTGACTTCCGTCAAGGACCAGGTATAGATACCTAGATATCTACAGCAGAGTAACAAGAACTCGGGCATTTTTTGTAACCACATCATGTTTGTGTGTACTGGAACTAAAGCATCTCTCCCTACCATTGAGTTCTCAATGTGCAAAACAATGAAGATGTGCTCACAACACTTGCCCAAAGTGTGTTGCCATTGATGAAGCGATTTTGAATTCATACCACTGGATATACTCTTGTCCATTCAATACCTGCAGAGTCAGTGTGGGGCCAGCTACGCCTTTAGCTCCATGGCTGCTTTGGAAGGAGCCAATGCCCTGGCTACGGGCAGTCTTACGGTGCTCAGTGAACAGAATATCATCGACTGCTCTGGTAATCACAAAAGCAGCATGCACATAAGCAATTTTAGTATTCCTGGTCATGCATGCAGTACCCTATGGTAACCATGGCTGCAAGGGAGGGAACATGCTATATGCCTACAAGTATGTCATTGCCAACGAGGGAGTGGACACATCAAAGAAATATCCTTTCTACGGGAAAGTAAGTCAAGAGAGAAAGGAGTGAAAATACTTGGTAATACGGCCGTGGTATGGCAAGTGTATCTCATGGCATGGTACTATTTCAGCAATACAGCTGTGTCTATGACGAGGATAGCGCTGGAGCCAAGATGTCTGGGACGGTGAGCATCAAGAAGGGAAGTGAGTCTGGACTGCTGGGTGCTGTGGCTAATGTTGGACCAGTGGCTGTGGCAGTGGATGGCAGCTCAAATGCTTTCAGAGTGAGTTACACAATGTCTAGCACAATATAGCCAGTTGACACTCATAAAGATTATGCACATGCCCCATACAACCATAGAGAGACCTGCATTGCCATTGCACTTACGTATAGGCTCAATATCATCAATAGCCAAAAGTACGACATGTAAAGTGCACCCCATTCACTGGCCTATTCAACTTATCCTGCTCTGCAGTTTTACTCCAGTGGCGTATATGATTCATCACGATGTTCCAGCAGCAAACTAAACCATGCCATGGTGGTCACAGGGTATGGCTCCTACAATGGAAAGGATTACTGGCTAGTTAAGAACAGGTAGGGAGTAGCTATTGAATCCATTCTCAATGTCTCTTGTCTCTCTGTAATAATGTCTGTAATTGATTATGTCTCTCCCCTCCCCTCCCTGTCCGGTCCTTGTCCTCCCCTCCCTCTCCCCCATCCTGTTCTGTCTTGTCCCTTCCGTGTCTGCGTCCTGTCCTCTCCTGTCATGCCCTGTCCACCTTTCTTGTCCTCTACTCCGTCCTGATCCTCAGCTGGGGACCAAACTGGGGGGTCAGTGGCTACATCATGATGGCCAGGGGCAAGTACAACCAATGCGGCATAGCCAGTGATGCTTCATACCCTACCCTCTGAACAAACTACCTAGCAATTTATTATTATCAGATCAAGTCATGTAGAATGTTCAGCCAGGTATAGATAGCTAGTAATTTTTATACAATTCATTTCTTGCCTGATTTAAGATTTTTTTGTACGTCTAACTGAGTTTATAATACAGCGAACTCCCTCTCTCCATGAACCCCTGAAATGTGGTCTAAATCCACCCAATATATACCATCTAATCACTGACTGGTCCCAAGGGTGGCCAGATTGGAGTGGATTCACTGTAAAATACACTGCCTAGCCTGTCTACAATGATTATGTACTTTGTGATGAAGCCCAAAACACCCTCCAGGGCCTTCAGAGTATCTAGATATTCTAATGTGGTTCAATCCTCCGTTTTAGCTTATAAACATTCTGGAGCTCCTCTATAATAATGACGATAAGCTGGGAATCAGGACACATGCTCTCTTAGTGAGTAGAGGAGAGTGGGGAGACCATAGGTATGTGCCTCCCACGGAGACCATAGGTATGTGCCTCCCCCTCCCTCTTTTGTGGTGAGGAAACATCTGCACCATTTATACACAATACCATTGAAGCACTTAGCTATCATTGTGCTAATAAATTGTTGTTTTTTTCGACTAAGGTATAATTTGACAATAATATTGTGATAAATGCTAGATGAGTAATAATATTTTGTGTGTGGATTGACTAGAATTTTGACGACAGAGTCAACAGGATGACGAGCTTGAGATGACGAGAGGTTGGCTGGTGACTTCACAGGGTAGGGTAAGAAGCATCTGAGGCAATTCCGCACTGGTTGTATTGATTTCTGGACATCATGACGTACCCACTCATCCCCCAGTTAGAGCCCCAGCTACAGATGATAGCAACAGATTCAAACTGGCTGGTGAAAAAACTCCAAGCTAGCTGAATACCTGTTCTTGCAGAGCCAGTAATCCCTGCCATTGTAGGTACCATAGCCTATGATGACCATGGCATGAGTAAGGGAGGTGCTGGAACAGCCAGGCAAGTTGTAAACACCTGAGGAGTAGTACTGGAACATGTGCAAGAAACAATATCAACAGGTGAGCATGTGTAGAAAAGTAGCTTGTTCACCCTGAATGCTTTGCTGCTAGCATCCACTCCCACGGCTACTGGTCCAGCACTTGCCACAGCTCCAAGCAGACTGTACTCATCTCCATGCTTCACCTGAACACTCCCCGAGATGGTGACTCCATTGTACTTGGAGTTGTAATAGCAAGAGGATTGCTGCAGAGATGTGAGGGAGGAGAAATACAATGGAACGTCTCAATAATGACACAGTTCTGTTTGTCTGTTAGGGGGTTGTCTCTCTCGGAGGTTAAACTGACAAATTTGAATTCAAGGTTTCTCTACTTTCCTTCGTAGAGAGCTTATTTTGAAGGCCCCTTTTAGAAAGTTTGTCTGTAACGCACCCTTCCCCTGTAAGGGTAGCCTCCAGTGGTATCCACTCCCTCGTTGGCTAGAATGTATTGATACGCGTAGTACATGTTGCCCCCTTTGCAGCCATGGTTGCCGTAAGTCACTGCAAAATAGAACTCAAGATGAGCGCAAACTGCTAGCAACTGTATGGAGTATCAATGCATACCAGAGCAGTCGATGATATTTTGTTCGCTGAGGCTGACAAGTTTCCCGTGAGCTAAGGAGGCAGCACCTTCCAGAGCTCCAATGGCACTGAAGGCATAGCTGGATCCACAATCACCCTGCATAGAGCCACACACATGCCATTCATGGCAGCAATTGCTATTGCAGGCCACACTACATTGCTCGGACTGTGAAATCGCCTGAATGGCATTGAAACAATGGCTTTTGATTTAGTATGCTGTGTGGTGGACATGGGTGATGTAGTGGCAATAGATTGCTACAAGCCCCAGGACATCTCAAATTGACTGGTGGGCTATTATGCACCATCTGTATCACTACAAAGTGTTAGAATGCATGCTTGGCTCAGCTATTAGCTATCTACCACCACCGGCCCAACCTGGTTCTTTATTCCCGTGACCGCTCCCTTGGACCTCCAGTCCACAGCCTCGGGGTAGGACATGAGGTCCGCAACAAAGACACGACTCTGGCTCGAATTCTTGTTCGGAGCTTTCTTGTAACTGTTGTACTTCTCCAAGTACTCCAGATCAGTCTAGATAGAAACAAGAACAGCTAATATAAAGTTGGTTGAAAAAGAGGCATACAGTTTTGACATTTTTGGTTCCACAATAACATAAACCAGCCACATCAAAAATGTGCAGCATTCCTGCAGGCCACACCATCCTGCGAAACAGGGACTAGCTAGCGAGAAAGTGCTCTAAAATTAGGTTCCATCCCTGCCTGCACTTTAAGATTAGCTACATACCATGTCTCCAAACTGATTCAGAGCCAGAGTATAGCCGAAGATGTGCGAGTTTGCATTGTGCTGGTCAATGTACTCCTTGTTAGACAGCCACAGAATGTGCTTCTCGATTTCTTCCTTCTCCGACAGGTAGGTTGTGCCATGGGTCAGCTTCCAGTTCTTCCACTCTTCATGGTGCTCATACTTTGCTTCCATGCTGCAAGCCACAAGGCTCACACAAGACAGCCAGAACACCAACCCAAGATGATGACTCCACTCCATTACTCTCAACTAACCACCTGAAGTATTATATTCTGCAGA
>JAAGOD010002178.1_pt1 | contig 11411 bp, 18 predicted proteins | sample 8389681 | NCBI WGS metagenome assembly JAAGOD01 (sample SAMN13964374, study PRJNA552185) | sponge metagenome | biome: deep-sea hydrothermal vent fields; feature: spots directly above weak diffusing fluid; material: seawater and sediment | host: Tedaniidae sp. KZ-2020 ... | reverse complement strand
TGGTGGGAATAATATAATTGTGGATGTTGTATTAGTTAGCTAGCTAACTTGTATGCAGGTCTTGCGAGTACCCTCAAGAATTTGTTGGGTGATGAGGATGATTTGGTACGAGGGAGGGCAGCTAAAGTGCTTTGCAACATGGCCCGTAAGATCTCCACTACAAATTAAATCCAGCTCTTGCTTTACAGCCATTCACATTTGTTAGAGCATGCACTGGGAAGACAAGCGTTTCTCCAGTTGGAAATCATCCCTGCTCTCTCAGAACTGGTGTGTTGCTCTACTAGATATGCTATCTCACCTATCACCTATTAAACCATAGTTCTCAGATCCCAAGTTTGAAGTTCGTGTGAATGCTCACTCTGCCATTGAAATGTGTGCTCGAAACATTGCAGGTATTCATAATTGTTTCTGTGTGTCGGATTAATTGTGCCACACTGTTCTAGGAGCAAAAGGGGTTGTTGCTACTAACCTTGTCCCTCTCTGTGTGGAGAAACTGATAGAAGAACGACATTCAGAGCTAAAGGTTAGAGTACCATTCTCTCCCTGTCATAATCACGTTGATTGTCAAATTATGCTGAATTCACTTTCTGCCTGATGGTGTAGGAGATAATTCTGGACACTCTGCATTGGTGCTTCCAAGTGGACACTACAGACGGCCTGAGCTGTGACGTGATTTCTCTCTGCCAGCCCCTGCTTGGCTTTGTGCAGCCGAGCATTCGAGGCCAAGCTGCCCGAGTCATTCGGGACTTGTCAGTGCCCACGGAGGGGAAAGAGGCAGCATGTGCAGTGGATGGCTGCATGGACAGACTCGTCAAACTGCTTTACGATCAGTACAGCTTTGTCAGGGTTCAAGCTCTGGCTGCTCTAATGAGGTGAAACAGCATTTTAGAATACAATAGATGATGGTTAAGTACCTTATTCTTCAACAGTATAGCAGTGATCACTAGTGGCAAGTATGCAGTCCTGAGTCCCAGTGTCCTGCAGCAGCTGGAGGACTTGCTGGATGACGATGATTCAGAGATTCGACTGAATTCCATCAAACTCCTCAGCCTCCTGGCCGAGACCCCCAAGGGCAAACAGGACTTAGCAGCTGCACTGGACAAGGTGAGAGGCTTATAGCACTGAGGCTTTTTTGAGTCAGATTTTCGCTGTCTCAGCTGGACCAAATGGCTAAGGAAGATTTCAGTGATATGGTCAAGAAAGCTGCCTGGACAGCCACACGAATCATTAGATGGAAACCATGAACACAATAATACCCAGCAACACATACAACTTTTCCTGTAGCCAGACATTAATAAATACATTTTTCTTTTCACGGTAAGAATTCAGCAAAATATAATATAAAAATTTGAAGTTGAGGGGTGCAGATTACAAACTGATTTGAGCATAGCCTTAGCATGAGCATTTGCTCCCTGCACTTGTTTCAGAGGTGGCACATTTCTTCATCTCCTGTAGGTCAGCGTTCTCTCTGGCCAGTAGCAGCTGTGCTAGTGTGCTATGGGCCTGCAGGACATTGTCCCCAGACAGGGCACTCGTCTCAGAGAACAGTGCCTTGAGCTCCTGTGGAAGGACACATGACCAGTTAGGAGCTCACTCTATTCTGAGAAGAACCTCTCTACAAAGGACGTTCTCTCTACAAGGACTCCTTGTACCTTCCAAATAATTAAAATTCCTTCAAGGGACAAAGTGGCTCAATTTGTCCACTATTCATTCAGAAGGGGTTATTGTATTCTGGTCCTAATACGCACCAGTGCGAGTGCCCTGCCATCTTCGAGGGTGACGCATCTCTGCTGAGACCTGTCACTCTTGTTCCCCACCAGCATGATGACTGGGAGCTGCTCACGCAGCGCTGCCTTGATCACGCTAATCCACTTCTTGGTCGCCCTAAACGTCTTGACATCCGAAACATCATACACAACCACAAAGGCATCTGCTCTCCGAAAGTAGACTGGAGTGAGGGCATTGCTAAACCTGTTGCAAAGAATCAGATTAAGTATGTTTGCAGATGTGCGTGCAGTAGGTGCACACTGCAACCACTGAAAGGCAGATAATGTCAACTTTTGGTTTTGCTATTCACTAGGGCACTCTCTACACTACACGACTTGCCTTTCTTGGCCTGCCGTGTCCCAGAGCTGAAAGACGACTGTCTCGTCTGCGACACGCAGTGTCTTAACACTATAGTCTAGACCTACAGTGGACTTGACATTGGTGGGGAATTCCCCTGAAGAGAGGAATCCAATCAGAGAACTCTTGCCGACACCAGACTCTCCTGGAAATGGTCAGAACCATCACACCCTGGGTACAGTCTACAGCGTCCGGACTCCCTCTAATCAAGCCACCCTTGGGACAAATCAGAGTGTCCTAATTAAAAGGGTGGCCTCATTTTCAGGGGTAAATTTGTACTACTATCGAAGTGTCCGTATTTCAGGGCTCCAGAATAGAAAGACTTTGCTGTATCGAGGATACTGGCTCACCCAGGAAGATGACCTTGAAGACTCTACTGAGAGGATGGCTGGTGGAAGAGGGAGGACTGGGCAGCTGGCTCCTGCGGGGCATGACACCCGAAGGTCCCAACGCTCCACGAGCACTAGTGCGGGGGGGACTAGACGCAGCATACTGAGGTGCTAACGTCTTTCCCAGCATTCCTATGCCTGCTGTGTGCCTCATGCTTGCTGTGTGGCCCACTCTAGCCGCTCCATTGCCCGGCGATGTGGGCGAGGCCCCACCCCTATGATCCTCCTCTGCCGACCCCATGCTCTCCTGCGTTGAATCCAGTGTCACCTGTGATGAGAGCCGTGATGAAGAGGTGGAGCCTGGACTCGACTCAGAGGTTCTCCGTGAGGTTTCTTGACCCTCTTGAACTCTGACTGGACCAGACACACTCTCCACTTGGCTTCCCTGAGGCATCCTGCAGTAAGGAGGTTGTCAAATATCTCACTGTCAACAGCAGGGCATTAGTCACCACAACAAAGAACTGATGTTTTCAGTCAGGAGCCATAATATCATACATCATCACCCACTACTCACCTGTTTGGAGGGAAGTACTTGATTTCCTTATGCTCATCATCACTCAGTTCCTGCATCATGTTCAGCTGTAGATTGGAGTCAGGAGAGGCGACTCCTTCTCCAATACTCTGCTCAGTTCCTAGCCCCTCCCCTTCCTCCTCTCTCCCCACGTCCTCACTGGGGTGCAAGGGTGCAGGGTCCTCCATCCCATCCTCCTCGCTTGTCCCCCCACTCGTCCCCCCACCCTCGGCTGTGGAGCTGAGCCCACTGGTACTCTCAGAGCGCAGGGTGGTGTCCAGCCTGTCCTGCAGCACCTTATTGGCTGTCAGCAGGAGCGTCTTATCCTCCTTCAGCTGTGACTCCTTGATGGCCTTCTCCTGCAGTGCATGCTTCAGGTCCGTCTCTTGAGTAGCCAGCTCTTCAATCACAGCTTCCCGCTGGGCCAACAGGGTGGAGTAATGGCTTGACAGTCTTGACGTTTGACTGGCATTCTGCAACCATATACGTACAGGCATATTGCATTGATATGGGGCGAACATTAGACATACTGTTTGCTGGTGGTTAGCTTTGGCTAACTGCAGCTCTTCTTGCAGCAAATGATCCATCTCGCTCACTTCCCTGCTGTGCTGCTCCAGTATCCTGCAGAATCAAACACCAGCTCTCATTTCACCCCACCTCTCCCCCTCCCACCTACCTCTTGACGTGGGTCTGCATGGTGCTGCGCTCCATGTCGCTCTGCCTCAGCTCGGAGATGACCTCCGTGAGGAAGCCCTCAAAGTTCTCCAGGAGAGCGGGGTCTCGATGGTTGAGTTCTTTCCACATGTCCCCCACACCAGTGCTGCAAGGAGAACAGTGCTAGCATTTTGTAGTAGCTCACCAGAGTGGAAGTGTATCCAGTAAATGGAGTGTCAACATTACCCACTCACAATAGTAAACTATACCCTCATAACATCACAGCCTTCCTGCCCTCAGGACAGAAAGACAGAAGCTATCTCTCTACGGAGACCATTACCCCGCTAAAGTTCAGATCTATCATTTCTTACCCTCTTAAGGCACTCTGAGGGTCAATTCTGTCTGCCACTTCCCTCCATGCTGCCTCGTCTTCATTAGGCACTGGGTCAGACTCGTACACCTCTTCCTCCACGGCAGGCTTGGAAGGGGTGGAGCTTGCTACAGTCGTGGTAGCTTCAGCTTGGAGCTGCTGAAATGTCTGCAGGCAGACAGGAGTTGTTGAGGGCACTCTCACAGGAGCTATCACACGGTCTCACCTCAAAGCCAGCCTTGAACTCATCAAAGGTGATGTGTCCATCATGGTTGCTGTCCAGACAGACCATGACGTTGTCCAGGACACTCGAAGCCACCTCCTCATCGCTCACCTGGTTGCAAATCTGAGATAGCTCCTCCTTGGTGATATAGCCATTCCCATCTCGATCACAAAGGTCAAACACCTGTACCACACCACATGGCACATGAGGAGAGGAGAGGGAATAGCAGGGGCCTTAGAACTCCCTCCCTAGCTAGCTAGCAGCAATGCATTGTCTTGCTGTGGCTACAGCTTGCTAATACTGCTCACCTCTCTGTAGATCTGCAGACTGCTCTCTGGTTCCTGGCTGTCCAGAGGGAAGGGGAGAGGCGTTCCTAGGGAAACAGCGTCCTCCATCTTGGTTCACAGCTCCCACGCAACACAGAGATTGATTCAGCACTGTTCTCACTAGTCTCAGCAGGACATCAAGACATCACTCTGGCATGCATGTTCCAACCACCACTGTGTGGTGGTGCAGTGGCAGCATGCAATTATTAACCTCTGCAAAACTGCAGATCACATGACTGAGCCCCACCCACCATTCGTTTCCTGTTGAGGTTGGAGATTATTATTCCAGCCCCCTCAACCTCAAGTTGTATCTCTGTTTTCTCTTAGAGCTGGTCAAGATGTCGAAGTTTGGAGGGGGTGCTAAGTGTCCTTGCTGTGACAAGACGGTGTACATGGCGGAGGAGGTGGTGGCAGCTGGACAGAAATACCACAAGATGTGCTTCAAGTGCACCAGCTGCAACAAGATGCTGGACAGGTCCTTAGTTTTTAGCACTACTGGCTAGTAGCTGGCTCTGTGTGACTGGATTGAGAGTGTGTGTGTGTGTGTGTGTTTGTGCAGCTCCACCATGGCCGAACATGAGAGCAAGCTGTACTGCAAGTCCTGCCACGTCAGGCAGTTTGGGCTGAAGGGCTACGGCTACGGAGGGGGAGCAGGCACTCTGGCCTCGGAGGCTGGTTCCCACACGGACGGCCCCAGTCATGGTAAGGATACATACACCAAAAATGGCTCCAGGCTATTGTGCAGATGAGAGTAAAGCACTATTGTATGGGTACATGGTAAAGCAGCACAGGATTTCCATATATGGATGAGTGTTAGCATGCGTGGGATCTGGAGCTGATAAAGGGTTGTTGGTATGTTGTGGTCAGCTGGTATGGCTGCTAGCCAAAGATTGCAAGATTGCATGCCTTCTGCATGAGCACAGTGTCCATGGTTTTACCCATGACTACCTCACCACCCACCATTACTGGAGCATGTTGTTTGACAGGCCAACCAACGGGTGCTGCCACAGGCGTGACCGGTTACCAAAGCTATGGTGTCACCAAAGGCTCGGGGGGAGGAGGGGGAGGAGGAGGGGGCCCCAAATACGGTAGCACCGACAGATGCCCACGCTGTGACAAGCAAGTCTACATCGCAGAGAAGATTGTTGGAGCTGGAAGTGTGAGTTGTCTTGCATGAGAGTGAATGAGGTGATGGGCTGTGATACCAGTGTTCCCAACATCAGCCTACATGCTAGTGCGTGCGTGTGCCACTAGTGTTGCCCACTGGCGTCACTGCTACATCCCTGTACAGGGACATGCTATTACTAACAGTGCTTTCCCCATGTCCTTGCAGTCTTGGCATAAAGGTTGCTTTTCCTGTTATACTTGCAAGAAGAAGCTCGACTCCACAACCGTTTGTGACAAAGAAGGAGAAATCTATTGCAAAGGTGCGTGACTTTATCTAGTAATGTCTTCACTCTCTATCGCCCTACCCACAGCTTGCTATGGTAAGCAGTTTGGTCCCAAGGGGGTCGGGTTTGGACAAGGTGCCGGCACCCTCACTTCCACCTAATCAGCAGGGACTCATGCTTCACATACCTGCTCTCACCAATGCTAGGCTCCTAGTCGATCATTAGAGTAGAAAACTAGAATCAGACTTTTCACTATAACTTTTAATTGATTGACGTTTGTCTTCTAATGAGTTCACAGTACAGCCCATTTCGCTGGACTAAATCTGCATGACTCCCCACCTAAGGGAAACAGGCTGAGTGAATACTCCAAACAAAGGGCGTGACTAATTTGGACCCCCAATCATTAAGCTGTCCTTTGTATGGAGGTTGCCTGTATTGCACGTACCTCTTTGAGCCGTCCTTTGTGCAGTACAGCAATCTGGTCTGCCTCTCTGATGGTGCTGAGGCGATGGGCGATCACCAGCACTGTGCGTCCTAATGGGATGCCATTGCAGCAACACTCTCCACACTCTCATGCAGTACTAGCAGCACACCTTGGCACGCCTTGTCCAATGCTTTCTGCACTAAGTTCTCGGACTGTGCATCCAGTGCGCTGGTGGCCTCGTCAAGGATCAGCACAGCAGGGTCCTTCAGCAGCGCCCGCGCTATAGCTATCCTGCATCAAGAAGCATTTGGTCAATACCCCGAACCATTAAAACTTGATTCACACGCACCTCTGTTTCTGTCCCCCTGACACTGCCACGCCCCTCTCCCCCACCAGGGTGTCGTATCCCTGGGGGAATTCCCTGATGAAGTGGTGGGCGTAGGCCAGTTTGGCTGCTTCCTCCACCTCCTGGTCAGTGGCGGAGGGCTTGCCGTAGCGAATGTTCTCTCTGACGGAGCAGCCAAAGAGGACTGGTTCCTGGCTGATGTACCCCAGGACCTCCCCGCGCAGCCATGACGGGTCCAGCTCATGCAGACCCCGCCCATCCAGCTTGACCACGCCCTCCTGGGGCTCGTAGAACCGCTCAAGGAGGGCCGCTATGGTGGACTTCCCTGCACACACACACACAAGTAACAGACATCCTGGAAAAGCCTTCCCACATTTTTATCCACTATGGAGAGGTCTTTCTGATAATGTACAAAGACATTAAAGGGAAGTCTGTAAGGCTACAATGACACGCTGGGAAAAGCCATTTCACATTTTTGTCCATTATAGAAAGGTCTCTCAAATAATTGTGGTGTCTTTGTAGGGAGGGTGGAGGTTTAATAATGACAGGGGCTGTCTCACCAGCTCCTGAGAGTCCACAGAGAGCCGTGACCTGCCCCGCAGGGAGCTCCAGAGTCAGCTCCCTCAGCACAGCCTGGTCCTGACGGGTGGGGTACGCAAACGTAACACCCTCAAAGCTGACACCCCCTCGCACTGCTTCTTTAGGTAAGGTGTGGCCACCACGCAAAGCCACCCGTGACTGCAGCTCCATGTACTCGAACACCCTCGCCCCGGCACTCATGCCCCTTACAACCTGCCCAAACAGAACCGAGAGGCTGCCCAGAGACCTGCAAAACAGCGTTACCATGGCAATAAGTCAATTCAGAATCGCATGTCTGCAGACAGCCTACAGTAATTGATTTTTGTTGTTGAATTACAAATTTTATTCAACAGGTTTATGGTGTAGTGAAACCTCTGAATAAAGGACGCCTTAGGGAACAAACACTCACTCTGGCTTTTGTACAAGGCTGACTCGGAAGCCAATAGCTTTATCAGAGCATCCTAATGGTCCCTAATGGTCGAGGCCGCCTGCATTGCTGACCTCTGTATGGTCTGCGTGGCCACTAGGAAGGCCATGAGGTTGCCGGGAGAAATGCGGTCAGTTGCCAGCAAGAGACCGCCGTGACTCACCACTGCAAACACCACACCATTGATGGCAAGATTGGACAGGGCCTGGAACACTGCCACGCCCACCCCCAGCTGCGCAGAGGTCGACTGAGCATGCTCCAACTGCTTTCGGTACAGCCTGACAGCAAGCAAAGAAACTAAGTAGTATTTAACAGTCACAAAAGTAATAAAGATGCTTAATTAGAACAGATGCTTAAAATTAATAGAAGATACTTATTCCCTCACGTTCCTTCGTCCTCCTCCATAGCAAACGCCCTCACAGTACGAACATTGCTGATTGCCTCGTCAGCAACTCCAGTTGCCGTGGCAATCTGCTCCTGTGCCTTCCTGGACCACCTCCTGAGCACAGAGCCCATTGCTGTGCCCACAGCAATCATAGCCGGGAGGGCCACACCCACAACCCCTGTCATCTGTGGGGAAATGAAGAAGAGGGAGACGACGCAGCCAATCACCTGAGTGATGCTGCGTAACCCCTGGCTGATCACCAGTTTGAATGAGCTCTTCAATTCCTGCACATCACCTGACAACCTAGGATGAAAAGATTAAATTTTCATTACCAGCATTTCTTCCTTTTTGCACGCATGCATGTAGAGCCGGACCATGTACATACCTACTGACAATCTCCCCCGTCTTGTGGGAGTCAAAGAATTCGATGTCCTGTTTGATGATGGAGGTGAAAAGGGCCTGTCTAAGACGCAGAGCTAGCCTCTCTCCAGACACAGAGAGCACTGTGATGTACACAAATGTTGACGCTGCCTGTGAGAATGGACAGACAGCCCCATTGAAAAGGGAATGGCCTCCTTTATTGCTCTAAATTAAATTTCTACTCATGCTAATTTCTAATTAATGCACACTAAATGTGTTGCTCTAAACAATGCACATCATCCCACTACTCTAAATCATGCACATTTTTTTGAATGCAGATAAGGAATCATGTCGTGGCCTGATGTCTGACCTGCAGCATGTAGAAGCAGAGGAGTTTAGTGGCACTTGGAGCCAGCTGGGCGAGATAGTGCCCGACATCCCGTCCAGGTTCTAGCAGGGAGACAGAGTTGATGAGGTGGCCCAGGTGCAGGGGGATGGCAATATTCAGTACAGCGGCCACCACTGCACTCTAAAGGGGACAAAGGGGGGTCAGGCCATGTACGGTCTAGGGAGGGGAGGACTCACACCCACAGCTACTGCCAGCAAGATGGCATCGGGTAATATAAACTTAAGGAAGAGTGTCCAATTGAAGGAGTGTTGATTGCTGGAAGAGGGGGTGGGGCAGGGGGGAGCCCCCCGCTGGACGGGGACACCCCCCCTGTTTTTGCAGTGAGCTAAACAGGGCGGCTTCAGTAGATGGTAACCAGTCAACCCACCAGGTACCAGCAGGTATCTCAGTGCACCCCAGCCATTCCCCCTCAGCACTGAGGCTGTGCTGGAGGCCCCATAGAGTCGGATGGGCTGCCTTCTCAGGGCTGCAGACCCCACCCTGCAGGCTAGACCAGCTCCCCTCCACAACCACACAACCACCATTCTCCACCTGCAGGCGTCAGATACTTCAGTAAGTGTCCATAGACACACACTCAAGCATAAACTCACCACAAAAATTAAACCAGCTGATGCTCTTTGGCTCCTTTCTTCTAAGATACCCTTTACCAACTGACCTCTTTTGACCTCTGTTGCACACCAAAGGGCAGGCAAGATGGCGGATCTGTTCGACAGGTTTGAGAGCGATGTAGGGTACGGGCAGGGAGGGGCGACCAGACAGCAGCCCCACCAGGCCAGCTACAACCCATTTGAAGATATTGACATCACTGCAATACAGTCTGTAAGCACAGTAGCAAGGGAAAGCTGCCATTGCTAACCAGCTAGCTGTTTTGCTGACTTTGCAGCACCGCATGCAAGAGATGCGTGCTCCTGAGTTCCCCATCTTCAAGCGTCAGGATGCAGAGATGCCTGGGATGAGTGTAGGGATCCTGCACCTGGCTGTGAGCAGTGGCTGGGTGACTGTGGTCATGGTCGGAAACATCATCTTACGATACAACATCGCAAACTCCAGAATCATTGAGCGTACGTTGCAGTGTTGTTCAGGTCATGCAATCTCGCACTGTAGTGTCAGGTCTACCTTCCTTATCGAATAACGAAATGTGTGATAAGTTTTATACTAGCACTAGCCACGCCTCCCTTCTCCGCCCCCTCACAGAGTATGAGATCAAGCGTGAGGACGACCGGGTGCGTAAGGTGTTCCAGGACCCAACGGGGGCACATCTCCTGGTGGTCATGAAGTCCAAGGAGTGCTACTACATTGGCCAGGCCAGCAAGAGGGCCCAACCACGCCTCCTCCCCAAGGTCAAAGGTCAGGTCATTGAGTCTGTGGCGTGGAACAAGATGGAGATGAAGGAACCTGGGGGAGGGACAGGCGCCATCTTGCTGGGCACACAACAGGGTAGGGACGCATTTTGAGCTAATAGCTGTGAGCCTGTACACTCGCCAGTTCATACTGAAATCCATGAACCTTGAATCATTTCCCCATGTGCGCAGGATCTATATACGAGACAGATGTTGTGTTTGAAGACAGTTTGCTGAAGCCAAAGAAGGGCTATTTCTATGAGGTGAGTCAGCTGTGTTAGTCTTGTTGTGTGGTGACTCTGCGTGACCACTGTTGACAGCTGCATCAGCTCTACGATGCCTCCGAGCACAGTGACCCCATCACTGGACTGTACCTTGAACCATTCCCCATGTCAAACTCAAAGTGCTTCGTCATGGTTACCACCCCCAAAAGGTGGGCGTGGCATGTCTCCAGCCCCTCTTATAATCTTCCGTGATCTCCAACTGTAGGATCTACCAGTTCATTGGCCCCACCAATCGTGGAGATGCACCACAGTTTGGAGAGCTCTTCCTGCAGTACCAGAGCATCAAAGGTTCTCTAGCCTGTGTGCTGGTAATGTGATGTACTGTTTGTGTGTTTGTTTGTGTGTGCACGCGCCACCTCCAGTGCCCTTCCTTGAGATCCCTGGGACTCTGAAGGACAGTCAGTTGCACGTGTGGCCGTCCCACCCAGACAAGACCCCCCAGTACTTTGCCTGGCTGACGGGAGCGGGGATCTACCATGGCAAGCTGGAGTTTGAGGACCAGAAGGTTGGAGGCTCTCTGTTCTCCGAGAAAGCTCTGATCCCATACAGTCCTGATGTGGATGTGGAGGTGACGCCTCCGGTGGGGATGGCTCTCACGCAGTTTCACTGTGTGCTGCTCTACAGAGACAGGTGCGTCAGGAGGGGGGGCGGGGCCTGCTCTACAGAGACAGGTGCGTCAGGAGGGGGGGCGGGGCCTGCTCTACAGAGACCTGTTGCCAAGATTCTGCAAACCACTGAGTTAAGTACTAACATAGCTACTAGCAGTCTACCACCAGAGCTGGAAATTAAAACCAAAATGATAAATTGTCTGACCATGTGCGGTAGCACTCCCTATGTAGGGATGGCAGGTCAAAGGTCATAGAAGCATA
>JAAGOD010051211.1_pt1 | contig 11422 bp, 14 predicted proteins | sample 8389681 | NCBI WGS metagenome assembly JAAGOD01 (sample SAMN13964374, study PRJNA552185) | sponge metagenome | biome: deep-sea hydrothermal vent fields; feature: spots directly above weak diffusing fluid; material: seawater and sediment | host: Tedaniidae sp. KZ-2020 ... | reverse complement strand
GACAGGTCATGACACTGCAGACAAGGCGTACCACAGTACGAACAACATACCTGCTCGAGCTGTTCTTCCTACTCTGTGGATGTAGTCGGTGGAGCTGGAAGGAACGTTGACGTTCACCACCACCTCAACAGCTGGGATGTCCAGACCTCTATGCATCACAAAATATTCCTCTGTGGCTAGATTAGAAAGATTGCACTGTATTTTGATGTACCTGCTTGCCACATCTGTCGCCACCAGAATACGAACCTGCCCCGACTTGAACTTGGAAAGGGAGGCTAATCTTCGTCCCTACATGTCATGTGATAGGCACGTATGTAGCTAAACACCTCATCCCAAAGTATGCGTGTTTCCTCATGCTGAATGAGGCCATCCCCCTAATCAGGACACTTTGACTGGTCCCAAGGGTGGCCAGATTAGAGGGAGTCCACTGTAACTCTGGCTTGCCTGTGAAATGAGAGAATGAAGGGCAACGCATGGAAACTCCAGAGACTGCAGCAGCAGTGAGTACACATGACAACTCCTGGACAATTACATGCATGAAACAGAACAATCCACATCCCCGCAGCAAGACAAGCATACGTAACTCTAACCTACCTGCAGGTGGGAGTAAAAAGGATCATGGTCTTTCCCTTCTCCTTGTGCAGTTCTTCAACAAGGTGGATCAGGTAGCAATCTTTGACCTGAAAGGGGGTCGGAAGCACAGCACTTTCAAAATAAGCTGTTTTACAGAATCTTCACTGACCTTTGCTGGCATCAAAATGTAGTTCTGCTGTAACTCTTCAACTGTGGCAACTCTAAAGATTGAAATGCACACACACACTCTGACTTTTCCCCACATCAGATGCTAACTTACTCTGCTGGGGCCTCCCAGAAGAAAGGCTTGTTCTGTGCCAGTTCCTTGAGACGGGTGAGGTTCCTCGTCAGCGTTGCGCTGAACAGCAGTGTCTGTCTGCTGGAGGGAAGGGCGTCGAATATCACCCCCAAATCCTCCTCAAAACTCTGATCCAGGAGTCTGTCAGCCTCGTCCAGCACCTTGATTCGAGATAGAAAAAGTTTGATACGGTGGACTCCGGTCACTCTTGGCCGGCTAAGGTCAAAATGGCCAGTGATTAGAGAGGTGGCTTCTTTGCATACCAGGAACTTTATTTTCTTGAAGGAGACTGTGTCTGTGTTCTGTATGTGGTCAGCCAGGCGACCAGGCGTTGCTATGACAACGTGAGGCTTCTTGGCCAGTAGCAGTCCCTGCTTCATCATATCTGAACACCACAGGGAAAAAGGCATCGGCTGAACCATATTACCAGTCAAGCTATACGAGTAGTGCCATATTATACCCATGCCTCCCACTATGACTGCATCTTTGAGACCAATGTGACCACCAAACACCCGAAACTGATCCGCAATCTGGTATGCCAGCTCCCTAGAGCGAGCAAGCGAAAAAGGCCTGTCAAAACATTGTGGTGGTAGTAACCCACCTTGTGGGAGTGATAACCAGGGCATAGACACCATATGGATCTTCTGAAAGCTTCTGGAGAATAGGGAGGGCAAAGGCAGCTGTTTTACCACTGCCAGTCTTAGCACATCCCAGGCAGTCCCTGCCTATGCATTAAAATCAAATTACACCTGTAATAATGAACTGAGCCTTGCATACCTTCCAAAATTGGAGGAATACAGTTTTCCTGGATCGGCTTGGGATCTTTAAATCCAACTGCAGCTATCTGCCTGGTTAGCCAGCCTCCAAGGCCAAGAGCTGAGAACTTTTTACTCTCCATTGCAGTGGTTCTCCAGCTTAAGTTCTATATTACTTTTGCCACGTGGTACCGTAATTAATTGGCCATGCGAAAACGGTTAAATGGAGGTAGATCCGCCCACCTTTTGTTTTTGCATTGGGAAAAGACAGTTATTGTAGCTCAATGAGAAAGTCCATACTGAAATAGTTGATGGAATCAGTACTTAACGATCCGTTAATGAATGTTTGCTTCACCCAGCTACTCAGTAAAAGTAAACTGGTGATAGTGATCTTTTTCCCGGTAGAAAACAAACGACATCACAGACATCACTTTTAGAACCCATCATCACAAAAGGACCTCAGTTTGAGATGAGCTTAAAAGCAAACGACATCCAGTTCACAGAATTTCAGAGAGCAGTGCTGGATCGCATGGTGGATCGAGATGGGAAGAAAGGGTTTATTCGGGACGCCATGAGTTACAGAGATTGGAGTAGAAAGACTGGGGAGGAGAGGGAGGTGAAAATGAACTTGAGATTCCTCAGCAAGTTAGTCAGCAACAAGCTAGTTAACAATGGCAATTGCTAATCTCCATGAGTTTTAGCATAATATTATCTATATGAAAGGTTTAGTGCAAAGAAAAAGTGTGTGTTCCTGGCTGCCTTTAGCTACAACTTCTCTGTGCAATATGAAAACATTTTGTTCCCCAAAGATTTACCGTAGCAAGACTTGGATGTACTAAGCTAAACTTTCATATTGCATAATCAAGTTAATCTGTTTTTGTAACTATTCAGAGCTGAACATACGCCAGTGGTCCAATTCAACTTACACTGCTTCGTACCAGACCCAAAAGGTAAGTTAGTAGCAATAACTCCATTTTATTGCTAAGCAAACTATCCATGCAGATATCAGCAAGAGATGTACCAGCATTCAGTCAAGATCTCTCGTGACAGAAGACAAGAGCGCCAGTGGTGGTTCCACTAGCCCAGGCCCAGCAGAGATTGTTCCAACAGACAGTGTACTCACTGGTGTGTTTGCAGCATTAGACTATGACAAAGATATGCTCAACAAGATCAGATAGCATTCAGCTTTTTATAATTGTGAGAATAAATAAAATAAGGCACAGTGACATGGTTTCCTTTTTAATAACACAATCTTTTGGCATGTGCGCCAGTTGCTGGATCAATCCATAGTTCCATACTTGCTTTTGCCTACCAGGCTAGTATTGATCACCACGGCTGAGCCAGTGGATGTGTTCCACTGCACGTCACTTCGGCTCTTAAAATTCGGTCTCCCTTTGTCACTATCGCTGTCAATGCTCTCTCGGCTAGAAGGATGAAATGTATGATCCCCTGCATTTGAAACATTGTGAAGCCGTTGATATAATGAAGTGAAGTTCTTCTTTCTCAGGTGGTAGATGAGGAAAGCGATTGGGATCACAACCCCACCCACTGGAGTGACGACAGCGTAGAACATCCACATGACATAATTGTCAAGGTGGAGTAGAGTTCTTGATTCCTCCAGTTTGAAAAATATCACGATGGAGATCTCAATGAGGCACACAGAGCAGAACACCACTAGGAAGGGGAGTAGTAATAGCGTGTCTAGAATGACACCGCGAATGCTCTTCCAAGTCCTGTGGCGCACATATATAAGAACCCCAATGATGACCAGAATGCAAATCACGCCCAGACCAGACACAATAGCATAGGGAATGTACCACAGCCACAACTGCTCCAGAAATCCCGTTCGACTGTCGGTGCAGTCATTTTGGATCACCTGTATCCAGCACCACGCACCATCCAATCCATACTCTCCAGCTCCATGCTGCGTGAATGGCACCCAATTCACCACCAACGGGAGCACAAAGCAAAGAATAACAAATGCTGCTTCAAACTTGTAGTGGTGGCGAGAAAGTATTCCAGTTTTGATAGTTTGGGGCTTCAAAGAGCACAGTTTGTGGAAGAGCTTCATGATGATCCCTACTGTCAGCAAGAGTTGAACCGATCCACTGTACTGATCAAAGAACCCGACAGCTTTGCAGACAAAGCAGTGCACCATGTCATTCTTGAGGGGGAAGTACTCCTCGATATGAAGAGACAGCGCAGCCGTGTAGAGTATATTCGAGAAGGTGAGATACACAAACAAACGCTGAAGTGTCGTTGTGCCTTCAGTCTTCTTCCATCCTCCATCTCTCCTCGTCTTTCTCCTCAACTGGCAAATGTAGAGCAGCTCAAATACAAATGTGGCCAGGCATAGAGAAAAACACAGAATGCCTGCAGTCCCCCTCACCAAAGCTAGCCTATGGACATCAGTAGAGCTGATATTGGTACAGTTAGAAAAGAGCACTGTGACATTGTATAAAGTGCACTTCATTATGTAGCTGCAAAAGAGAAAAACAACGTTTACACAGCTAGAGCCCTGCCCCCTCACATGATCTAGCTACACCTTATGAATTATTCAGTAGCTTATTTATGCAGTTTTGTGGTAGCCTCACTTGAAGGCTTACAATTGCTTTAGCTGCTTGTAAAGCTATGAAATCACATGTCCCTTATTTGGGTTCTTAATTCTGTGGACACATCGCTGTATCAATCCATGGTTCCATAGTTGCTTTGCCTCATGTCGTCCATCAGACTGGCAGTCACCACCACAGCTGAACCACTGGGCGTGCTCCACTGCACATCACTTGGGCTCTTAAACTTTGGTCTGTCTACATTGCTGTCGCTGTCAACTGTCTTCCGGTTCGAAGGATTAACTGTGTGACGCCGAGCGTTGGAAACATCATGAAGCCTTTGAGACAAATTGAAATTCTTCTTTCTCAGGTGGTAGACAAAGAAAGCGATCGGGATCACAACCCCACTAACTGGAGTGACGATAGCATAGAACATCCACATGACATAACTGTTGAGGTGAGGTAGAGTTCCTGCTTGTTTCAGCTTGAAAAATATCACAACGGAGATCTCGATGAAACAAACACAGCAAAAGACCACTAGGAAGGGGAAAAGCAGCATCATGTCTAGAAAAACTCCACGAATGGGCTTCCAGAAGGCTTTGTGGCACACACAGATGTAGATGAGACATGACGTGATGGCCAAAATGCAAAACAGGCTCAGAATGGACACAGCAGCATAAGGGACATACCACAGAAATAACTGCTCCTTGAGTGCTCTTCGACTGTCGTAACAGTCCTCCTGTAATATCTGTATCCAGCACCACGCACCATCCAATCCATACTCCCCAGTTCCGTTCATCGTAAACGGCACCCAAATCACCACCAACGGGAGCACAAAACAAAGAATAACAAACAACGCTTCAAACTTGAAGTGGTGGCGAGAAAGCACTCCCTTCTTGAAATTCCTGCGTGGTAAAAAAGAGCGCAGCTTGTGAAAGAGCTTCGCAATGATTCCGATTGTCAGGAGGAGCTGAACTGATCCACTGTACTGATCAAAGAACCCGACAGCTTTGCAGACAAAGCAATGCACTCTATCGTTGTGGTGAGGAAAGTAATTTTCGATGTGAAGAGAGAGTGCGGCAGTGTAGAGTATATTTGAAAAAGTGAGGTACACGAATAGCCGTTGAAGTGTCGTGGTGCTTTCAGTCTTCTTATTACCGCTTTTCTTCTTTCTACTTACATGGCAAATGTAGAGCAGCTCAAATACGAAGGTTGCCAAACAGAGGCTGAAGCAAATAATGCCAGCTGTCCCTCTCACCAATGCCAGCCTCCTGATCCCATCAACAGTGATATTGGTGCAGTTGGAAAAGACCTCAGTCTGATTGTTCAAATAATCGCATCTCATGCTAGCTAGCTAGATATAATAGGCTAAGCTAGCTAAGTACTATCTTGCTCTCTCAATTAGGGGCATAAAGATGAGGAACTGATTAGAATTTGGGGGTGCCCGCCCGCGGCCAGGATCTAGGAAGTAAGTGCGCGCGGATTAAATTATTTTTAGAGGCGGGACCTATCTACATTTGGAGAAGAAATCGCCACAGAGGCTCAGCAAAAAACCCTCTAGTGGATTCTAGTCTGTTAACAGGTCCCGATTCGTAGGGCAGCTGGTCTGAAACGGGTCAGAACTTCAAGTCAGTAACAGGGAGGAAGGTCATCTACAGATCTGATTCTGGTTCATGGGGCAGTAACCATTTGGCTACAGACCTGTTGATTTTGGCAGTGGAGAGAAGAGATTCCAGGATGGCTTTTCCAGATGTCAGGCCGCTGATAGTCAACGTGTTAGCCAGGTACATCATCCAGTGCAAACTAGAAGGTTACCGTGGTCTACCAGGTCAAAGGTCACAGCAGGATTGGGCTCACCTTCTGGAAGGTATGAACACTGCACCACTGCACTATATATGTAGTTCCCCTTGTTTTTCTATCACCTTTATTCACGCCTAACTGCCTTCACAGTGTTATGCTCTACTGTTGACCAGCCGAGCCGAATCTCATACTCTTCCCTCCAGTTCATCAGATACGTGAGTCTCCTTGAGAAAACGCAGAAACTCAGGGCAGGCAGACTCAGCGAGCATGCACTGACAGACATCTACAAGATCATCGTGAACTTCTCCAGGTCTCCTGAGCTGAGCAAGGGCCTCGTTGCCGACAAGCTGACGTCCCTGCTGACAGTCATGCAGTCCGGTCTCAGTGGGAATCGGATAGACGACTTCTGCAAGAAGGTCTACAGTTTTGTGCAGACGGCCATGGAGTGGTACGCAATTTTGCCCGTAAGCCACTACAGAATTATTACAAGAAGTTTTCTAGTCAACCCTAAGCTAATAATGTTATAAGCCTCGTAATTAGCCAAGTCAGGAAGCAATTCTGGAGTAGTGGTTTGAATAGGTGCGGGTTCTGTTTTGTACTTTACACTATGGGGAAAGTACGTCTAAAATATCTGAAAAGAATCCCGTTATTCACACTATCCTAGATGATCACCATCACTGGAGATGCCATTGTGGCCATGGAGATGCCACCTACTATCACTGCCGGTGGTGCTGGAGCGGACAAACGAGGGAAGCCTGATGCTGTCGGGCACCAGGCACCTGTGAAGAAGGCCGTGAAGAAACAAACACGACGGAAAGTAGCACTGAAAGCGAAGGTAGCAGCACCAGCGCCCTTGCAAACCCTTCAAGTGTCCACAAGGAAGGAGTCTGCAGACTCTGTTCTGGCATCACCCAGCAAACCTCCACTGAAGTGTGTGTCGATCCAGCTTTCCCCCCCCTCCTCCTCCTCCCCTCTGAAGCAGGAAAATGTCCTTCCTCCACCTAGCATCATTCTCCCACCTGCCTCAACCAAGGCTGGAAACAGTCTGAGCTCCATCATGCCAACCATGATAGAGAAGATAAAGCTCGAAGTCCCTAGCAGTGGTAGCCCCAGGAAGATGAAGAGCTCAAAACCACCCCCTCTTATATACATTCCCCTTTCAGCTAGTGACAGCACTTTGACTGGGGGAGACAATCTCACCAGTGCTGCTACGATTAGCAATGGAGACGGTGCTGCAGAAGAAAATGATATCGTTGATGTTGTCGGCACAGAAGCTGTTAAAGGGAGTGTTTTTGCTGGAGGAAGCGATGCTGCATTGGCGAGAAGTTCTCCTGCTAGAGATGAAAGCAAGCAAGAAAATGCTACTTTCTTGGGAGAGAACACTCTTGCTGTTAGCACAAGTGCAGGAGGAACGGCTACTGTTGTCAGCAATGGCCCTGTCAGTACAGTACAGAATGCATCTGCCTCTGGAGAGAGTGCTACTGCTGGAGGCAACACAGTGGAACCGACTCCTGCAGCAGTCAGCACAACAGAAAACATGATCGCAGGAGCAAATGCAATGGACACAACATCAACAGGAGGTACGCCGGAAATCAAGAAGTTTGGCATCTTTGATTTAGAGACGGTATACAGTGCTGAAATGGAATGGAGCAGCGATGAATCGGCGTCTATCTCTGGCGTCAAAAACGCCCCCCAAAAACTGACACTGTCCACCAGCGTGATGAAATCCCCCTCCAACTCCCCGGGTAAACCATCAACCGTGAGGAGGGGTGTGTGGTCTGAGGAGGAGGCACAGTGCTTGACCGAAGGGGTGGAGATTTACGGAGAAGGGAAGTGGAAGGAGATCAGAGCTGCTTACTCTGTCCTGGGCTGCAGGACTACCAGCCAACTCAAGGACAAGTACAGGAACATCAAAGGACGAAGAGCAACAACACTCAAACATTAACATTTCAATTCTGTCATCAACCAACTAACCAAACTATCACCTCGACTTTTTAATTCAGTTAGTACCCTTAATTAAACATTTGCTGGAAAGTCTACTCAAAACCTTTTCTGTCAGAAGAATGCGGAAAAGTTCATAATTATTTGTCTCTGTGAGATAAAAGTGGTTGTATAGGTCTAGAAAGCAATCAGTATTTACGATGGATTTATGGACATAATATACACCGGTAATTAAGATTAGCTAAGCCACTCGATAAGGTAATAAATGAAACTAATTTTCTATCTCTTGGCAGGTAGTTTACACTTGGCAATTTTGAGAATCTCCGCTGCGTTCTTTTTGAGCAGCGAAGCATCGTGTCTCTCGCGTCTAGCAAGTTCCAACTCACGATACGCTTCTTCCTTTATCTGTTCGGCTTCTGCCTTCGTGGCCCGGGCTAGTCTGAGGATCTCCTTGGCCTGCTGAAGAGTTCCAGGAACAGATACACCACCTTCTGAACTGTGCGATTTGTTACCAGCGAGTCCCTTTTTCTGCAAGCAAGCAAACACAGAGATAGGAGTGGCATTCTGGTGCTACAGTATGAACACATCAGTATTACTACAGAGGTAACCGTTGCTTTAAAGGAGTACTCGATTCATGGCCTAGCTTGCTAGCTGTCAGTTCAAGAAGCTTAGCTACTTGTCTTAGCACCAACCGTGTCTACACAGCTAATAGCTCTAGCTTCTTTGATATATTCAATTCTTGGAGGAGAAAAACCACCACTGCCACCATCACTACTGTCACCTTCTTCTTCACTAAAAGCTTCAGCCATAGCTCTCTCACTCTGTAATCTGTAACATCACATGCTCCCTGGCTATCTGCAGGTATTCAGCAGTGACATGCCCTTGTTTTTGAGTCCTATTGAGCAGTTGTGAAAACTCCTACGCAAAGCTCACTAACATTGACTACCCTTGGGGAAAAAGACGGGCTCTCTAAAAAAAACAGTAACCGGCTCAAGTTGTCAGTGTGCAAAAGACAGGCTGCCTTAACACAGTAATTAGCTCTCACAGTGAAAGAGTATTGATTTTGGATTATCACCAATTCCCCACAGGCTCTTCAGCTTATGCTGGTAAGGGGTCGACAAGGTTACAAACGTACCTCACAGGACCCTTTCCTCTCCATGTCAATTGAGTTGCTTCTACTGCTGCCGGAGTGGCTTGTCCTGCCCTTTGACCCCTTTGACCCCTTCCTTCCCGGCAGGCTGAGGTTCTCGGAGTGACCAGAGCTGATGCTGCTTGAGCTGGAGCTGTGGCTCCGCCTACACACATCTGGGCTCTGTGGGGGGTGACCGCCCAATGCTGCCACACCTCCTCCTCCTCCTCCTCCTCCTTCTCCCCCCGTCCCCACGTCCTCGGGGGTTGTTGACGCAGAGGAGGTGGACTCTGGCCGCTCCCCACCGTTAATGTACGCTGGGCGCGGTGGTCCGTGGACGGTGTCGTACAGACCCTTCTCGTTCGTCACACAGGCAACACCAACTGCACTTGGGTCATCTCCCATCACTTCCTGGGGGTCGAACCCCATGTCGAACCCCATGCTGGAGTGCTGGCTAGTGGTCGTCGCATTGGCGGCGGCGGCGGTGGTGGTGGTGGTGGGGGCGTCGCTCCATCCCTCCGGGTGCTCATAATCGTTCTCCCCTTTCCCCTCCAAGCTGCTCGAGCTGCCCCCTCCCATTTCCATTGCCTCGTACGCGTCTGGAGATTGCTTGAGCGGAGAAGCGGGCTCCATTTGGACGTATGCCAAAGGGTTGCCGAGGCTGTCGACACTGTGTTGTGACTTGACGGACTTTGTGTCTGCGGTGTCCATTGAAATGCTGTCCAGGTCGTTGACGCCCTCGCCATTTCGTTTCTTGTTTTTCTGGCGGTTGTTGTAGTCCATTGGCTCGTACATCTCGTTATCGGAGGGTGCGGTTCCCATTCCGTTAGCCATTTCCTCGTAAAGCGTGTTATCCTCTGACCCTTCCCTTAAAGGCGAAGCTTGTTCTGTAGGTGTTTCTCGTGGAGCCTTTGATTCCTCTTGCGAAATTTTCCGCTCTGTTTTTGCATTCTTGGCTTCGTTTATAAGTCCTGCAGTTTCTTTCTTTGCTTCTGCATCCTCTGAGTTTTGAAGTCGTGACGTGTCAGCCTCTCTCTCTTCCTCCGCGGGTTCCTGTCTAGCAGAGATGTCAGTACTCTTCTCGGCAGGCTCCTCAGAAGGCTCTTCAGCTTCTCCTAGTTCCATTGCAAGCAACTTTATCTCCTCGCTTTTAACCTCACACGAGCTCCTCTTTCGGGGTATGGGGGTGGGCCGGAGTGCGGGGGTGGGCCTTTTGGTGGGTGTTGGTGGGGGTTCGTGTGGGGCCACTGTCGTGGGCTCCGCAGGGGGTGGGGGGCCACCTTGGGGCTGTTCCACGGCTAACGAGGGCACGCTGGGAGCCCGTGGCTTGACTTTGGGTCTCGGCTTGAATGGAGGGACAGGGCGGGGCTTGGTCTCTCCGCTGCTCACCCCTGCAGTCTCCATTGCCGCTACTACTGCTATTGCTGATGCTGCTGTGGGTTCGCCTGGGGGCTGTTGGGGGGGCGAAGTGCCTCCTGCTGGTACCCTCGGCTTCTTCTGGGGAACGGGTCGAGGTGCTGCTGGTTCACCACCAGTGGCGGCTACGGTGGTGCTATCCGCGGCAGCAGCAGCAGCTGGGGGTTCAATGGGTGTGGTCTTCTCCCGCACCTTCCTTGGCGGCTGGGGTTTACTGAATGTGAGTCGAGGCGAGATCTGAGGGGTTTCTGCTGACTCGGCATTCTGGTCTGCGGTGCCAGTGGTTGTGGTTGTGACGGTGGTGGTGGTGGTGGTGGGAGGGGTCCTGGGCTTGGTGGGAGGAGTCAGCAGCTTTGTGGGTAACATGGGAGCCGAGGGACGGGAGCCTTTCTTGGCGGTGGAGGGGGAGGAAGAGGAGGGGGAGGGGGGTGGGGGGAGGGGCTTGCTCACGGGAGGCGTGTTGGGTGGACTCTCCTATAGTAAAACAACACATAACAACACTAAAAACTGTCTTCTTTGTTGTATGAAGCATTCTGGCCATCCTTGGGACCAGTCAAAGTGTCGATCCCGATTAGAGGGGTGGTCTGATCATTTCAGGGGTGGGTTTGTACTATTGTATAGTGGACTCCCTCTAGTCTGGCCATCCTTGGGACCAGTCAAAGTGTCCTGACTAGAGAGATGGTCTCATTTCAGGAGTGGGTCTGCACTATCGATACAGGGTGCTTTGTCTTGAGGTTCAGGTTTAGAGAGAGTCCACTGCATGTCCACGGCATGGCATGATACGTTTGTCCACCGTATGTTAGTACCTGAGCCTCATCCTCTTCGTCGTACACCTTATAGCGCTTTGGTGGTCGTCTTCCCTTCATTTTGGGACGAGAAGCGGTAGGATGTGTCAGTTTGGGACCCTCCGAGACAATGGCTGTTACCTGAGTAGTGTGTGTGTGTGTGTGTGTGTGTGTGT
>JAAGOD010018742.1_pt1 | contig 11425 bp, 16 predicted proteins | sample 8389681 | NCBI WGS metagenome assembly JAAGOD01 (sample SAMN13964374, study PRJNA552185) | sponge metagenome | biome: deep-sea hydrothermal vent fields; feature: spots directly above weak diffusing fluid; material: seawater and sediment | host: Tedaniidae sp. KZ-2020 ... | reverse complement strand
CATGGAGGAGTAAGTGCCAGGTAGAAAACATTGAGGTAAAAAACCTACCCAGCTGAAAATTGCCATGTACGGTCATCCGTATCTGGACAACAAGTATTTGATGAGACGTACAAAATGCATGCAGGTGCTTACTTAATCCATCACCATGGCTATTTTGGTTAGCAGGAAAATACAGTCCCAGTTGGATGATGTCCAGAAGAATTGAGATCAGCACAACTCCAATAAACTGTTAAACAACATTTTATTTGGGGTCCAAATACCCAATTCTATGTAACGCACAGCAATAACTGGTAGGATATCCGTTTTAGCATGGACAGCCCATAGACCCACACCGATCAAAAACACATGGGAGAAGAAGTAAGCAAGAGGCAGCCAGGGGTACAACTCCACACTGTATTTTGCATAAAACAAGCTCAGACACACTCTAAAGCCATCTTCTCGGATGACTTACAAACACACCAAAAGGAAGTGGTAGGATAGGGGAATCTGTGCAGAAAGAACGTATCAGGTTTCAATACCACCTCTCCACAGCCACATAAGTATAACCACACCACAGCTGCTTACCAAAACAGGAAGAACTGGAAGCAAAAGGCTTAAAAGCGCTTGTCTTGTAGCTGGTGAAGACATAGTCTATGTTCCTCTCCTCCTTGTTGAGATTCTTTCCCCAAAAGAGGTGTGTCGAGCGCGGAGATAAACGATACGCGCATTAAGAAAGGTAAGCAAATCCTGAGCAAGTGTGTCTACAACTGAAGTCATTGCAAAAAGGCTTCAGGTTCAAGATTATGTTACATGGGTAACAAGTTATCATCCTTTTCATCATCTTCTTCATCAGTATCTGCTCCAAAGGATGGTTCCCTCTGTTGACAAACACCACAACATACATGCACATAAAAGAATGGAGTTCACTACGTAACGTAACGTACATATTCAACCAATTTGCTGGAACGCGTTCTACACACCAGATCACACCCATCCTGCACAGAAGAGCTGATAATCCTACATTCTGCATGGAGAATGGACTCACAGCTTCAAGGTTCCCAAATGCCTTATACCAATCAATCAAGGGCACCTGCTCCCAGCCCTTGGCTCCCAGAATGAATCTTTTGAATAGCAAGCCCCCTGCCATCACCAAAAGCCAAACGAAAAGCAGAACAGCAGCTCTACATCACAGCATTTAAACAGCCTCAACATTCATGTAGTTATTTCCCAAGCTAGTGAACTCTACTTACAGAATAAGGATGATGTCACCGACGCTCAGGTTGCCAGGGTACCCACATACAGTCTTTGCAGCCAAACTGAAGAGGTAGTAACACAGCCCATCCTGATTGTTTTCCTCCAGGAAGTCCAAATTTCCCTGCACAGCGGAGACACCATGACACAGCAGCAGAGGAACCTTGGAGGAATCTTACAGCGCCATTTACTGCAGGATCACAGAGGAACACTATCCTAGCCATTCTTAGGCCTTTGTTGCAGTGAGTGTTGTAGCTATCACCATTTGTGTACGTGAGCTCAATCCACACACCATCAGCACCTGGACAGCGAAGAGATTGCTTTTCAACTGGATTGTACTAAATACAGACACTTACTCCTTGCAATCTGTGCTCTAGTGACATTTCCAAGACAGTGACTGAGGCGAGTGTGGTTTTTTATGCGATATTGTACAGCACCACACATATCAAAATTGTCATCTCCTGAACTCATATCTACACACACTCCTATCTTATAGGTATACTCTCCTTCCTCTACTATTTCGTGCCTAAGAAAGAAGAATATCCTAAGACAGCTAGCTAGAGCTATTGCCACTTCTCACTTTGTTCCTACATAAGCTGACATGTGACTATCCAATTCTGTAAGGCGCTTTCTACAATCTTCATCGATATCTCCAAATTTACTCCAGCATGGGATTACCAAAAAATACAACAGCAGGGAAACGTATAGCCAGAGAGATGCCATCCTTCTTGCTTGATGGTGTGTTGGGGACTGGCTGTCACATGACTGATTCTAATTAAAGCACCGTTTGTCAACAATAAGTTCTAGCTGGCGATACTAGTATGGGTGATCTGGGGGGTGCCTCCAGCAGTAAGGGTAGCGATGCTCCTCCTCCAAACCTGGAGCCAGCCTTGAGTATACCTCGTTATCACTCTGGCACCTCTGGGCTCTGGCACAGAAACAGGGAGTCTACTTCTGTTACTTCAGTAAGTGAATGCCACTGTGATGCATGATGCTGACCTTCACAGGCTCTTACTGTGTAGGGGTTGCAATTTTGTGGTTTATGTGTGGACGTTCCAGACAAACGGATATTATGGGACATATCTGGCCATGCTGTCCAAGGACGTGTTCTAGCAATAATGGGACCAAGTGGTTGGTGAATTACTCTAAGGGAAGTACATGGCTATAATAATCTAGTGATGATTTCAGGTTCTGGTAAGTCAACTCTGCTGAACACTCTGGCGAGCCATACCAAGTTATCTTCTGGAACAATCACTTTCAATGGCATAAAGTTGACGAAGAAAATGAAGCGGCATATCAGCTATGTGTTGCAAACGGACATATTCTTCCCTAATCTCACTCTACGAGAGACTCTAAGGGTATGTTAAATCAGTTTTAGTGAGCCTCATTATGTCCATGCGAAATGATAGTATTCAGCATTGTTGAGGCTTCCTCGGGAGTATTCCCTTAAGGAGAAGCTTTCAAAGGTGGAGAGTATTATTGGCACTCTTCGACTTGAAGACTGTGCCAATACCAGTAAGTTGGAGTCTTTATTCAAAGCATCCAATTAGTTTTTGTTGACAGTGATTGGTGGTGCTGCTGTCCGTGGGTTATCTGGTGGAGAGAAAAAGAGAGCAAACATCGGTTGTGAACTGCTCACCAATCCTTCCATGCTGCTGCTAGATGAGCCAACCTCTGGACTGGACAGTAGCTCAGCACTATCTCTCATGGAAACACTCTACACTTTGGCAAAACAGGAGAATAAGATTGTTGTAACATCCATCCACCAGCCTTCCTCCCAGATCTATCATAGGTTTGATGATCTACTTTTACTGGCCAAGGGAAAGGTAAGAACAAACTCCTCAAGGCTAGAAAGAACCTGTCTCTTTATCCAGGTGGCGTACTTTGGTGAAGCGTCACAGGTTCTCTCCTATTTTTCATCTCGAAGTCTTCATTGTACACTGCACTATAACCCTGCCGACTTCATGTGTATGTTTCTTCCCCTAGACTCAATTCAGTCATGTCTCTAGCTTTGAAGTATTGGGTGATGCAAGGGAAGGGGTGGTGGCCATCATTTTTGTGTCAAAATTCCCTTTTGGTGGTTCTGAGTCACATCAATGGTTTCTATGTTGATGCAGTGGAGATGGTGACTATGGAAGAGAGCAGGAAGGTGCTGATTGGTGAAGATCCTGTCCAGGAGACTAGACCATTGCCAAGGTTGCATTCTCCATTCTTCTTCATATTATTATTTTGAACGATGACTTTAGAGTCTGGTGGAAGCGGTACATTTTTGGGGCTCGGCACAGTCAAGAGAGCTACATTGAAGAATATCCCACCAGTCCTCAATTTCCACGTCGTGGTTCCACCATTAGTACTCAGAAGATGGTGATGGTAGAGGAAGAAGTAGCCAAGAAATCTGAGGAGTCAATTCTGGATGTTAGTCTATCCAGGAAGTGGCCAACAGCTTGGTGGTGGCAATTGTTGGTGCTAACTGTGCGAACCTTCAGACAGTCCCGGCATGTCATAATCTCCAAACTCAACTGCTTGCAGACCATTTTCATTGCAATAGTTGTCAGTTTGATATGGTTTCAGGTGCCAGATGACACTAGGAGCATCAATGATAGATATGGCTATGTACGTGAGTCACTCACAAACATAATATAAGCGTAATTATCATTTTGTTGTTATAGTTCTTCTTTACCATTATCTTCTGGAGCTTTCAGCCCCTCATAGTGGCCACTTTGTCACGTAAGTCACTGTTGGTTTTTCCTGCCTTCCTTAGTATTGTACTGTTCATTTCTGCAGTGCCCTCAGAGCATACTGTGATTTCCAAGGAACGACAAAGTGGTTCCTACCATTTGTCTGCTTATTATTTTGCCAAACTGCTGAGTGAGCTGCCGCTGGTGTTCATCTTACCATCCATATTCTACATTATCACATATTGGTGTGGTGGCTTCAATGGTTGGACTTCTTTCTTTGCTATATGGTTGATTGTTCTGGTTAACGCTATTGTAAGCCAGGTATGCATGTAGACATGGCCAAGAGTAGCATTTCAGTTGATCACTTGCATGCATGCTTGCAGGGTATGGGGTTGATGATAGGTGCCATTTTTATGGACTTCGAACGGTCTCTTGTGGCTGCCTCAGTGGTGATGCTGGCGCACATGCTGCTGGGAGGATTCTATGTGCAAAACTTGCCCTTCTGGCTACAGTGGGCTCAGTATGCAGCCTACACCTCATACTCGTTCAAAGCCACACTAGAACTTGGTTTTCGGAACTTGGAGTTAAGGTGAGCTTTATTTTACAACACCTTTTCAATTTCTTAGCTTGATTCCTCTCTTTAGGTGCAATTCCAATGACTATGAATCCTTCTGCAATGCCACTAGTACTGCAGATGGCTTGAATGCAACAATATCTGGTGCTGAAGTCTTGGTGGCAGAGGGGGGTCAATATCCCTTCCCCTGGTACATTTCTCTCTTGGTCATCATAGCCATTGGGAGTTTGTTTAGAGCACTAGCCTATGTAGCACTCAGATTCTTGCATAAAAAGGACAAGTAATTATTTATTTATGTCATAATACAACCTGTTAGTTTTCTGATGCACTTTCATCTTGCTGTCTCTGTTGCTGGAGCTGGTATGCACAATATGGAATATTAAACAATGAAGCCATTAGTAGTTATGGTATACCTCTTCAGCATCAGCCCTCTCATCCTCTGTAAACTCATCCTTGTCCAGTCTTTCCAGTTTACGTAGTGCTATGCAAACCTCCACACGATAGTCATCCATCTCTGACAATGGATTATCTGCCATCGAAATGGCACAATAACACTGCTCTGCTGGTGTGAGTTAGAACTAACCAGCTAACACCAATCCACGTAGCAAGGGGAGACACCTCAGCTTTTGAAGCTCAGCCATGTCTTGTAATGCATTTGCTCTGAGGTTGAGGTACTGGAGAGCTGCCTGACTGGGCACAAAGCCATCCAGTGTGGCAATTTGATTGTCACGCAGGTGCAGAGTAGTGAGTTGGTGGAGTTGCTGGATACCATCACACTGTGTCAGCTTGTTGGAGGCTAGATAGAGTTTTTGCAGTGTGGGAAGTTGAAGGCCTGCACTACTCTCCAGCTTATTGGAATGGAGATCCAAAACACGCAAACAGGGAAGATGTTCTTGATCAAGCTGAGTCAGAGTACTGATTTTGTTAGCTGGCGATACATGGAAAACAGATAGACCATTTGCTGTTCCAGCTAGACTACCCGTTAACTTACAGGCCAAGTTTAATGACTCTAGCATGGGATGCGCTATTCCTTCAGTGGAAGTGATGAGGTTGTGTGCAAAACTGGCTTGCTGCAAATACTCAAGCTCTGGTAGATGAGCTGTAACTAATCGATTATGATCAGCCTTGAGAGTGAGAAGGTGTGGAAGGCAAGCAAGGCAGCTGATGTTTTCAAGAGCATTCCCAGAGATGTCCTATTGTGCACATGGCTTTGCTTGACTTGCAATACAATCAAAATTGACACTTACCACATAGCGAACATGCTTGAAGTTATTTAAGACTGTTATGTCAGTTAGCCCCCTGAATTGAAGTGTTATTATTATGATAGCCATTATGGGCAAAGAACTTACTTGTCTTGGAGATCTATCCGAACATAAGCATGTGCCAAACCACTTCCAGTTTTACAAAGAAGAGACAGATTCTGCCCAGCTACTTCTTTGGTCAGTGGGTTGTCTTTAATAATCTGCTCAAAAAAGCACCACAATACTTACATGTCCTTTGAACTATCAAAATGGTTACCTCATCTTCCTGTTTTTCTTCTTCTTTCTCCTGGTCTCCCTCCTCTCCTTCCTGTTCAGTTCCTTCCCCATCAAACTCCTCACTGCCCTCCTCCTCTGTCGACATTTTCTAGTTCATTGTTTCCATAGCAACGGCATGCCTTGAACTTTGACCTTGCCAGGGAGAAGTGGATGATGGCCAGGTCAGAAGAGTGTTTCTCGCCCCTGGTGGAGTGGAAACTCCCAGAAGTGAGAGAGTTCACGAAATCACAGGTGTTTGTGGAATCCAATGTGATCGCTCAGTGTTCACGTTCAAGCCCAGTCACTCAGGGAAACTGTGGCAAATTGATGCTCAACAGATCCAAACTGAAGAAGCATTGCAGAAATAGTGTGTCCCCAGATATAAGGAAGAGAATGTGGTTGGATGTAGTGGGTGTGAATGATGCAGACTCTGTGATGCTAGTAAAAGCTTTTGGAGAACCAGAAGAAGGAGGGAAATGTAAGTATGTTTCAAACTGATAGAGCATTGTGAGCACAGCATTAGCTTTTACTGTACACTGCAAACAGTCAGATCTCAAGGTTGCTATGGCTTTGGTAGCTTTGGTTCCTCTAATAAGAAATGTAGGGGGGGTGGGGAGTCTTTTGCTGAATCGGCAAACATTACCTTCACTGCAATTAACATGCTCTAGCTAGCTAATTACGAGACTGGCGTTTTGTAAGCTTCAATTGTTTTCTATTTCAGATGGGGAGGAATTGACCAGCAATAAGATGCTTGGGCTTAGCGCTGAGTTGTCTTGCTTTCCATCCTTTAATTTGCGCTGGACTAGCTTTGCTCCAGGGTTAGATCGGGTTGTATTGGCCCTGCACAGAACTTTCTTGCAGAGGAGTGGAGGGAAGCAGAGTGTATATGCTCCTTTGGTTCCAGTCCTCACTCAACTGATGCTTCACTTCATAGATGAATGGGAAGTGTTTGCTCTTTTGTCCCATTTGAGTCATCACACTGCTTGGCTGGACTGTAGCAGAGAGTCATCTATAGCTTCTCAATCAACCCTCATATCACTGCTACATTCACATGCTGTGAGCTCTCATGGGATAGCAATTTGTTGGTCCTGTAAACCCATCAGCTGACCTAGCCAAGACATAGGCACCCACATGATTCTTTGTACAGAGTGCAAAGTATTTTGAGCTCAGACTGATCTTGTAACAAAAGTCAATAATTGAAAGGGTGCAAACGTGTGAGAGCCGATTACTGTCCATTTACTTTTAGGCATCAACCTTAGGGGCATTAGAGCGATTAAAACCGGACGGCATGACACAAGAGTCGTTCTTGGATGAACTCACTAGAAATTGGTTCCTGTGGCCATTTTATCGGCAACCATTTTGGATAGCTGTAAGTTGAGTACATTGTCTAAGTATTATTGTCATCATGCTGCTATTTTTAAGGTAAGGGTAGTGGATATGTATCTAGTGGAGGGCCCTAAGATTCTGTACAGAATGGCTCTTTCTGCGCTCAAGTTGTTTACACAACTTACACAGGAGATCGGTAAGTTGGATGAGACATTACAAGCATTTTAAAGTGGTTGCCAGCTAAATTTTAATGTGGCAGAGTTTGGAAGGACAGTCACAAGAGTACAGGATTTTATGTCCTCTCTTACCTCTCAGCAAAAAGCTCGTTGGTTTCGTGATGCATTTTCCATTCCAAGGTTCAGCTGGAAGCTGATTCGAAGAGTGTGGTTCTCTCATCTGCCCCAGTCCCATGCTTCCAGCTACTACCCAGCCAACGAAGTCGATGGGGATTCTATAGAGTCCATAGACGAAGCAGATGCAGAGCAAGTGTCTGTCATACCCGATCCTTCCAGTGAACTGATTCAATCACCAGAGCTGTGGTTTACCGTGTGGAAGTGGCTGCCTGAGTGGGTCTTGTGTCAAGAACCCCAGTGTGTATTCAGAGCTTCTCGAGATGGTTACAAGTATGTTATGTGATTACAAAAGAGATCTCTAATGATTGTATTACATTGTAGTCTTCGAACTCTGTATCGTAAGTGTGAGAGCCAGACTTGTGTTCTCCTGCTTGTGAAGAGTGCTAGTGGAAGGGTGAGTCGTCCCGATAGGCCTCACCGAAATTTAGTTGACATTCATACAGATTTTTGGAGCATTTATTGCCAGTGAACTCTCTGAAAGGCATAATAATCAGTTTTTTGGCACTGGTGAAACGTTCTTGTTCTCTCTGTGTCCTGATGCGCAGTGCTACAAGTGGAGTGCAGAAACTGACCTCATCTTGCGTGCAAATGACCATGAGCTGATAGTGGGCTCTGGTGGAGGGTGAGTTGCCATGGCAAGCCATCATTGCTGCAGGATTGTTTTTGTACTGTAGGGCCTACGGATTGTGGTTGGACTCTGATCTGAATTACGGCAGTAGCAGTACGTGTTCGGCTTTCCAAAATCCTTCCCTGAATGGTGTGGATGAACAATTCACCTGTACCTCAGTAGAGGTGTATAGTTGTCAATAGTCCCTCCCTGCAAACTCCCTGTGTGCACAGCACAACCACCTGTGAAGTGTGTACTGAGTAAGATAATTCAGCTTGATCACAAAAACACACACTGTTTAAAATAAGGCTAAGCTACTGGGAGGAACTGATTTTGTCTTGTTTTGGTGGTACATTTTCATAATTCAGAGCCAGTCTTTCAGGAGGTGTAGCATCTTTTTTTACTGCCATGGTCTCGCTGTGGACCTTCAGCTGGGAAATCTTTATAGGTGTACGCTCAACACACCCTGATGGAGAACGAGGGTCGATGCTTTGCTGTTGCTGCTTCCAGGGTTCAGTTAGCCTTAAAGGTGTGCGAGAAACTCCATTGCTGGGAGATCTGGGGTCATTGCAGTACACTTCACCAGTACCATCACGTCTATCTTCTCTTTCTGGCTCATCCCTACTGCTGCTATTAGTAGTCCCCATTTTCTTTTTGAATTTCTTGGTTTCCTTGGCGACACACTTCTTCTGATACAAACGCCCACGCATTTCCCCTCAAGGGCAATGGCAGAGAGCAAGGACACTTACCAGGCTTTTGATGTTCCACTGACAACTGATGGGATTGATGGGGCTGGAAAAGAAAGTTTGCAAGGAGCTTTTGCAGAATACAGGAGGAAAAAAAAGGTAGATCATGTCTGCTAGCTAGAGCTAGCTATGGTGGGTAGAGCTGCTCAGCATCAGCACAGAGCCATAACTACTCGTGTAAATAATACGACTGTAGAATGAATTGCAATATAAGGCAGAGCAGGAAAAGTTGAAGCAAGCTGTACGCAAAGATCCGGATCGAATGGCTGCATTGAGAATCAAGTTTTTGGAAACAGCCATGAGTTACATGGGCACTCCATACGCAAGGAAATATCATGAGCCTGACTGTGAGTGGAATCAAATAATGTGCCATGACCAAAAAGCTAGGGATGCTGTATAATAGCTCCTGCGTACAAGGCTGACCTATTCCTGGATTGTTGTGGATTAGTTCGACGTGTTTTGAAGGATTTGAAGGAGGATTTCGGCTTTAGTATTGGCCCCTGGAATCAGGCTTACATGGTTGGTTAAAATGACCTCTCTTTGTGCGTCCTTAGTTGACCAATATTATATTTATTGCATAAAGTTTGATACCCTACCAATAGTGCACTTGAGTCCTGCTGACATGGAGCCAGGTGATCTAGTCTTCATCTCAGGAATTTACTACAGTCCTAAAGGTAAGAAGTCTGGATGGGAAAATAAAATATAGTCACTATCTTTATTGTAGCAAAGAAGCAGCATCATAACATAGTTCATGTAGAAATCTGGACGGGAGAGGGAGAAAAGGTGTTAGGGGCTCGTTGGCAAAAGGGAAGGTACTAAAGTCTTACTCTCTCATAAAATTGCATGGCTAATGTATACCTTCAGGGTTGAAGTCCACGACTCCTATCAATTTGAAGCTAAGGCCTACCATAGCATGCGGTACCATTTCAGGTCAATAGTCACATGGTTGGCTGGAGAATGCAAGAGGTAAACTACTCCCTACTCTTGGAACCACTCTGTGAATGCTGTTTAATTTACAGTCACTGCCCAGAACATGCCTGGCAAATGTGTAAAATCAACCCTAGCAAACATTCTATCTTTGCCTTGGGGGGAGCGGAAGGGGCAGCAGAGGAATGTGTAGACAAGGAGCAACAAGAGGCTGCTTATATGCAGCAAGACAACACAATAGTGCAAGCTCCCACTTCCCCCACCCCCGCTGCTCACCCTGTCGGCTCCCCCACCTCTTCTGGTCTGAGTACGGGCACCAAAGCAGAGGCTCTCAAGCTGGGGAGGTCCTTTTTAACATGTGGTGGCAATGCAGGACATCTGTAAGTTTTTTTTGCTATGTTCTTACACAAACAACACATAAGTTTCTGGTACAGAGTTGAGAGGCATTTACTAGCCAGTGGCTGGTGGAAAACAGATCACAAAGTCATGTATACCTTGAAATGGACAGAAAGTAAACGTGACATTGATTTCCGATCATTCCGTGAAGGTGAACAGATAGTCAATCATTTTCCTGACATTCGTATGCTAACTACAAAGATTGGCTTGCTGGAAAGTTTGTCCACATACTATAGACTGCAAAGGTGAGAGTTTATACTTACAAGCAGCACTTTGTTACAGTGATCTCTTAGGCCTAGAGTACAATTGGACACCTTCTATCCACAAACCTTTCGTATTGACTTAGCAAGTGAATGTGAGAAGTTTATTTGTGCCTACAAAGAAGATAGTGAGTTTACGTTGCTCAAGTTCTCAGCGAACAGGTATCTCATTCAACTAACAGGTAATAATGCTCTGTGGATCTGTAAGCCAACTGGTGCTAACCAAGGAAAAGGAATATTTCTGGTGAGAGACCTGCAGCAAGTTCTAACCCGCCTAGAGAAAGATCGAATGTCAAGTAAACATCATGTGGCCAGAGTTGTTCAAAGGTCCACAAGCGTGGGTGTGTTTGTAGACATTTGAACCCCGTGTTTCATTATAGGTATATATCAAATCCACTTCTTTTACATGGTCGCAAGTTTGATCTTCGAGTGTACATGCTAGTCCTGTGGGGTAAGCAGTGGGTGGTGCTGTTTAGGGAGGGCTATGTCAGGCTCTGCTGTCAACGCTATGAAGCTGAATCAGTGGATCTCTCTGTCCACTTAACCAATCAGTATCAACAGAAAAAGAATCCACTTTATTCAGAAGTCAAGGAGGACACAGTAAATGTTTGTGGTAGTGCAATACACAGTTGGTAAATTATGTTGACTGTCACAGGTTTGGGAGTTTGACCAGCTGCAAGATTACATCAGTTCAGAGTATGGATTACCACAAGATTGGGTGGCTACTACTTTAACTGTAAGCCATGGACTATGTTTGGCTGTTACAGCATGCTGCACATTTTAACAGGAACGAATAATTACTATCATGACT
>JAAGOD010036568.1_pt1 | contig 11427 bp, 11 predicted proteins | sample 8389681 | NCBI WGS metagenome assembly JAAGOD01 (sample SAMN13964374, study PRJNA552185) | sponge metagenome | biome: deep-sea hydrothermal vent fields; feature: spots directly above weak diffusing fluid; material: seawater and sediment | host: Tedaniidae sp. KZ-2020 ... | reverse complement strand
CTACGTTCAACTGAGCATGCGCCAGACTGTTCTGCTACTTAGACTTTATATAAAACTGGTGTGGAAAACTACTTTTCATTCTGTTTTAGTAACTAGAGCTAGCTAACAGTTACACAGCACCGACCAGTAAATTCCTGAAGAATGGATGCAATTAAGAAGAAGCTCCAAAACTTGAAGATTCAAGCAGATGACGCTGAAGAACGTGCAACAGAAGCAGAAAAAGAAAAGAAAGAATTAGAAGAAGAGAGGGATAATGTATGTGAATAGTCAGCTGTTCTTAGCATTGAAACTTACTTTTTATTTGTTACTTTTAAGCTTCAAAATGAAGTGGATTCGCAGAAACGTCAGCTCAGAATCAAGGATGATGAGATAGATAATCTTGAGGAAAGGCTCAGAGAGAAAACAGCTGCATGCACTGACGCAGAAGAGCAATTAGAGGTTTCCTTGAGGTAAAAATGCAGATGCCTTTGTTAGCTAAGGAATGCGGCTTTCCAAAGACTCAAAGCACCACAGCCAAGTTTGCCAACCAATAGTGAATATGAGCCAATTCTCAGTGCTTTAGCCAAATATGGCAACAACTTGCATGAGCTTCACTGTCTACATTCCTATGTACAGGTCTGGCTATGAACTTAATTGTATTAGTGTTATGTTTAAAAGGGCTAAAGTTTCCATGCTTTTGGCAATTGTGATCACACTGTGATTGCATTGCATGAGCTTTTCTCACAATTTGCTGTAGCTTCACTTTTTTGATGGCTTCTGTCAACTTCTGAATAGTTAGGATTTTAGGCTGGATCATTTCCCTTTCTGTATGGAGTTTTCATTCCAAGCATGTCACTGTCCTTCCAGAGATGTTTCTTCCATGTATGCTGTGTTGTTAATGGATCAACAGACTGTTTTGTAGTGAACTAATTGCTTCCTTGCCCTCAAACTAGCTTATAGATCTGTCCATCCCAAAATAGTTACATTGCAACTTAATTCCTTGGTTCTCTGCCTTTTTTAGAGACGTGAAAAAGTATGAATCAACACAAGTACAAGATGTTGAGCAGGTGATTTGAAAAACAAACTTTTACTATTATTGTAAAGGAATGTGTCTTCTTTAGAAAGAGGAAATGGTTGAGAAGGAGAGGGAGTACAAGGACACCATTGATAAACAGCATACTCAGATTGAGGAGATGGAGAGGAGAATAAAGATTCTGGAAGGGGACCTGGAGGCAGTAGAAGATGGGAATGAAGAGAACAAGAAGTTAGTAGTACAAATGCAAGACACGTACGTACATACACAGCCAAGTATCACAAATTTTCTTGCTCTGCAGGAAAGTAACAGAGCTGGAATTCACTCTAACCACTCTAACTAATGACTACAAGACCAAGGAGACCAGCGAAGCTAAGGTATATAAGAACCAGTGTACTAACAGTATTGAACTCTGTGATGTCTGCCAATTTGTATGAGCAGCATTAAGAGCCAGAGAGTTGGTCTTGTACTTAGCAATGTGCAGTAAACAGCACTGTTGTTGATGTGCCCCATCAGTTACTCAATTGTGGTCGTGTTAAATTATGCGGCAAGGCAAGATAGAGAACTGTAGGCGTGTGTATATGGCCAATAGCAATGCTCAATGAGGTGTTATAGACAGAGTTTATACAAGACTGGCCACTAATTTACAATGATCTACAGTGCCTTATAGGAGCAAAACTTTCGAGGTGTTTATGCAACACTATTATTATAGCTTATGGAGCAAACTGATGATCTTCTTGAGCAAGTTAAGAAACTGAAGGAAGAATCGAAAGAATCGGAGGTCAAAATTGATGAACTGGAGCGCAATTTGAAGACCAAGCAAATGGAAGTTGATACACTTGAAGGTATACCAGTGCATCTACTGCTGAAGAAGTGGTCGTAACTGTAAGTTATCTTGTCCAGGTGATTTGGAGCAAGCTGAGAAGAAGCACGATGAGGTCAAAAGGGAACTGGAAAGCACTCTGGCTGAACTGAGTGATATTTAAGGATGAAAGGAAGGAAAGCCTTCACGGTGACTGTTTTATTTCAATATTATGATCACAACTCTCTAATTCTAGATTTTTAATCACTCAATTTTAGAGGCTGGAATTAAAAATAGGTGCTATTTTTAAGCCTTGCTCTTTAGCTAGTGCTATAGCTAGGTAACTTTGTTGTTTTATTTTAGAATTTATTCCATTACAATTCAAAACTGAGTGTCATTTTTTGTGCAGGAGAAAAGTTTAGAGGAAGTACATAAAAGGTAAGTTTAGCGCTGTGGTTTCTGGAATTTTTGGCATCTACTGCGCATGTGCAAAGAGCTGTTGTTTTGTGGGACATTCTTTGGCTACTGTGTTACATTGCTAGCCACCTAAAGGAGACCGGGAGCCCTTACTAGCTACTACTCGATTCAGGTGAGGAAATTTTTGTGTAGTCTTAGCCTAGGGTAATGCTGTTTGTCTCAAGTAGTTCGCTTCTGTATAGATCTTCTACCCCTTAGCTATGAAGAATAAACGTAGGTAGCTAGCTAGATAGCTATCTATACTAGCTACCTTCTTAAGTACCTAGCCACACTTCAGTGTGAATTTTAGGGTATCTGTTGTTGGTGATCATTAAATGATCTGTCAGTTAGAATAGCTAGCTAAGTTGAATTTAGGCTGTCTTTTTAAAACTGTTCTGATTGCTGTGGTGAACTGACCAGACATTGTACCTGTCCTCAAAAGAAGATCTAACACAATTGCTTACCTTATAAGTCCACACCCTGACCACCTATACAACCTTTGGGCCTGAATGTGTGTGGGATGGTTGGCAATAGGAAATGCTCTAAATTCTTTCCATATTAAATGCTAAGGTATATTAAACCATCAATGTAACCAGATATCACTCCTCTTCGATAGGTGAGACAGCTACAGCACACTTAAACAATGGAAGCAATCAAGAAGAAGTTAGCTGCACTTAAAGAGGAGAAAGAGGCTGCAGTAGAACGAGCAGAGGAGGCTGAGCAATCCAAAAAGGAGGCAGAGGAAGCAAAAGACACAGTGAGTATTGCTTTGCACGCTTCAATAAGGCTATGCATACAGTGTAGACAGTTTAGATAGCTAGAAACACTGCTTGGGCTATAGTGTCCAGAACAAAGGAAGGGCACTATGAGGGGCTTGAAACCATACATTTCATTGGCGAAGTGCTATACTCACTCTTGATACATCAACTTCATATCCCTGGTTCTTAGCTCACTTCCTACTGGCCAATCAGATTACCACATCACTCAAGGCTGACCAATTATCTTGACCTGTGACTTATGGACAAAGACTTGTACATTCATTGCAGCATTTATTGGGAGATTGTATACTATATACTGTGGGAGTGGCCGTGGGGTAGCTGAACAAGTTGTAATGGAGGCATGCAGAAGACAAACCCATGTGTGCCCTGATGTAACTGGCATTGGGCTTTGACAATAAGTCATAGTGCTGTGGTAACCATGGTACTGCCATCATCCACAGGCTGAACAGGAGATTGCTGACCTGAGACGCAAGATATCTCTCCTGGAGAATGATTTGGAAAGTGCTGAAGACCGGGCTGAGGATCAGACAGCGAAATACAGCACAGCATCAGATGAGTTAGAGGAGGCAAAGAGAGATAATCAAACTTTACAGCGTCACAATGATCAACTTGAAAGTAAGCTCCTTGAGTGATTATCGCGTTAGCATTACCAGTGCTGTGAATAAGACATCAGTGGTGTGAGTACATTCTGTAGCTCTAATGATGCATATCGTCTCTGATATTTTGCAGAAGATCTGGAAGTAGCAGAGGAGAAGTTTGAGAAGGCAAGGGTTGAGTTGGAGCAAACTCTGGCTGAACTGGGTGATATGTAACTCAATGAAATTTTTTTAATAGCTCATAGTAGTTATAGCTAGGTGTTTCATTTCTTGGTAGCTAGACAAAAAATAATTCCATTCTATCTGAATAATGCGGTCTATAAACATGCGCTGAGGAGGCAGGATTCTGCGCATGCTCTGAAAAGAAAAAAGGGCGGGGACAACCCCCATCACATAATCACCTTGCTAGTGGGATATCGAGAGGTCTGTTTCTCTGTAGGCAGGAGAGAGAGGGAGGCGACCTAGTGTGAACCTTATTGATGTAAGAGCTTGCTGAATGTGCTTCGGTAGCTACCTATCTCCCTTACTTGCTAAACCAGATAAGCCAGAGCTACATTATGATTATACTTTTCAGTGTGGTGTATCAGAAGGGATGGAGGCAATCAAGAAGAAGCTAGCTAATCTTAAGTCTGAGAAGGAAGCTGCAGATGAAAAAGCAGATGAGGCTGAAGCACAGAAGAAAGAGGCTGAAGCAAGAGCTGATGCTGTAAGAAACTGAGCTGTATAGCTAATTAGCCTGTGGCTATGTATATAAGTACCATGGAGTCTCTCCCCTTGACCATCTCTTGAAGGAGGAGGATGTTGTGTAGTGAGAGCTCCTTGATGTACTCAGCATGTACAGATGCAGTAAGCTCTGTGCCATACAGAGCTCCTTGTGTGCGCAACCTTGTTCAAAAGCAACCTTGTACATGCTTGTACATGCGTGTGTAGGTGTACATAGCCTGCTCCTTCATGCTATAAAAGATGCCCAAATTTGGTCATCATTTTCAAAATATTTGCAGTTTTCATTGTGTGTATATTGCTGCTGAGGCAACTGATAAGGTTACTTGCCAACCTCTTCTGTTGTGACTTAGGCATCTTGTATTATGGCTGGGTTTGTGTTGGGTGTGACAATTTCTAGATGTGCCTTTTCCTCTGTAAACCACAATCTGGTTTGGTGTGGTAGGAGGAATGTGTTGGAGGTGGATGTAGTTCTCAGGCATGACATAATGTGATATGGGAGAGAGATTTTGATCAAGTCCAGGTGCCAATGATCCTATGAGAAAATTAGGTGGGGAGAAGAGAGAGAGAGAGAGAGTGTGTGAGGGCAGGAAGGAGGTGGATAAAATGACCTGTTACTGAAAAGTGAGGGCGAACTGATCTCAGGGTATGTTATTCATTAGTAGACTTTTGAGTATTCATCTTTTGTGGGGAATAATGTGCTAGCTGTGAATTTTCTATCGATCCCAGTCAACTCTCTGGAGATGGTTATATATAGGATGTGGCTGTCTCTCCTACCCTGTGGTCAGTAGGTATTGCTCTCTCTTTGCAGGCTGAGCAGGAAATCCAGAATCTTCAGAGGAAGATGAAGTTACTGGAACTGGACTTGGACCAGGCAGAGGATAAACAGGCGCAAGTTAATGTGGAGAAGAAACATTTAGAAGCACATGAGGAGGAACTTATCAGGGAGAACAAGCAGTTTCAACACAGGATTAATGTTCTAGAGGGTAAGTCCTGGAGAGTGCCTGAGTGTACACAAATGATGTCACTGAGCTCTCCCCTATTCAAAATAATCACTTTTGTTGATATTGTCGTGATGACCAACAATGACGATGACAGATGCTGAATCTGATAGTAAAGTAGAGCAACTGGCAGCAGAAAAGGGGGCACTTGAAGCTAACGTTGAAGCTCTGCAGAATGAGAACAAGGGATTGAAGCATCAGATTTCTGTGCTGGAAGGTGGGCCTTCAATCTAAAACCAATCTAAACCTCATCCAATCTACTCTCATCATCCATCAGCTCTCTATAAGTCACTCTCTCTCTTCTGTCTTGGAAAATCTAGTCACAAAGCTTGATCTGTCCTTTCTCTCTGGGTGTGTTGTTAAGTCTTTGGGTCAGCATCAAAGGTGGTGCTAAGTTGGTCTGAATGTTGGAGGCATGTGTGTCTGTATCATCTGTCCGAGTTTCAGTGGTGGCCTCTCTAGACCACACCCCTCCCCTCTATCGATCCCACCCCTCTCTGACATGCTCTGACTTGAGTACAATTCGTTTCCAACTGTTTTATAGCATTTTAACTCCCTCTCCCTCCCTCCCCCCTCCCACCCAGATGATTTAGGGAAAGCTGAGGACAACTACGAGAAGGCGAGATTAGAACTCGACAAAGTATTAGAGGAACTGAATGATATGTGAAGGCTTAAAATAAAACTCCAAATAAAACTCCCTGGGTTGTTGTTTTTTTAGTTCAAAATGTATCCCACCTTCTCTGCAACAAGATTGTTTATAAGTTATATATTAGGCTTTTACAGTGATTGTGAATAATGTGCAAAAATTATCCTGCTCTCTAGTCTTTATCTGTTTTTGCTGCCTCTTTCAGACCTAGACTGTTGAGTGCTTCAGATCTCTTTCTAGAACACTCACTCTCAAGTCTGTGCAAAGCTTTGAAGAAGTTTGCTCCAAATTCACTAAGTGCCTCGATCCCTGCTACAGCATAAACAATGCCAAGGTATCCGAACGTGTGGAACGCTACCTTTTGTTTGCTCATCGGAACGAGATAAGCTCTCTACTGCTCCCTTTAGCTGCATAGAATGAAACGAGATGTTGTAATAGCTCCCTCTGGTGTGGCTTTCTAGGAGCCACAGACTAACTGGCCCGACATGAGCATTGTGTATCTTGACCTGCATGGCATTCACTTGGACTTGTGTCAGGAATTCCCTCAGTGCCGTGTCACTGGCAGTGGAACGCAGAGTCTCATAACATGCTAGTACCTCTATACACACACACACACACACACATGCACACATAAAGAGAGAGAGCATGTAAACCGTGTTATCTATTATATGCTTCACACCTTCTAGTGGTTTACAGATCAAATCCTGTGCTGAGCTCTCAAATGTCTGGTATCCCTTTCTGAAATCAAGCCATTACGTTACTCTATACTGGTGTGCAAAGGGATCTGGTGTATATACAGCAACACCTCATTGCATCAAATAGAGACTCCACATAGCCAACTTGAAGAGCGTAGACAGATTTGTGATAGTCCAGCTCTTCTTCCAGGGCTTCGCACTAAAGGTGGTCGTGCAATATAATTTAAAGTGGCTGTACATTCATAGTGGTGTAGTTGAGCAACTTCTCTTACCTTTCTTCCATTTATGTCACTTACGTACACAAATTGATTACACGTTCTTTCAACTGCTTCCCGAACCTGGTGATTTGACATGCCAAAGCCTACTTCGTACAGAAGGAAATTACAATAACTCTATAAGTTACCTCTTTCCTGGTCCTAATTGCAGGGGGCATCCTCTTCATGATTCCACTGGAACTGAGCTCCGTGTGAAGTTGTTTACACTTGGGGGTTTGCTAATATGAAAAAAAAATGCTCTAAATAAGACCACAATACACATGCTGTATCTTCTAAAGGAAATCAGGACATAAAAGAAGATGACACAGTATAAACACAGCTGGCACATGCTGCACTTTGGACTCTAATCTAGTCACCCTCGAAACCAGATGATGCATGACCCCACATTTCACCAGAATGCGTTGACATCAGCTACTCCACTTACAGGCCAAGGCATGGTGGGAACAAGGAGGGAGAGGCAGAGTAGGTCGTGGCAGCACTCGCTGATCATCTCGCAGCAGGATGTCACGTGATCCCAGCTGTGGTCTCTCATTGGTTGGAGCAACAAAGGCAGAGAGGTTGGGGGCGTGGTCTTAAGGGAAGACTGTAGCTTCACCAATTCGCTGAATAACTTTGCCAACTTGGATTCCAACTGACCCTATGAACGAAGCAGTGGGATGGAGATGTACACTATATACTGTAGTCATGCCTACTACATGCTATTGCTATGGCATCAGTTATGCTTACTACACGCTTGAAGCTGATGTGATCTGTTTTTCCCATGCAAATGTCCAATACAGTGACTGGATTCTTCTCACCCGACTCCTTCTCAAGGCTGGCAGGCCCTGGCCGGCTGGTGGCAGTGGCATTGACAAAGTCAGTAGCACCCATCAGAGGAATTGCATTGCTTTCAGCAGTTCTTCTACAGTACAGGGGTCATTAGAAGGAGGAAGGGGAGGAAAAGATGGCGGTACAGTACCTGTTGGACTTCAACAACCTGGCCTGCATTTGCCTGGCTATCTCAGTCAGGTCTTTGGACGAGTGACTCCCAGCACTGTGTGAAATGAATGATGTTTGTGAGGTGTAGAGACCACATTAAAGGAACATGTGACCTTAGTTGGTTGATCAGCATCTCCAGCATTGAGTGGAGTTCAGAATTTGTCGTGGCATAACTGCTCACTGTCTCTGACAACAGAACCACCTGTGACGAATAAGAAATACCACTATGTACGTATATGGTGGTGTAAGCAATCGTTTAATCGTTTCGAACCTGTCTCTCCAGTTGAAATATCTGCGACTTCAGAATGTTGACCCGTCTCTCCGAAAAATTCTCACTGGTGCCTTCATGAAGAATCTGCTGATGCAGTAACTTGATTTCCGTTAATTCCTTGGACAGAGCAGAATTTTCCTTCTGCAGTTCTTGGTTCAATTTCTACACACAAAAAATATTGTTACAATACCTAGATTAATGTGGTGTCTACCTTCAGAACTTCTACTGCATCCTTTTTATCCAATGCTGCAGAAGATTTGCTAGATCTTGAAGAAGACATTGCATGTCTCTGATATAATAATTATGTGGTTGTGCTATGTGACGACCTCTTACCATTTTTGCATAATTAGAATTTAAAAATTACTACGCCACCCTGTTCCTATAGTAACAAAACACACACACACCCCTCTAAAATTTGAGAATAGTGCAAGTCATTGCCATTGATTGAGAGCCACCCAAGAGATCGGAGATAGTGTGCAATTCTTATAAACATGAGTGGTGTGCGAACCTACAATCCTTCTGTGAAAATTGGCAACTGGAATGAAGATATTGTTCTAGAGGAGGTACAGCTGCAAGCAATTTGTGCATGAATGTTTTATTGCTTTAGCCCATGCTGATCAAAATGCAGGATAAGATCAAAGATTTTCTTGAGAAGAAGGAGAATAATCAACTCCTGATTCAGAGAACGACTAATCTACAGAAGAAACTCCTGCAGCCGGTAAAGCGTCAGTTTTGCAAGCTAGTTTCCGAATGTTAACTGACTATCTATCAAAGGTGGAACTTTCGAAGTCAGAGGATGGCTGCATTCATATTGGAGATGTGGTGTGTCTCCTGCATGTGCCAACTCAGTCAGTTATATCTGGACACATGTCGGCCCTTGCAGCACAAGAGGCGACCGAACTGCACACAGATAGCAAAGTGACCAGTTCCTCGTACATCCAGCCCTGCCCCAGAAATGCCTTTGTGATTGGAAGGTCTGCAGCAATTGTGCCTTTTCAGTGAATGAAATTGCAATCATTCTGTAGCTATGGTTCCAAGCAGGAGAGAGGAGGTGTCGTTTTGTATGAAAATTTCATCACGTTTACAACTCTGGAAGGCCCAGGAGGCCAGGTTAGATAATATAGATACACATGCAAGAGTCTTATGATAGAAACCATTTGCTTTGCTTCTTCTCTAGCTGTCATTAGAGAGTGATCGAGCCACACTGATGGAGCACTCGAAGTACACGAGAGAGCAGGAGCTAAAGCTGAAAAAGGAGATTACGTATAACTCTGCATGGTTAGTGGACATGACAATGTCTCCAGAGCTGTAGCTAGCTTTATTTTGCAGGAAGATTCTGTGCTTCAATCAGGAGGATAGGCTCGAGTTGGCTGGCACGCCTGTACCAGTAAGTCTACAGAGCTAGCATGACGTGGCTTGCACAGCCTGTTCATCATTGGTCTTGCTTCCTATAGGTAAATCAGCCGATATTTATCAACCACTCGAAAACTAACAATCACCTTGCTGTGCACTCCAATTGGAAACCTAGGTAGGTATTAGCTAGATAGTCTACATCTTCTTGAAAGAGTGTTATTCTAGGACACCCTTTGGTCGAGAGTTTGAAGCAACGGGGTGCACCAAATTCACCACCCACAAAGCTGAAGATGTTCACAATCACTTTATGGTAGTGACGGGAGATTATTTGGCCGTACTGGAATCCAAGAAGGGAAAATAAAACATGTATCATAGATGGGTATAGTATTTTTTTTAACTATCAGCTATATATTTGGCATAGCAAGTCATTGAACAGAAAGAGTAAATTCGACAGAACTTGTTCACTGTCATCACTGGGGCACTGGTCTCTCTTTGGCACTTGCTGCAGGAACCACGCTCGCTTCCAGAATGTTGATATAGTTGAGTAGCATGGACATGGACACCTCTTGTGCCGGAATTGAAAGAGGGGGGTGAATCCCTGATCTTCTGGATACTTTGCACGCTCATCTCCTTTACGACACCTCCAAATCTTGCTTGGTGAAGTCCTTCTACATGTTAACTATCCAATTCCTAGAGGGTCATGATGAAGCTGACTGGTGGACTGTTTGAACATTGTAGTTTGGCTATGGATGGAAAGTGCAATCAAAGGCCAAAGCTTTTTATTGATGCTCTCTTGAATCATTATTGCACCACTATTATAAAATTGCACCACAGACTGCAATTTTTGCACTGCGCGTGCGCATTACACGAAGCCACGCCTCCTCAAAAATGTCTGTTCTCAGGTATGCAGTGAGGAAGATGAGAGTCCTTTTCCATCCTTTATCTCGTTGCAATCATTTTGCTTGCAGCATGGCTGAAGGAGAGGACCCAAGCTCTACGTCAGGTAGTAGTAGTGGGGCTGATAGTGAAGATGCTTTTGCTCAACTTTTATCTCTCCCTGAAGAGATTTCGACAAAAAGACATGTCTGTGTAAGATGCAAGTGAGCCAGTTTCCTAGCTACCTATTACTGGTTTCTATGATGCATTATTTACAGACGTCCATCCAGAGTGTGTATTTGTAGCTGTTTTCCAGACACCCCTCTTCCAGTCCAGTCCAGAATCATTATCCTTCAACATCCTCACGAGGCAAGTCTGGATCATTTCCGTAATTATAGCATCTCACCCAATCATTCCATAGGAGTCTCGTTCTCTGGCCACTGTGCCACTCTTGAGGCAGTGCCTCCCAGCTGACAGAGTTTCTGTGATCCGAGGAAAGAGATTTGGCCCAGAAAAGTTTGCAGATTCACAGTGAAGTAGTTGCTAATTTGACTGCACCTTGATTGTTAGAAGTGAGATTCTGAACAAAGCTCTACGATGCCGCAATACCGTCATACTCTTTCCCGGAAAAGATGGTCTGTTGTGTGGTATTTTGTGTGTGCTAATAATAGTGCTTTCTTTCACAGCTAACGACATCTCCAGTCTTCCTCGCCAGCCCATAGGGCTACATGATGATGCAGCCGTGATAGCCATTGACGGCACTTGGTCGCAGTCTAAAGGGTTGTACTATCACAACCCAAGACTCCATGATGCCATCCAGGTAGGTACTGCTAGCTAAGCTATGAGAGATTATAAGAATCACCAAAGTTCCTATACTCGCTCTATTAGGTCCAGTTAAATGTTGATGAGAAGAGTGCATACGTGATCAGGACACAGCCAACTAAATCCAGCCTCTCCACCTTGGAGT
>JAAGOD010073862.1_pt1 | contig 11452 bp, 12 predicted proteins | sample 8389681 | NCBI WGS metagenome assembly JAAGOD01 (sample SAMN13964374, study PRJNA552185) | sponge metagenome | biome: deep-sea hydrothermal vent fields; feature: spots directly above weak diffusing fluid; material: seawater and sediment | host: Tedaniidae sp. KZ-2020 ... | reverse complement strand
GAAACATAGCTACCGAATCCCAACTTCTCCAGCCAGATGGCCTCAGAGTTAGTGTAGATTCCTGCAGGGGAACAAGGAACAGCAAAGAATGCTGGATAAGGGAACACAACCACACAGAGATCTAATTCAAGACATTAGCTGAACCATTAAGATTCCAGAACAGCATAGCTGCCCTCCAGGAGTTTTCTAAGCATATCCGATACTAAAAGTCAAGGCCTAGGTACATATTTCTTTTGGGAGGGGAGGGGAGAGGAGGGGAGGGAAACTTCACTTCTATACTTCAGTTCTCATTGCAAAAGATAAACTTGAAGTTCAGACTGTCATATGTTAACTTTTTCTGCAAACTAGTACCAGGGGGTGATCAAGCCAAGTTGTAATGTTTACAATGCAATATCTAAACAATAATATCTCTGATCCTTACAATATCTTTTGAGTGGCAAACCTTCACCTTTGGAGCTGTCTATGCTAAGGCAGTTCCTGTGATAGGATTACAGGGGGACTAAGAGTGTTATGCTATCAGAATTCAGTTGTCATTACAGTCCACGGCTAAGCACGCTCTCCAGCCTAGCTTGGCCTCAGGTCATTAAACTTTCTATGCCTATTCAGCTTTTAGCTCAAGTGACAGCTGCATGCAATTTCCAACACAGCTCCAATACTGATAACTGCTATGCTCCAATACTGATAACTGCTAGGCTGAGCTGTGTTAGCTAGCCCCTCTCACCTTGCTCATCTTTCTCGTCATCTGTTTCATGATTAGCATTCGAGTTCTGTGACTGGTGAATTGACTTCAACTCATGGAAGAATGTATCTATGGAGTCGACCTGCTTGGTGACATAGCTAGTGAGGACAACTGCAGATTTAGAGGACATTGTTCACACACTGGTGTAGTTGATAGCTTCTGTTCAAATAACTGTGTGCTCCACACACACCTCCGGCCTGTAAATAATAAAAAAATGATGTATTTTGACGTAGGCGGTTATCACGTGGCAAAGTTTGGTGGGTGGGGCTCCGCCTGCAAAATAATTGCGCATGCGCAATCGCACTTCTTGAATTCAGCACCTTTAACTCTTGTTACAATCTTATGTACAAGAAGAGTGTGCATTTAACCCCAGCTTCGCGTGCATGCAGCACCAGGCAGCTCAGGGCTATTAATTTAAAGGGTGATTTCTTGCAGGAAAGTATTATGTATAATATATCTACATTCCTGTATGCTGGTGGTCTACTGTCATTCTTCTAGGAGTTTTTATCACCAATGGGCTAGCAGGCTCACCAAATGCAACAAAATATGGATTCAAAAACACGACAGGCGGTGAAGGCCCTGATCAGAGTTCGGGGTTAGTATCGGATATGCTTAGAAAACTTCAGACCACGATCGGGTGGCTGCTGATGACCTTTCAGGCGTCCTGGCTCTCCTCCAAACCAAAGAAGCACGAAACATACCCATCAGTCGCAAGAAACTTACTGTAATAATACATTTATACCATGTAGAGCAGACCACAGACTTTAAAAGGAAATCTTAGCTGGTATGTCACCAATGCAATACCTGAGGTGCAACACAAGGCTGCAATGGATTATCATGCTGGTTGTCCACTGTAGCGAGGTTGTCCACTGTAGCGAGGTTGTCCTTATTCTCAATAAGGACCAAAGGTTGTCCGTAGTAAAGATGAGGCTATCCATTTTTCAGAGGGCAGAAGTTCCAGAGTTTAATAGCTATGATTTAAAATATTCACAGTTCGCTAATGGAGCATGCAGAGAGAGCTGAGCTGTTATGTAACATTTTGCAATTCCACAGTGACTTATGCAGAATTACACAAGAGAACTGGCAGCATCTGCATGACTTCCATGCCTATTACCAACACCATACAGCATGCATGCATGCATATGAGGCGGCTGTCAGCCAGCCTCCATAGTGCTAATTGTTTAGGGGGTGGGGCTGGCTGGCTGCACTAGCTCTGTAAGTGCAGGCTCTGAGAAAGCTAACTTTTAAAAAAAAGCAGCAGATGACTGATTACCTAGTGGAAAAAAAAAAAGTTGTAGTACTGTTAAGAGCTAATGCCATGCATGGAGGCGTAGTGTAGCTTATAGTGGCCTGGTTTAAACCACCACTCCTTCAGCTTGCAGTTTGTATAATCTTGACCCCACCGGAACCTTGAGTCGGTTATTTTCCTACAGAGTATCATTTTTATTGAGATGGCTGGATAGCTGTGTAGCTAGCTGCATACCTTTCTGACTTCCATGTACAGCCTCCCAGTGATCCTGCCAATAAGCAATTTCCTAAGTTGTGAAGGAAAGAGAAGCAATAAAGGATTGATCAGCCAATACAGTGGACTCCCTCGAATCCAGCCACCCTTGGGACCTGTCAAAGTGTCCTGATTAGATGGCTGGTCTGGATTTGAACTATGAAGCATGCATTGAAGCGTCCTCAGTACAGGACAGGGGTGGTCTCATCTCAGGGGTCCAGATTAGAGGTGTGGCCTCAGTATAGGGGTGGTCTCATCTCAGGGGTCCAGATTAGAGGTGTGGCCTCAGTACAGGAGTGGTCTCATCTCAGGGGTCCAGATTAGAGGTGTGGCCTCAGTACAGGGGTGGTCTCATCTCAGGGGTCCAGATTAGAGGGAGTTCATGATGTACCGTTTGAAGTTGAGTTTGGGCAGCCTAGTAGCAAGGTCCTGGAGATTCTTGACCGAGTCAGAGTCGAGGTAATAGGTCTTGCTGTCCACAGTCACTGCCAAGTAGTTCCCATACTGGTCACACATGAACAGAGCAATGTGACCAATCTGAAGACTAGAGATTGGCAAAACAGAGTGAAAGAAGTTCCAGCTTTGACCCACCAGTCAAGGAGAACTGTGCTGGTCTCCTCTTACCCTCCCCTACATTACAAGTGTCATGGTAGCTACAACTGAATGTACCTGTGAATGGCCACTTTGTTGGGTAGTTCTGGACTGGTTGCTGCTGATGGTGCTGCAGTGGCAGATCCCACGGTGGAAGTGGAGGAGGGCATTCTCTGGATTGCCTGTTTCCTGGCGGCAGGGGAGGAGGTGGGGCTGGGAGGGGACTCTTGGCCAGTGTCCCTTCGCAGTTCCCGCACCTCCCTCTCCAGCTCCATGGCCTGTCTGATGTACCCGTCTCTCTCTTTGCTCCATTTCTCATCATTCTCCCGCACAGTTTTCTGCAGCTTGGCCTTCATCTCCTGCAACATGGTCTCCAAATGATCTTTCTGCCTGTCCTTCTCTTCCCTGAGAGACAGCAGCTCAAGTGTTCTCTTTTGCAGGTCACTCCTGAGGCTGTTCAGCTCTTTCTCTGCTTGCTGCTGTACCAGTGTTCCCTCTTTCTTCTTAGACATCTCTTCCTCCAGCTCTGTTATCTTCTCTTTGGCTGACCGCAGCTTCAGCTCGAGGTCGTTAATTTTGGGCTGCTTGTGGTTCAGGGCATTTTCCAGCTCCATTGCCTTGTTCTCAGCAGCCAGTGCCTTTTCACTCTCAGCTTTACACTTGCCCCTCAGCGCGGCCAGCTCCTCTTCCCTGCCACTCAAGAGATGCCTCGTCTGTTCCAGTTGAGTTGCTATCTCGGTTTTTTCCTTGTCTCTCTCTTCCAGTCTGACCAGGAGCTCCTTTCTCTTGCCCTGCAGGGCCTCCAGCTGTGCCCTGTGGCTGTTCATGGTGGCCTGGGCCTGTTGGCTGCGCTGCTGCTGCCGGCCCAGCTCAGCCTTCACAGCAGTCAACTCCTCCAGTGTCTGTGCCCTCTCACTCTTCAGCTCTGTCCTGCAGGCCTCGTAAGACTTTTCCTTCTCAGCCAGCTCACTCCTTGCTGTGGAGAGCTCCTTGGTGACACTAGAGTGCTTGCTGAGGGTCTCCCTTTGGAGGTTCTGGTCCTGTTGATACCTTACCAACTGGTCCTCCAGGCTCCGGCGCTGAAGGGCCCAGTTGCTCTGCAACTCCACTGACTTTGATTCCAGCTCACTTTTTGAGGACTGCAATTGCTCGTTCAACTCCACCAACTGCTGCTTTTCTAAGCTGAACTTTGAAAGCAAATCTTTGAGAGCCATCACCTCCTTCTCATGACTGGCCCCTTCCTGGGCTAGCTTGGCTTGAAGCCGAGCTAAATCATCCTCTGCTTTCTTGGCCGCCTGTGCTTGGTCACTTTGAAGCTGCTTCATCTTCTCTCTCATTTCTCTCCCTTCCTTCAGAGCCAGCTCATTCTCGACTGTGAGCTGACTGTACAACTGGTTCACAGCATGGAGCTCCTGGGAAGTGTCAGCCAATTTCTTGGCAACTTCTTTGTTCTTTTCCTCCAACTCCAATGCTCGTTGGTTATGAGATAACCGCTCACTTTCAAATGCTCTTCTGCTGCCTTCAAGGTCTGCCAGTCTGCTTTGCAACGAAGCCACAAGCTCTTCAGAATCTTTGAGTTTCTGGAGAATGCTGAGACAAGCAGCTTCCTTCTCAGCAAGGCTGGCCTGCAAGGCATCCTTGAGTTGCTGGTTTTTCTGGAGTTTTGAAGAGAGCTCCATGTTGGAGAGTTCCAACTGCCCAAGCCGTTCCTTCAACTTCTCACTGTCTCTCTCACCCTCTTCCAAACCCTCGCCAGACTGGGATGGTGAGTTCGAGGTGTCAGCAAGACGAGGGGACTCGTCTTTGATCAGCTTGAAACTGTTTCCAGGTGAGTTTTCAGGCGTTGCCATGACATCAAGCTGAGCCTGAGGACTGAGTGGGAGCTCGGACACCACCACATTGGGGGAAGTGAGCAGCTGCACAGAGCTGGCCATTTGGGTGGAGGGCCTGGAAACACAACTAGAATAATCATTATACCCTCATTCACACACCTCTCTAGCTCTCACTATGAGAGAGGAAGGCTAGTGTGTGTGTGTGTGTGTGTGTGTGTGTGTGTGTGTGTGCAATGTAAGTAGGCACCTCATGTCCTGTGGTAGCAGGCTGCACATCACTTCAAAATTGTCATCATGCGTCTTGCTCAGAGATTTCGGGGAATGAAACTGCACGAAAACAAGAAGGGGGGAAAAGCTGCTATCTTTGTACATCCATGCAGATGTGTGGATCATCCATATCCATAGGTTTGTAGAGAGATGTACTCACAGTGATATCAGGGACCCTGTCTTGAAGCTCTGGGAAGAGGGTGGTGACGAAATGAACTCCATGGTTAGAATAAAAGGATTTCCGAAGTCGTTTCTCCTCCTCCCTAGCTCTCTGCAACCGAGACACTGTCTCCTCCATCACCTAAACACAACAACAACTCAATCAGACAACAACAACAACAACAACAACAACAACAACAACAACAACAACAATGGAAAAAGCCAGTCACCTTCTCCAGAGTGCTGTTGTAAGATCGTCTCCTGCAGACCTCGTTGAAGACTTCTCCCAAGACGTGAGGCGTGGAGCAGACTTGTTCCAGGATCTCGAACCTCTTCCTGGCCAGCTTGATGTGCTCGTGCAGGAGCACCAGCTGGCCATTGCTGTCTGCCACCTTCTTCTGCAGCTGCATCACCAGTTTCAGCCGGGTGTGAATGTGCCGGGTCAGGTCCCTCTTGCCCGCCTCAGCTCCCACGGCAATGGCCTCCAGCTGTGCACTGGAGTCGGCCATTAGCTGGAGGGATTTGTGGTGGCTCTCAGCAAGGACAGCAATGGTTTTAGCATCACCACTACGAAACGCCTTGTCGCTGGTTGTCTGGATGTTCTGAGTGTGTTCCAATTAACCATTGCTCACACTCAAAGTGGTTTTTGGGTCATCTACACCTTACCTTGCTCAGTCCAATGATGGTCTCCATTAGTCCTTTCACCTCAGCACCTCTGGCTTTGATCTTTTCTCTCATTGCCTCCAGGCTCCTGTTTTCAGTATCAAACACCTCAGTACTCTTGCCTTGGACGGGAATAAAGGGCAGAGGGAATGTCTACAGTGTGCTCAGACACAGAGATGAACTTTACCTTTGATTTCCTCTGACGAGCGCAGAGCTCCCTCCAGCTGCTCACTCTCAACCTGACACAGGGACTAGTAACCATTGGACACAAGGCACACACAGACATACCTTTTCAAGGACCTTTTTGCATTCGTTGCTGAGATCCATCAAACTGTTCTTCTCATCCTGGACAACAAATAATAGTAAGCCAGCAGTGAGACGCATGGTGTGGCTCACATGAGTGCTGATCCAGTCATAGAGAGAGGAGGGGGAGGACTTCTGGAGGGAGGAGGGGATGGGAAGCTGCTGCAAGAGAGCCACCTGCTGGGGAAACCTAAGATATTCGCAGGCATGAGCTTAAGCGAAGCAGGTGCGAAGGAGGGAGGGGGAGGGGAGAACCTACTGTTGCAGCAAATCCAGATTATGAGGCTTGTCTTCCCTAAACTTCTCAACTGCTCTCTGGAACAACTGGTGGTGTCTCTGGAACATGCTGAGGAGGAGAACAAGAGGGCATGCACATGTGACAGTCACATGACACCACCCACCACTCACCCAGTCAGGTTGCTACAGTTGCTGAGTACAGTTTTCCAGCCACATAGCTGGAGGCCGTACTCCTCAGTCACCAGGTCACATACTCTGCCTAGCTCAATAGAATACTCCCACATATGCTATAATTAGAACAACAAGACAGCTGTAATTAGAGCAAGACAGCTGGAATTAGAGCAAGACAGCTGGAATTAGAGCAAGACAGCTGGAATTAGAACAAGACAAAGCAAGACAGCTGTAATTAGAGCAAGACAGCTGTAATTAGAACAAGACAGCTTAATTAGAGCAAGACAGCTTGCAATACCTTGGAGAGAGCCACTTGGTGCTGAAATAGTGCAGGAGAGGGCCTCTGCTTCAGTATCTCCAGTTGCTGATGTAAGTTGCCTCCTACACAAACATACTCCATGAAAGGTATTCAGAGAAAACTTACTCTCATATGTACTCTGGGGTAGTCTTGACAAAGTGCTGGGAGGCTCGGCAGTGCTGATATAGCTTCGGTAGAAGACAAAGAGAGGCTTATCTTCCTGCCATGAAACATCACATTATACATGGATGTCAGCAAGTTGGAGACCAATAAACTTACAGTTCCAACTGAATAGCTGCCAATGAGCTCCCTGTGGTCCATCTGCCTGCCATCAGCTGTCAGCAGCACCTGGTCCTCTGCTTTCTCCCCACTCACCGCCTCAATACAGGAGCACAGTTCGGAAACCCTATATACAGCAGTCAGTAGTAAACCTAAAGTCTGGAGCTCAGCTAGACATGCTTACTTGGCTGTGGGAAGAATGTCATGGTTTAGGGTCAAATAGCTGCCCACGTTGACTTGGAAAGGTCTCAGCATCTTGCTAATGGTTCTCTCGCATCCTCAAAGCAAGCATTCGAACTGTGGTGAGCCGTTCAGTGGCTAAAACTCACTTTCTTGTGCTTGTTTGTTCCAGAATGAACAGTCACATTTCGTGCTTACTCAGCATTATTTGTAAATTTGACGACCGTTTACCTAAAATATGTACCTAGCTAATTCCACTGCATACACTAGTCCAAGTCAACACCTAATGTCTTCATTTGTTCCTTGTGCACCTTGATTTGGTGGTGACACTATATGGAGTTAGTACAGAGTAAAGGACTGTTGAAAACAAGGTCAGGAACTCACATTCTTCATTAAAACTGCAGCCATTTCAATCTTCTCCTCACTAACTTTCTTCACTTGATTTTTACATTCCCCTGTCTACAATGACACAGCAGCACAGGGATAATTGATCACACTACTACTACTACTACTACTACTACTCACTTTGCTCTCCTCTTCATCAGCTTTTCTTCTAAACTTTTCTTCTTTGGCCTCTCTTTGCTGCAATTCTTGCTGTAGCAGCAAGCAATCCCTGCATGCAATTAAAACTATCACAGCCGGCCAGCGTGTACGTCCAACCAACTCCTCACACCAACCTTTGGTAATCCTCTGTGACGTGAGACTGTAGTTTCCTCTCCTGGTACTCCTCCCTCTCCAGCTCCTCCTCGGCCAGTCTCAGGTGGTAGATGTTGTTCTGAATGGGAGCACGGCAAACAAAGAGTCGTAATGCACCACCATGTGTCCTGATGGGCTAAGTATGAGAGTACATACTTGGAGTTCTACCTACCTGCATCTTGTTTGTGGACTCTTGCAGAAACTGTTCCTCCCGTTTGATCACCTCCTTCATGGAGTCTGACTTCATCACTAACTTACTGCAAACACACAGATAGCCACACTATAATACGCTATAGTGGAACCTCAGATAGAGGACAAACCTAAAGTATTCTAGTATACATACTCTATACAAAATAACCTCCAAAAGAGGACAACCTCTCTACAAAGGACAAAATGCTGGGTCCGAAATGTGTCCATTATTCGGAGGTTCCACTGTATTACTGGACCCTGTGGGATAAAGTCACCCCTACAGTCCCAAGATTCACCAGATTTGAGAGAGCTCACCCAACAGCCATGGAAATATACATACCTCTTTTCATCCACTTTGTGAATCACAGCTTCTAAATCTTCCTTCAATGCCTCCATGACACCACCCTGAGTTACAACATGCATCAAGTCACCAGCGCTGCGGCCAATTTTGACTGCTCACTTCAGGGATCTGGTGGGCCTGTGAGGCCAGTGCCTCCCACTTCCTCAGCAGCTCTTCCATCTCTCTGGAGGAGGCACCTGCCTCAAGGTTGTGCTGCTGGAGCCTGTCCAGAGTCTGTGGAGGGAGGGGGGGGGTGACAACAGCTCAACGTGAGAAAGAGAAGGGGGAAGGAGAGATGGAGGGAGGAAAGGAGGGAGGAAGGTGCAACATACCGATCTGATCTTCTCTGGAGAAGTCACCACTTCATTCAAGAGGTCCGCGATCCTTACAGTTAACCTCTCCAGCTTCTCTTCAAGGTCATTCTGTAAGGACAGCACACCTAGCAGTGAGCTCAGCACTACCTCCCCACAACACTAGCCACACAGCATACATTCTTATGATCCTGCTGGAATTTTCTATCACACTCCTCCTGGTACCTCTCCTTCAACGCTTTCTGTGGGGCACACATTCGGAAGTGAAACTTTCAGAGAGTGAGACTACTTACCTCTTCACATTGCTTTTCATAGATAGCTTGTTTCTGGGATTTTATCTTTACTTTGACCTGAGGATAGGAGATGGAGGAGTGTAAAGAGACTAGCTTTCCCTTAACTATCCACTCACTTCTTCTTCTTGCTTTTCCTCCTCTCTCCTCTTCCTCCTAATGATAGAGACACTCATAATGCAGTGGAACCTCTGAGTAAGGGTATAACGTCTACTGTCTCTTGCAGGGAGGTCGTCCTTGTCTCAGGGGTCAATTGCTGGAACCACACTTACTCTAAGTCAGACAAACTCTCCTTCAGTTTCTGGCATTCTTGAGCTTTCATTGCCTGCTCTTTCTCTAGCCTCTCCTGGACAGGAAACAGAGCCAAGTGAGCTAGCTACAGTCAAGTGGACCCTCTCTAATCTGGACCCCTGAAAATGAGGCCACCTCTCTAATCAGGACACTTTGACAGGTCCCCAGGGTGGCCAGATTAGAGGGAGTCCCACCACACCAGCTCAGGGCTAGAGAGGAACTCCGACCCACCAATGTTTCCCTGGTGACTGCTAGCTCATCCTGGGACTGGTGATGGAACTTCACAAAGTTTAAAAAGCCACTGCACAAGGAGACAGAAACGATGTGCAACTTGAACTGTTCAATTCCCTCACTAACTCACCTCAGATGCTCATGCAGTCTGGGAGGCTCTGCAAACAAACAAACAAACTGTCAGTGTCCTGATTTGAGGGGTGGCCCCATTTCAAGAGTGGATTTGTATTAGTTCACTGTTCAATGAAGGCCTGTTGTGGTGCATTAAAGGAGGACCATTGAACCCACCCTGGAGTACTACATACAAACACTTAGAGCACAGAGACATTATTCTCTCTTAACCTGGAAAGAAGAAGTCCCTCATGGAGAAGTCATTCACCATACAAGTCCTCATCAGCCTCTTCCTGCAAAGGAAAGTACCTGGATAATGAACGACCACCTCCCATAGAGAGACTAGCTAGCATACACTGCTCGGAAGAACTGGATCCTATAAATAAATGTTTCAGCAAAGTCGTGGTGCTCTATTTCGCTTGCTTGTTGAAAGGACACCTGTGCAGCAACATTGAGGGACAAGACACATGTAACTACAAACCCAGCATTTGAAATGAAAGCTTTAACTAGCCACCTGCTTAAATGCATCCACCTGAACATCATAGCACCAAATCACAAGGTTGAGGTAAATTTCCTGTGCTCTTTCAGCCTGTAAGTACACACACCAATGCTAGGCTACCCATGATACTGAAGGTGGGGCTTACTGAAGGCTGGCAGATGTCTTCCTCACACAGTGGCCCACGGCTGCTTCTCAGTGTGTCTACCAACACAATGTTCACTTGGCTCACTAGGGTAGGCACAGATACTATAGGAAAGGGAGCCCTGTTCTTCCTCTTCTTGACAGTAGGTGCTCTCATGGGTGGATTTTCTACAGAGTTCCTGGCTGACAGGGGCTTTCTAGACATCTCTCTAGTCAGTCTTCTCTCTCTTTCCTACTAACTGGCGCCAACTTTTGAATCAAGGATGACGTCACTGCTGAGGGTTCAAAGTTCATGGTCTAACTTCTTGTACACAATAAAAAAATGAATGTACAATCGTCATGGTAATTAAAAAGTTGCACTGGTCATTACTATACTTAGTGTGGGGGAGATACATGTAGCAGGGACTCTAAAGCTGTAGCTAGCTAGCTAGACTATACTAATGTAGTGGGAGCTTTTGTCTTAGAGTCTGACAAAGACGAAGATTCTAAGACGACGCCAGTGCTGCTCAGCTTGTCGACCATGCTCTGAAACTCTTCACACCTCTGGTTCAATTCCTTCTCCTTCTCCTCCCTCCATTTCTTCCCTCGCTCACCCCTCGGGTCGACACTGGGCCCCTCGTTTGCAGGGGGTGTCACAACGGGAGGCATGTTGAAAAGGATTTGGGCTACGTATGGATTTACTGAGTCTGTGCTGTTGTTGTTAGAGTTTGTATTGGAGGAGGCGGCAATGAGGGACGAGGCTTGAGGGGAGGGGCCAGCGTCGGCTGACTCATGACGGGGGGACGATGTCTTTAGGATGTCAGGGGCACTAAATGATTCCATCTAGGGGGAAAAGTAGAGAATTGGTGAACGTGAGGGGTGGACCACCACCCACATTTCTACGCCATGATCCCCTCCTCGTATCCCCTCCGCCATATCCCACACCCTTCCATCCCATCTCCCCTACCAACCGGTTCTTCCGTTTTGACAATTCTGGCCATTCTTCTCTCCTCCGCGGACATCCTTCGCTCGGATGAAATGCTCTTCTTCACTTCCACTGGCTGCATGCCTGCAAAACCACATGGGAGGCCCTCAAATATGGAGCATGTCACTATATTATGTATGTAGCGTGGGGCGAACATGGGATATGAAGG
>JAAGOD010057711.1_pt1 | contig 11474 bp, 11 predicted proteins | sample 8389681 | NCBI WGS metagenome assembly JAAGOD01 (sample SAMN13964374, study PRJNA552185) | sponge metagenome | biome: deep-sea hydrothermal vent fields; feature: spots directly above weak diffusing fluid; material: seawater and sediment | host: Tedaniidae sp. KZ-2020 ... | reverse complement strand
CAATGGCACTCAGACCGTTGCCACAGCCTATAGTTTTGTGTTTGGAACAGTTGCTGGCGGCGGCACAGATACGGTTTGGATGGACAGAAATCTCGGCGCTGCTGATGTAGCCACAAGCGGCACTGATACGATGGCTTATGGTGATTTGTATCAATGGGGCAGACCGGCAGACGGGCATCAGCTGCGAACAAATACAGCAACAAATGGTTCATTAGCAATGACAATTAGTCCCGGTCACGCCGAGTTTATTACTAATAACATTGACAAATTCCTCAGCAATTAGACACTAGTTTAGAGTTACAGCCACTTTTAAACTGTACCTTATTAAAAACTAACATGCCAGCATCTTCATGCCACATCTAACATGCCAGCATCATTGCTGATCAGACCCCAAGGCAAGGGTGTAATGAAGGTGCTAAGAGGTGCTAACACCAGCTACACACACTATACACACCAGGTGCCAAGGCAAGGGTATACCATTCTCCCTAAAAGTAAAAAAAAAAACAACCCTGGAAGCAAACTGGCTGGGTTAGGCTGGTGGAGATAGCAGCATCAATGGGAAGTGGGAGGGGCTGGTCAGCTAATCTCCTCCAACCATCAACCAGGCAGCAACTAGAGGCTAGCACTATGTAAACTCCTGCACATTCCCACCAGATAAGGGCCAGGTCCACCCCTCTTCCTCTGCACCCCAAACAGCAACCACCAAAAATGAAATCCCCCCCAAAATGCTTGGTCATGCTTTCAAAACGCAGCTAAGCCTACTTTCTGCTTGCACCCAGCTCAAGATGGTAGACCCACCCACCCCCTCCCTAGGACACTAATTAGCCCTAGTAAGGTACTTCTAGTGATGAGATACCATTTTATAGGTGGTCAGGCCCCACACCGGGTGGTGGTGGTGAAACAAAGCTGATTCCTAGACACACCCTCGGCCCTAAGCTCCATCTCCAGTATGTGCACCCTCACACCAGCTCCACCTTCCATTGTGTGCTGCCTTGCTGGCTGTGTGTTTTGCAGTGGTACTGATAAAGCTAGGTGCCTGACTGGTGTGTTCAAAATGTCACTCTACATATGTACCCGCCATGTAGAGTTGTCACTCAGTACAGTCTGACATGGTAGATTGATGGATGAGCAAGCAGCAAGCAATAAGACTTTTCAGGCTCTTCTCAGGTGAAAAATCGATAGAAATTCCGGATGTCACTTGAACTCTGTGAAGTGCTCTTGATGTCTGGCACAAACTTTAAGCCCTGATTCACTCATTATGAGGCCCCACCCTTGATCACCTGATTTCTCCAATGCTCTCTTGTGCGAAATCTCCAGCAGATCATTTGCGATGTAAGCCTGCAATGCTTCCTCTTCCGATGAGAAGTCGGGATAGATGAATGAGTGGTGGAAGAACTTCTCGTCAATAATCACCTTGAGGGAGGGAGAGAGGGGATGGAGGGAGAAGGAGGGGATGAGGGAGAGAGAGAGGAGGGAGGAAGGGGAGGGAGTGAGGGAGAGGGAGGAAGGAGAGAGAGAGAAAAGGAGCAGAACAGGAGAAGGGAAGAGGTGAGAAGAGGTTGGTGGAGAGAGTTGTGTCTCAAACAGCGTGACATCACCTACTTCACAAACACGACTGCAAATGTACCTGCTCCTGTGAGCTGACCCTCTGCTTGACAACAGCCACCTTGCTGAACTTGTCAATCACTTCATCAGCGTCTGTGAAGGAGAGGCCACGTGATCTCTTCATCTTCTTCTTCATGACCATGGCTCTCCTGCTGGCCTCGTTCTCCTCAATCTCTGTAAGACAGAGACACAGAGCCATGGTGAACAGGATGGGGGGAGGGGCATACACATGTACACCAGGAAAGGATGGGGGGAGTGGCACATGTAGAGCACATGTACATAGGAGGAGGGGCTGAGAAGGGGAATGGGCAATAACCTTTTGGTTTAAGGTGATCATAATCCAACATGTCATCTCCACTGCCAGTTGGAAAGATCACTTCTTCATTAATAGTTTCAAAATCCTCTGCAGAGAAAAAGACAAAGCAACACATCAGTTCAGCACGATAGTCATGAAGAATGTTACAAGACTTGACCATCCTCCTAGGTAAGTTGAAGTAGACTTCACTGCACCAGCATTACCAAAGTGTTATTCCACTATTTGCCTTGACATGTGTGCATTTGATCCCATAAAGTACACAACATTGTCCATTTTGTGACAGCACCAAGTAATCACTTTCAATACCCTCTAAACACACATGAACCGCATTCGGAGATGTGTCTCTAACTTAGAGCAGCACCTGCCTACCCCTGTCACCCAGGGCTAATAATCCACCACAGGCGATTTCTCTTACATCAGAGCAAGCTACATTACCTCAATACAATGCAAACAAGGAACCGACCTTATTAGGACTTTTGCATGCAATCTCAATAATAATATTTACTAATGTTCCATGGAAACAGAGATTTGAGATATAATTTTTTCTTAATGGTTTCTATTTAAGGCAGCTGTAGGAATATAAACAGCTCCTTACTTGGGTTGTATTGGTACTCAGGGACCTCCACTGTCTTCGTGTCGTGTAGGTTTGAGTAGGCGCAAACGGCTGCGTCCAGATTCCATTCCACAGCCTCCAGCAGGTCCTGGGCCAGTGCCGGATCCGCACTCGTACGCTGCAGAAACTCCGTCAGGATGGAATCCATGGTCTCACTCGTGCACGCTCTTCAAGAGTGCCTGGGGGGGAGTAGTTTTCAGTGTGCAGGAGAAATGCAAAACAGGTGAGCCCCACCCCCCTCCAACATTGCAAAATTTGCTGAGCTCGGCAAAAAAGAACTTACAGCATTTACAACAAGGTGAAGTAGAACTGGTTTTCTAACAGTCACATGAGTGGGAGCAGACACGCCCCTTCATGCTAGCAAGCTCGCCATGAATAGAGGGAGTGGTCCCAATCACCGTACTACACGCCTAGTCACCCACTACGAGGAATTGACCACCAGAATTCCATTTATGAACGTGCTTGGACACCAAGTCACCAAAAACAAAACCTCCCTATATTTACTACACAATCTTGCTGATATGCATTTACCCAGCACTGTAGAAACCTTGAAGACCTACAACTGTAATCAGGGTAGAAACTGTTTGTGCCAAGTTTATATCAAAACAATGCACACAGCAACTTCCATTTGGTAAAGGGTAAACACCACTAAAAACATAGTTCACAAAACGTGGGGCTATCGAAGAAGTTTTTGCACCGTAAAAAAAGCTTAAAGATGGTAGAAACTATACCTAGCCATGCTGCTATGCTAAAAACTGACCTGCAGATTTCTAGTCAGCTACTACAGCTACCCACCAGCGCAGAACTGACCACCACTCCCAACATTCCACCACATCAAGCATCAAATAGAGTACATCCAGTCAAAGATGGTGTGCTAGCTAACTAGCTGTGTGACTACCTAGCTACCTACTTTACCTCGAGGAGGGGAGACAGGAAAGAACAAATCTGGAGAATATCTAGTCCCAGCAGCTTGGAATCCCAGCAGGTCCTTTTCACCGAGAGAATGTGGTCCTCTGCACCCCTCTCACTCCAAGGTAGGTCCTCCACACGCTGGCAGACCCACCAAGTCTTCACCACAGCTTCACTTCACACTGAAGACCTACAAAAACACCAAGAATGCTGACTCAGCAAAGCTCACGTGAGCAGACTCATGAAAAAGACAACTGCAGCAAATCCAGAGGTGGAATCTATATTTCAGGGCTCTTTGTGGCGATTTTAAAAGGAGTCGAGCTACGGGTGGGAGGGTGTAGGTAACCTCTACCATCTACTGGGTTGTTATGTGAAGTGAAGATGTCGAATTTTCACAGGCAGGGCACAGTGTCCAAGTCATCTTCTGGTCCAAGTAAGTTTACTGTTACAGCTAGCAAGTTCTACGTGTTTCCTAACATAATAGCATTCTTGTGTTGAGGACTTCAAAGTCACTGTTGCCCCATGCTGTTAGGGCCACTCTATGGTGTGCCTATGTAGCTAGCTTACCATCACAGCTGGCTGGTTCTCTCTGGACCAGAATTGACAGTTTGGTGGGATTTACCCCTGGTTCCTAACACTACATCCTGCAGAGGACCCTTATAAATGACCACTTGCCTTAGAGTAAGACCATCATGTGATGAAGCAGAACTATGATGTGTCATTGTCTCTGAAGAGTGGTGGCTATAAAAGTTGTCATGTATGCCTAAATAGTCACGTGCCCATTTCAAGACCCATTTCAGGATAGGAACCAGTGGCATTGGTACCCTGTTTGAGATGACGGTGGAGTAGGTTAACTACTCGTGATGCTATGCTCTTTCTTTGTCTACTTTTCCATTACTGAACGGTGATCCCTGTTGGGTTGTTTTTTTATGAAAATTTAGCCATAATGCTAGGAGGTACAAATAGCGCTAGGCTAGATGATATCTCCCCTTCCTTAGCACATGCCAACTCCTATGCCATGAAGGAAGTTGTAATCAGATACAAGACTCCTATATTCGTGCCTGAGCTGTTGACGCTACCTGGTGACTGGGTCAAACCCACCCTTCCTTCCAGCCGAAATTTCAATGTAAGTTTGTTCAGTGCCCCTAGTACCTGTCTTCAGACCCATTTCCATGACTGGCGATGTCATTGTTGTTGTTGTTGTTTGTTGTTTATAGTATGACTACCGCTTGGAGCACAGAGTGGCGGAGCAAGCAAGACACAGAGCCATTTCCATCGCTGCCGAGGCCTCTCTTAAAAGACAACAGATTGATGCTTTCAGGGAACGTCACAAAAAGGGTGGGGAGGGAGGGGAGAATGCTGCTGACTCAGCACCACCTGTGATGTCACGCCCTCCATTTCCCTCCAGTACGGACATCCTCACTCCAACCCCCGCTGCCCCGCCTCCCGTCACCTCCCAGAGCTCCCCGACCGTTGGGGACAGGGGAATCACTCTGATGACAACAGCAGCAGCGACAGCACAGTCAGGCTCCTCCAGTGGAGAGGGGGACTCTACCAGTAGCTTGATCGAAGACGAGACCCAGCCTGCAGCTGGGCTAAATAAGAGTGTATTTAAGTCGTTGGGGAATTGGAGTATCAAGGAGTTTGAGGGTGATGTCATGGATCCGTTTGAGATTGCTAGCCTTCAAGCTATCAATGATATGGAGGAGTTGCAGAGCGTTTTGCAGCAAACGCCATCAGCTGCTGGTGTCACTGCAATCGCGGCTGCGGCAACTGCTTCCTCTTCCTCCTCCTCGGTGGTCCAGGGGGCGTTGTCTAGCAACCCCGTTGTGGTCGTCTTATCACAGTCTCGGGTCCCTGCTGCGTCTCACCACTCGCCAGCTGCCATCCAATCCTCCCCAATTCTCGGCACCTTCCTCACCTCCAGCGCCAGCCACCTCCCCTCTGTGGGACCACAGCTACCACAAGCCACGCCCTCCAGTCCTAAGTTGTTGAGAATGGGTGTCGTCCCTTCCTCCGCGGAAGTGGCTGTCGGTGGGAGCACTCCGTTATCATCCAATCCTTTAACACAGAGTCAGTTTGGTAGTGTAGCGGCCTCAACGAATCCCTTTCACCCCACCTCCACTGCGAACATTGCCCTGAGCAGCAGCACAAATCCTTTCCAGGCTTCGGAGCCAATTCAGAACAACATTCACTTTGCCACACAAGTTACTTCGACACCAAACCTACATCAGCAGCAGCCACCACAGCAGCAGTCGCAAGAGGCACCACAGCGAGGCAAGAGTGAGCCTGGAATAGGCACTCTGGTGGACCTTGGCGACGAGGGAAATACTAACCACCCAGTCCCTGCTCCCAGAATTTCTCCCAAAGTACAGGTCAGTCAGTGTTGACATCTGTTGATATTGTAGTTGATACTTTTGTGTTAATATTAGAGGCCACAGGTGACTGGAGCTGCAATTTCATCATCCTCTTCTGTAAGTGTATGTCTGTGCACATATTCGTTCGTGCCTGTGGTGACAATCTCCCTCCTCCTGAACAGGTGCTACAAGGTGGTGTTCCCCCTGTTCCCAAGCCTCGTAAAGGCTCTCCTGCTCCCCAGCCAAGACACACTCCTGCCACTGCTACAGCTGTCGTGGCCACTGCTGCAAATCCGCAACCACCACCACTCTCATTGGCAGTGGCGCAGTCTGGTTCCGGTTCCAGTTCCGGTCCAGCCCGAGGCCCGCCACCTCCCGTGGCTCCGAAGACCAACTCTCCCAAAACTACTCCCGCTAGAACCAGCAGGTAAGTATTCATCAGGCATGTAGACATGTCCGTAATGTCATTATTCCCTTTTTTTTTCCTTCAAGGGGTAGTCCGAATTTCTCTGCCGGCCACAATCACGTCGCCATGGGTGTACCTGTCTTGCCAGTGCTAACCCTTCCCACTACTTCCTCACAAGCCACTCCCCCCAGTGAACCCCCTCCTGCCTACAAGCGGCAAGCCTCTCCCGCCAAGGGTCGCAAGGCTTCCCCGCCCCCTCCCTACTCCTCCCCTTCTGTGTATCAGCGCCATCAGCCTCCTCCCATCCAACCCCCTCAAGTGCCACCCAAGTCCTACACACTTCCAAATCCAGAGGTTTGTTGTTAAATTTCACTAGTGTCTTAATCCTATCCTCCTATCGTTATAATAGGCTAGTTTGACGATGGAGCAGAGAAAGCAAGTTATGACGATAGCAGGGATGGGATTCCCACCACAACGCGTAGGTAGGGCCATTCTGAGATTCGATGGAGATCAAACAAAGGTAACAGCATGTCACAAGTAACAGCATGTCACAACAGTGGAGTTTGTCTTCTGATCTTACCTGTGATAATACTTCTTTGTCTTCCTTCTTGGCAATGCCGTAGGTACTTGACTTTCTGTTCCTGGTTGGAGAGTTGGAAGATGCCAGGTACAATGGAGACAGTGCCGAAACTGCTCTCACAGCATGCGAAGACAAACTCGACAAGGCCAAGACGTATCTGGAAAAGTTGGGAGTCTACAAGGAGATTGGTTTCCAGGAGAAAAAGATTCACGAGGCTTACGTCACAGCAAAGGGGGGCTGGGATGAAGCATTGGACATTCTGACACGAGACAGATAGTGCCACTTAGCTACATAGCCTTGAGTCCGTGCCAGTGTTATTACTTCAGTCAAACACTGACTGGCACGTCCCAGTCATTAAACATCCCCTTTGTCCATTTTGTGTACAGTATCATTTGTTTAGCAGCAGATACCACAATGTCAAAAAGTGCCTTATTGGTGCTGCAACTGTAAGTATCAAAAAGTGCTAGGTATAATACTGATGTGGAAAGCGTGATTGTGATCAGCTATTGCTCCTGGAGAGCTTTATACGCCACCACTGTGCCCACAATGTCGTGCGGAAGGCAGAGCAGAGGCAGGCAGACCTGCTTCTGCAAGAGCACAATGCTCCTCCACACCTTGCATAGCAGGCTGGACACGCCCACCAGCACAGACGAGTGGGACTGCCCATGCAGCTTATCAATCGATGGCATCATGACTAAGTCTGCTCCCTGCTCAAGGAATAATTTAACCTCTCTCACTAGCTTGCGGAGATTGAGATGAGTCGTGGGCATGGTGCTTGCATCTACTATCACAGCTACATCGGACCCTCGGGAGTGGCAGACTGCACTGATGGACTCCAACGAAATGTGCTGACTCTTTTCTATGTAGGCATACGGCTGATAGAATACAGCAGCAACACGGTTGCTCTGCACTGCCATCCGCACCATGTCTTTGTCCATGGGGTACGTTACATCTCCGAGATTCCAGTTGTACGAACCTGTGAGAGCCGTACATGTTTTGATTGGTCCAAGATCGGGGTTAGCTGTCTGTGCGCAGCAGGAATCGTGCAGAACAGCCATAGGGCAGGAGATACTGGAGGAGATCTGACTACTCACACTCAGTGGGTCTGTCCTTAGCATACTGGCAAAGACAGCAATGATGTAGGCCGCTGCAGATGTTGGTGTGATGATGACATTGTAGCCATGGCCCAGCGAGAGGATCTGCCTCATAACGGCCTCTGCTGCTTCGGACAGAAGGGACTCATCTGGAGTCTGCTTCATGGCCATGTGCACTGCCTCAACCTGCATGTTCGTGAGATTCTTCTCATCACAAGATCAAATTTGTGACTCCTAAAATATTGCATTACCACTGAAGGAGATGTGCTACTGGGAATGGATGGCAGTTTGAAGAGGAGCTCATAAATAGATACTTCTTCGCTCGGTGCATTTTGAGTTTCCAAAGCCACTGATCTACTTACAGCTGATGCTTGCTGCACAACAGGTGAACTCTGGTAAGCAGAAGATGGCAGTATCGTAACCGTACCTACAATTATGTAGCTATACCAACCTCGTGTTCTTCTATCGTAAAAATCTGATGAAAACTGACATCCATTGTGTTAAGTGAGTCCCTCTCACCAGCAGGAACAAGGGTATCTGGGAGATTCTTATTTTCTTGCTGTTGATGCTGCTGATTAATGACTTCAGTGATCTGATTGGCGGGCATGATGGCCGATGCCACAGAAAGTTCATTGCCAACAAGCAAAGCCTCAGAGTCTATGATGGAGTTTTTAGCAATTTCTCCCTTTTCCTTTGGCTGTGGGGTCTTTCGGGGTCTCCCAGTTTTTATCTTCTTCTTGGGAGGATCTGGGGGGCCATTACGTGGGATGTCCCTCTTTTGACCGGGGGGCTTGGCTTTTCTTTTGGCTCCTAGTCCTGCACTACACACTGCACATGAAGCAATCTAGAGAGAACAAACTTCAATTTTGAGGTGAACTAGAGCTAAACGAAATGATTCTGCTTACACACTGACAGACATCCCTTCTCTGCCCCTTCCAGAAATACATCTGTCCCAAGACTTCCAGCATCTTGTCACGTCGATGATGCAGGGTTACATCATCAGTGTCAAGGTGGATTTCTCTGCAGATACGAACACGATCGCTATAGTTTCTCACCACCTTCAGATACAACACACTTCCATCTTTCATTGTTTTCGAGTAAAACAAGTTCCCATCTTGACTCATGGAAAAATTGGCGGCAGACTTGGGAAAGTGCTTGTCTTTCAAAGAAGTCTTGTTGGAGAGATGATGATGAATCTGGTCATATAATTCTTCCCACTTAGTGATTTCTGCTTGGAACTTCTGGTTTGTGGTGAAACTGGAGGAGGACTGGTGCTGTTCTGCAGCAGATGCACTGGACATTGGGGTGGGTGGAGCTCCAGCAGGCTTCCTTGCAACAGAAGCAGCATCCAATGCACCAGTAGTAAACTCAGAGTCAGTGTAGAGAGGTGCAGTTTCATAGCAGATTGCAATGCCCTGCTCTCCAGACACGCCAGAACCCCTTTTCTGCACAGCCCCTCCTTCAATTTGCATGGCTTGATGACGTAAGATTTTACCGGTCAAAGATGGCGGCCAAGACAGTGTGTCCTAAATACTTGTTTGACCGGTAAATGTCAACACCTTTACTCTTCTGTTCAGTCTGATCTGATGTAGTTTCATTCAGTTTTGTATTTTCATCCAGTTTGGCTGTCCTAAAAAACTCACACCAGGTCAGTCAATCTTCTCACACTTCGTCCGTCTCTGTCCCGTCCGGTTTTAAAAGGTCAAAGTTCAACGTAGGTAAGTCGTCGACACACAGACAAACATGATTCAGTCACTGTCAGAAAAAACTGTCCTCTGTCCTTGAAATGAAGAGACTTTTGCTTTCTTCTTTCTGCTTGCTTCCCAGGATGGATGCAAAGATTCACCAGACTTCTTTGCTGATACTGTCTTTGGCGTTTCCTTGAGTCTTTCAACAACAGAACTTGTAGATCTTCCAACACCAGACCTCCTGCTAACTGTTTTTTCCATTGTAGCTGAGAAGTATACATTACCATCTGACTTGCAGCTTTGTTACTTGAACGACCACAAACCTTTTCTCTTTGTCAAGTGTTTGGCATTAGTACCATATAGTTCTTCCCACTGCCTAAAGACAATCAGCACATTGCAGATTTCTGCAAAGGTACACATTCTCACCTTCGTCTTGCCCTTTGACCTAGTCGATTTTTCACTCTCTGGGGAGCAGGAGAATAATGATTAATGCATCGATAAGCATGATTCTGACAGAATACTTACCATCTGTTTTCTAGCATTACTGGTCTGTTTCTTGGGCTTGACATAGGTACTCCCAGAGAGAGAACTGACAAACACAGAGTTAGATAATGGTGCACTGGTGACAGAGTCACCAGACTTGGCACTGCCTTCATCTTGATCCTGCTGCTCAGATTCTGCTGGCTGACTCTTCAACTTCTTGAGTTTGAAGTGTTCTTTAGTGTCCAGAGAGTGCCTTTTCTTTCCCTTTCGCTGACTGCCTCTTGACAGCATCCTTTTCCCACTAAATTGGTAAAGGGTTGAGATGAGCTGCACACACACACACTTAGCTAGCTAGCTGCTAGCTAGTACACCTACACAGCTAACTAGCTAGCCAGTAGCTCTAACTAGATCACAGATAAGCAGCTAAGGCTATCTTCCCAGTTGCTTGCTCCGTAAATTGTTCTCTCTGGCTTTGTGCTTGTTCAGTCGCCTCCAGTACATTTTACTGTCCGGTGAAAGTTCCTTGTATGACTTGACAGGCTGTAAGATGTCCCACAGCCAAGCAGGGTACTCTGAGTCGTCTCTGATTGGTGGGTCTTCTCCAGTCTTGAAGTAGTTCAGACCCGCACACACACAACTCAGGTCAACGTCACTTGCACTATCCTCTTCCTCTGGTTCTACCACCTTTTTAGCTTTCTCTTTCCCTGAGCTACCTAACAAGGAAATAGTCAATATACAGCCAATATGTTATATCTCCAGCTTGTCTTACTCTGTGCTCCAATGTGTAGAAGGTTGTGAGGTGGTTTTGCGCCCAAATTTGAAACAGTGAGGCTTCCTTGCAGTAGTACTTGATTCCTTCGATTCCAAACTCTGTTATGAATGTCTCTGTCACACATTAGCCACCTGGAGGCCTTCAGAGGACGCAAAACACTTAAACTTCTCATGCCTGCCGCCATTTTTTATCCAGTCCACGTGGTAAGAGTAAGTGGGTGGGGCGCGAGTAGGTAAGTGGGTGGGGCGTCCGCAAATTGCCAAGTCAGCATTTCTTGTAGACATGATGTCTGAACAATACACAGTTGATTATCAACTTTGGGAGGTAAGTGTAGAGGTACAACCCTCGTCCTACCGTAACTGTGTTCATTGTAATTATAACTGTACGCTAATTGCTTATCAAGGCCGTAAAATTTTGCTGTGGAGATATGTGTACTATAATGATCCCTTACCATTCCTAGATTCATGCCATTAAGATAACATAATAGTAAATTCCATCGTAAAACCAGAAGGAATTGGCACTCTTGTCTTTTCACTAAATTGGAGGGCAAGGCAGTTGTCTGGACCCCTGTGAGACAAGGCCAACCAGCCACTTCAAATGTCCCCGAAGTATGCGTTTTAGTCTATCTTTGGAAATGAGGCCACCCCCTCT
>JAAGOD010021545.1_pt1 | contig 11482 bp, 8 predicted proteins | sample 8389681 | NCBI WGS metagenome assembly JAAGOD01 (sample SAMN13964374, study PRJNA552185) | sponge metagenome | biome: deep-sea hydrothermal vent fields; feature: spots directly above weak diffusing fluid; material: seawater and sediment | host: Tedaniidae sp. KZ-2020 ... | reverse complement strand
GAACGGACTCATGAAATCTGTTCCAAAACCTTCCCCAAAAAGTAAATCCATCTTCCCCTGCTCTAGCTTTAATAAGTTCTGTTTGTTCTTTGACCACACCCTCTTCTTGCATCTTCACTCGAAGCACTGTTTTCAATGCGAAAAGCAAAGTGAACATGGCGATCAGAGTCACTAGGCAAGCCAACACAGCAAGCCCAAGTACGATTTCAACTTGATACGTTTCAATTAGTCCTTTCGAAGCAACTTTTTCCTGAGCGGGTGCCAGACCTGGAAGAAAGAGAGTCAATGTCAGTAGTAGGTATTTAAGCTTTTTCATGGTCAGTATCATTTGATTCAAAAGGAATATTTGCGATTTTATCAATGAACTTTTTGTCTGCCTTGATGACATAAATGATCAACCCAACAAAGAAGACAAAGAAGATGACGAAGGAAATCAACGGGTACACTTCAATACCTGAGATCGTTTCTATGTGATGTTTTATGAATTTTAACATGATTGTTTATTTTACTTCTTCAACCTTCTTAATATCCGTACCGAGACGCTGCATATAGGCAATCAGCGCGACTATTTCTTTGTCTGGAATTACCTTGATTCCGTCATTTGCCAGTCCATCCGAGATTGCTTGCGCCTGACTCTCTGCATCTGCCAAAGCCTGAGCGTCATATCCTTCAGGGTATGGTACACCAAGCGTTTGCATTGCTCGAATCTTATTTGGTGTCATTTCTTTATCCCAATTTTGCTCAAACAGCCATGGGTAAGGCGGCATGATGGATCCTGGCGACATACTCTCTGGCTCTAGCATGTGATAGAAATGCCAGCTGTCTAGGTACTTGCCTCCAACTCTGTGAAGATCTGGTCCTGTTCTTTTAGAGCCCCACTGGAATGGGTGATCATAGACAAACTCTCCGGCTTTAGAATATTCTAAATCTTCAGGGTCATACCTAATTACTTCATCTCGGAATGGTCGGATCATTTGAGAATGACATGCATAGCAACCTTCTCTTACATAAATGTCACGTCCGTTAAGCTCCAGTGGGGTATAAGGAGTGACAGTCGAAATAGTTGGAACATTGGACTTGATCAGGAATGTTGGGATGATTTGAATAACCCCGCCAATTCCCACAAGAATCAAACTCCAAACCAACATCTTCATAGGCCTCCACTCAAACATTCTTCTATGCCAATGCTCTGAAGGAGCAGGTTTGTAATCCTTCAATAATGGAGCAGCCTGCGCTTTTACCTCCTTTATAAAACTTCCTGATTTAGCCGTTTTTATCAAGTTGTATACCATTACAAACACACCTGCCAGATACAGTACTCCACTAAAAGCACGCAATGCATACATAGGCATGATCTGAGTAACAGTCTCTAAGAAATTTCCATAGACTAGCGTGCCATCCGGATTGAACTGTTTCCACATTAAACTTTGGGTAAGACCAGCCCAATACAGAGGTAGTGCATAGAAAATAATTCCTAGCGTCCCAATCCAAAAGTGAACATTTGCAAGTTTCTGCGAATACAACTTTGTACCATACATTATAGGAATTAGGTAGTAGAGCATTGCAAAAGTGAGGAAGCCATTCCAGCCAAGTGCACCAAGATGCACATGTGCTACAATCCAGTCTGTGAAGTGAACGATTGCATTTACGTTTTTAAGCGAAAGCAACGGTCCTTCGAAAGTGGCCATACCATAACAAGTGATGGCAACCACCATAAATTTCAGAATAGCGTCTTCTCTTACTTTATCCCAAGCACCACGGAGGGTAAGTAGCCCATTGAGCATTCCTCCCCAAGAAGGGGCAATCAACATGACAGAAAAGACCACCCCTAGCGACTGTGCCCAATCCGGAAGAGAATTGTACAGTAAGTGGTGAGGACCAGCCCAGATATAGATAAATATCAGTGACCAGAAATGAACGATCGAAAGTCGATACGAATAGATAGGTCGACCCGAGGCTTTCGGAATAAAGTAGTACATCAGACCCAAGTATGGTGTGGTTAGGAAAAAGGCTACTGCATTGTGCCCGTACCACCATTGCACCAATGCATCCTGAACACCTGCATACCATGAGTAACTTTTCATGAATGAGATCGGAAGTTCAAAAGAGTTCACGATGTGCAACATCGCAACAGTGACGAACGTGGCGATGAAAAACCAGATGGCCACATACAGGTGTCGTTGTCTTCTTTTGATGATTGTGCCAAACATATTGATACCGAATATCACCCAGATGAGTGTGATAGCGATATCAATTGGCCACTCCAGTTCAGCGTATTCTTTTCCTGAGGTGAAACCTAAAGGAAGCGAGATAGCGGCTGCTAAAATGATAAGTTGCCATCCCCAGAAATGGATTGTACTCAGCGCATCACTGAACATTCTGGCTTTGCAGAGTCGTTGTAGGGAATAATAAACCCCAGCAAAGATTCCGTTCCCCACAAATGCAAAAATCACTGCATTGGTGTGCAGAGGTCGTATCCTACCGAATGTAGTGTACTGTAGTCCGAAATTGAGTTCAGGCCAAACAAACTGGCAGGCTACCAACAAGCCAACAGACATTCCTACTATCCCAAAAATGGTCGTTGCAATAAGGAAATTGCGAACAATTGTATTGTCGTAGTAGAAAGTATCCTGACCAGTACTTATTTCTTTTTCGTTGTTTTCTGACATGGATCGTTAGGTTTATTGATTGGTATTGCTGAATCGTTTGAAGGTTTATTTGCCTTTTGCTTAAGCCCTGGTGAAGCAGTCTCAGGCACCAGACCGTCGTCAAACAGAACTCTGATCGATGGGGTATAGTCATCCTCAAACTGACCGGATTTGGCGGCCCATAAGTAAGCTCCAAGGAAGCCACCAGCCAGCAATAAACTGCACGCTATAAGGACGAATATGACACTCATAATCTTGATAACAAGATTAGCGGAGGTCGTGAGGCCTATGGATGAGGAATGTTAGTGATAGATATGACTTTTGTCAGTTTTTTCTCGTAAAGCTGAAGTAATAGAAGTGCAAATGAACCAAAAAATCATCATTCCCTTTGACACTTGCCATTCCAAAAAACCACCTCCATTCCTAGCATAGTTACAAACAATAAGCACATGGAAACTTCACTATTAATTGTCAGAGTGATGGCCATCGTCTATTTATCAGTCGGTATTGGCATCTTGATAAGTCTGACCTATTATCAGATGGACTTCAAGGAGCTACTAAACAACACGACGTACCTCTTTTTGGGAGGATGGATAGCAACCTCATTGGGTATTGTGTTGGTTCAATACCACAATATTTGGGGACATGACCGGCACGTGCTAATTACTGTTGTCTCTTGGGTGGTTGTAATAAACGGGGTGCACCCTTTCTAGCATTTCCAACTCACACCAACTCCTTCGACTTTTGGTTTACCAAAAAGGGTTTACGAAACTACATGATACCGATGTCTTCCCCATGGGGTTCATATTCGAATGGGTGGGCTTTTTCGTGTAGTTTCTCGTCGCGCTCGGAAGGGCAAGGAAACTAGCTGGAACAAGCAGATTAATTATTTGATAAGAATAAGCTGGCTCGTCTCCACACCCTCTACCCAATGTTTAATTATTGGTTCGATGATTATGTAATCGCCCGATAGCAAAGTCTTTGTTGTTCCAGCTACACTTCTAAAAACAGCGTGACCCTCAACACATAAGAGTAGTGCGGGGGTTTTGGTACTATGTTCTATTAATTGCTCGGCCTTTGCAATCCTTATTGAAGTAACGGTCTTAAGTTCACCTTTAAAAAGGAGAGAGCTAGAAACCGGCTTTTTAGCATCATGTTGTTCTTTAATATTCATTTGAGATTCCTTCATTTAATTTTCCAAAAGACCACCCTTCCATCTTACCATTAGCGTGACAAATCCTACAACGGATACCGAACTGATTGGCATTAAAACGGACGAGAAAAGTGGAGTCAAGTGACCTGTAACTGCAAAAGAGAGTCCTATAATATTGTAGAGAAATGAAATAGTAAATGCCACGAAAACAATGGTGACCACATGCTTCGAAAACCTTAAGATTCGTGGAATCTTTACCACATTTTCTGACCCCAATATAGCGTCGCAGGCAGGAGAAAATTGATGTATATCTTCTGACACTGCGATCCCAACACGGGCTCTTTTAAGTGCACCTGCATCGTTGAGTCCGTCCCCCACCATTAGTTGATTTTGGTCACTCTTTTCGAGGTATTCTAGTTTGTCTGTCGGTTTCTGATTGAATTGCACCTCATCAAAATAAGGACTTAAACGCTCTTTTTCTGAATTATTGTCACCTGAGAGTAATTTCAATCCATATTTGAATCTAAGGTTTTTTAGCATCTCAAAGGTATCTTTTCTGTAGGTAGACTTTATTAGAAAGTAGCCGAGGTATCCATCTATACTGATGTGAACTTGTGACTCATTGGAAAGTTTAAAAGAATCGATACCAAGATATTCTGCAGAGCCAACCTTTATGTTGCACCCTGAAATTTCCGTTGTAAACCCTTTGCCAGTTTCCTCTTGAAAAGAAGTGAGTGGTCTCTTTTCTGTTGCTGGTAATTGGTTATGAATCAGTCTACTCAAAGGGTGAGAGGAATTGGAGAGTGCCGACTTTAGCAAGGTTTCTTGCTCTGGATTTAAGCTACTTCCTATGAACGGGGCATTTGACTGTGCCGAGGTAAGTGTGCCTGTTTTATCAAAAATGATCGAATCAATCTTCGAAAGCGATTCCACTACTTCCGCATTTTTTAAGTAGAGTCCATTCTTGCCTAAAACCCGCATCGCATGACCATAAGCAAAAGGAAGCGTGAGCGCTAGTGCGCATGGGCAAGCTACAATCAGTGTTGCTGTAACAGCATTCCAAGTTACAGCCGGGTCGACAGACCACCAGTACAGACCTGTTGCTACCGCAATTAGAATGATCGCTAGCGTGAAATATTGACTGATCCTGTCGATCCAAGTAGCTAGGGGTTTGTTCTTTTTCCGAAAAGCGTCACTGTTCCATAGCTGCGTGAGCTCACTATTATTTACACTCTTTTCCAGCTTTAGAACTAACTCAGTACCTTTTTGCCTACCACCAGCAAAAACAAGATGGCCTTCCTGTTTTTGATCTGCCTTCGATTCTCCAGTAACAAAACTGTAATCTATGCTTCCAGTTCCGCTCACAATTTTTCCATCTGCAGGTATCAACTCATCATTGTGCACAATGATGGTGTCTCCTTTCTTCAAATCTTTCAAAGGACGCTGAAATTCCTCACCATCGATCATACAGGTGATTGAAACCGGAAAGTACGAAGTATAATCTCTGTCGAATGAGAGTGCCTGATACGTCTTTCCTTGATACCATTTGCCAATGAGTAAGAAAAAAATCAATCCTGCCAAGGAATCTACATAGCCACCTCCTGTTTGAGTTATAATCTCAAATGCACTTCTTCCAAACAAGGTGATAATACCCAAAGCAATAGGCACATCAATATTTAGGTTTCGATACCGTAGTCCTTTCCAAGCTTTCACAAAGTATTCACTTCCCGAATAGAAAATCAGAGGGAGTGCCAAAGCCAAATTGATCCATCCGAAAAGGGTTCTAAAATCGTCGGTTAAAAGTGATTTACTGTCTAGGTATTCGGGCAGGCTCATCAGCATAGCATTCCCAAAACAAAACCCCGCTACGGCGATCTTTGTACCAAGATTGGACCTGGTGACTCTTTTTTTGGTTTTATCTAAACTGTCAAGGGAGATATCGGGAGGATACCCTAGCTGCGAGAGTAAAACAGCAATTTCTTTTAATGACTTCTCCTTATGACTAAACGAAATAATCACCTCTCTTTTAATAAAATTGACCTCCGACCGTAAGATGTGATTGTCAAGTTTTGGCAAATGCTCTAGTAGGTAAATGCACGAGTTGCAATGGATTCCTGGAAGGAAAAATTGAATTACGGAAAGCGTCTCGTTATGAAACTTTAAAAGTTGTTTCTTCACATCTTCATTTACCAGGAATCCATATTTTCGCTCCGCCTTAAGTTGTGACCATGACGTATTTTTCAGAGACGTTTCTGAATGGTACTTTCCTAAGGAACTACTTTCAAGAAGTTCGAATACCGCTTTGCATCCATAGCAACAAAACACCTCGCTGTTTGAAGAACTAGTCTCATCGCAAGGATCATTGCAATGTCTGCAACTCGTCTTTGTTTGAGTTTGCACTTCAGACATCCAGCGAATAGTTGTTTGGGATGACCAAGACGGGGGTGCTACTTTGCTCTATCAACTTGGTGGTGTGGCTCCCAGGAGAATTATCGTCTCCTGTGCTATTCACTCCAATAATTACCAAATCATAGGCATGCTGATTGGCAAACTTCATTAGTTGCTTTTCGATATTTCCGGAAACGACTAGGTTGTTGATCTTAGTCTTTCGATCCGCTTTGAGGTCATCGCTGAGTTTTATCATATGTTCTTCAACGTTTTTGAGTTTAGGAATCAAATCCTTTCCGCCTCTTCCATCAGAAGATTGTAATGTCGCTGGATAGATGTGTAGAATCGAGATTTCGCAATTGTAATGATCACTCAAGTTCAATGCCATTTCTACTGCTTTCCAAGTAGCAGGGGAAAAATCAGTAGGTATAAGTATATGGGTAAACAATCTGATTCAAATTTATTCGTCAAATCTAGAGGGAGGCCTATGAGACAGTACTGACATCTGTCATATGGGATTTTGAACTTTATCACCTCAAGACATTATAAAGAGTCATATGGAGTTGTTAGATTTATCATTCCAATAGCAAGCCTTCCAAAGAGACCTTAGCCATGAAACTAAGCAGTAAATATCCTCTGTCTGGTAATGAACTGGAACTACTCGCCAAGCTATTTCATAGCTCAAGGGAGGGAATTATGCTTTTCAACCAAAAGGCTGAAATTGAACTGACCAACCCAAGAGCAGAGGAAATGTTTGGCTATACGGAAAAAGAACTTTTAGGTGAGAAGGTTGAAAAACTAGTCCCAGAGGGTGCTAGGGAAGCTCATGTTTCTCATCGGAACAACTACCTGAAATCCCCAAATCCGAGGTCAATGGGACAGGGTCTTGATCTAAATGGACTTAGAAAAGAGGGTTCTGTGTTCCCGATAGAGATCAGCTTAAGTTCCTTAACCCATCTGGATCAAACGATGGTGGTAGCTTTCATTGCCGACATCACGGTACGGAAAGAAAATGAAAGGGTTGTTGCAGAACAACAGAAAAAACTGGAAGAATATGCAACTAGTCTGGAAAAAAAGGTAAAATTCAGAACCAGTGAACTGGAGCATATGAATTTAGGTCTGCAGAGCCAAATTCAAGAGCGAAAGCTTGCTGAGGAAGCCCTCAACAAAAGCGTAGAAGATTTGAAAAAAGCGGAGCAAAAGATATTAAAATCTCTTGAAAAAGAAAAGGAGCTAGGAGAATTGAAATCACGATTTGTTTCAATGGCCAGTCATGAGTTTCGCACACCGCTCACCATTATTCAATCCTCTGCTAATTTGATCACAAAGTATAGCGAAGCTGATCGGCAAGAGTTGCGGCAGAAGCATACGGATAGAATTGCAAAAAGTGTGAGGAATCTGACCAATATACTGAATGACTTCCTATCCCTAGAAAAACTAGAAAGTGGGAAGTTGAATGTGAAAAAAAGTAACATCAATCTGCCGGCGTTCTTAAAAGAACTTGCTGATGAGATGAGAACTACACTGAAGAATGGCCAGGAAATAACTATTGAATGCAAGGCATTTGACGTTCAAACGGACGAACATGTACTCAGAAATATCCTGATTAACCTGTTATCCAATGCCAGCAAGTATTCTTCCGAAGGTAATGTTATTGAAGTAAGAACCAAACAAATAGAGAATACACTAGAGCTCTCAGTAAAAGATGTCGGGATTGGCATTCCGAAAGGAGAACAGAAAAATCTCTTTGAGCGGTTCTTTCGAGCAGGAAACGTAACCAATATTCAAGGTACTGGGCTAGGTCTACATATTGTTAGAAAGTATGCAGAGTTGCTTGATGGACAGATTGACTTTACCAGTGAGCAAGGAAAAGGAAGTGTCTTTTCATTGAGGATTCCTACTTATCAGTGAGAAGTAAACAAGTGGCCCGACAATTGGAATGAGAATCATGATCGGAAACCCAATCATTCTGACCTTTAGCGTGTAACTTTTCAAGGATAAATCTACCATCGCATAGCTAGCGATAGTTGCTACCATTCGTCGGATTAACCCATCCATCGTTTTTGATTTTTCTACCAATTTAGAGATTTTAAGGGCCAATTTGACTGAGCTAAATCAACAACATCCATGATTTACTTCAATTCTTTGGCTCAATAACTAATTAACTTGCTAAAAAATCGGGATCATGAGTAAAAAAACCGTGCTTGTTGTAGAAGATCAGGAAGCTGTTCGTGAGAATATTGTGGAGCTACTTGAACTTTCTAATTACCATGCTCTATCTGCGACAAATGGCAAAGAAGGCGTGAAACTTGCGCTTTCCAATCCTCCCGATCTTATTGTCTGCGATATTATGATGCCTGAAATGGACGGGTATGAAGTACTGTATCTACTATCCAAAAACCCAACCACGGCATCTATTCCATTTATTTTTCTAACGGCGAAAGCAGAGAAATCGGACTTCAGAAAAGGGATGAATATGGGTGCCGATGACTACATCACCAAGCCTTTTGAAGAAATTGAACTGCTAAGGGCCATTGAGAGAAGAATTCAAAGACATCAGGAATTGATAGGTTCGTCAGAGATAGGGGCCATCGTAGACTCAGCCAAGAAGTACGACCTCAACGAATTGGCGAGTGAACGTAAAACCCAAGTCTTTAAGAAGAAGGATATTATCTATCGAGAAGGAGATTTTGGTTCTTATGTCTACAAAATTCTACGAGGGAAAGTCAAAACTTATCGAATCCATGAAGATGGTAAGGAGCTTGTTCATGACCTTTTAAAGGAAGGTGATTTTCTTGGGGAGCGTGCAGTAATCCAAGATGATACGCGCACTGAATTTGCCGAGGCGATGGAAGAAACGGAACTGATGCTAATTTCTAGAGACGACTTTCATGAGCTCATTTTTGGAAATCGAGAAGTGTCGTCGCAATTTATCAAATTACTATCAAAGCATCTTTCAGAACGGGAACAGGAGTTGATGGAAATGGCCTATAATACTGTGAGGAAAAGAACAGCTGATAGCCTTATGAAACTGTATGATACCTACAAAGGAGATACGGATATTGTCAGCTTTGAGGTGGCTAGAGCCGATTTAGCAGGCATGGTGGGTACTGCCACGGAATCTGTCATCCGTATCCTTTCAGCATTCAAGAGGGATGGATGGATCGGCATAAGTGGGAGCACGATATATCTCTTAGAGGTAGAGAAGATTAGGACGATTAAGTACTAAGATGAGGTCTTTTTTGATAAGAAATTTTGGGCGGAGGTATCGAAATGCGGATGATGTTTCTACGGTAAAGACAGCCGTGAATGAAAACGAGATAGGGATTCTGTATATAAAAATTTAACTATTTAAAGAAGCTATTGATAAGCTTTTAAAAGAAGATCGGGCAAAACTATTCAGCAATTCCTACTTCTATAATTTCCTTCATCACAATACTTTACTCCACTGTTACTGATTTTGCCAGATTTTTAGGCTGATCTACATTAGTACCTCTCATTACAGCTATGTGATAGCTTAAGAGTTGAAGTGGAATAACAGAAATCAGTGGAATGAAGGATTCAGAAGTTACAGGCACCTCGATGGTAAAATCAACTATTTTGGGTATTAAAGCATCCCCTTTAGTAACAATTGCAATTATTACTCCTTTACGGGCTTTTATTTCCTGAATATTTGAGATGATTTTATCATAGCTATTATCTCTGATTGCTATTACAACTACTGGCATATTCTCGTCTATTAATGCAATAGGACCATGTTTCATTTCTGCCGCAGGGTATCCTTCTGCATGAATATAGGATATTTCTTTTAGTTTAAGAGCTCCTTCCAATGCTACCGGAAAATTATGACCTCTTCCCATGTACAGAAAATTGCTAGCATCCTTGAATATATGGGCAATTTTTTTTATCTGATCATCTGATTTTAAAGCGAGTTCTACTTTAGAAGGGATCAAGCTCAATTCTTTTAGCAGCTCCTGATACTTGCTAATGGTTATTTTCTCTTTGTTGTGAGCTATTTTTAAGGCAATCATATAAAGGACAGTTAGCTGGGCGGTAAAAGCTTTCGTAGATGCTACGCCAATTTCCGGACCGGTATGCAAATAGGCCCCCTCATGAGATGCTCGTGATATGGAAGACCCCACAGTATTCACTACTCCTAATACGATAGCACCTTTACTTTTTGCCAATTCTATTGCAGCAAGTGTATCGGCGGTTTCGCCAGACTGTGATATGGCGATAACAATATCACCCTCCTTAATTATCGGGTTTCTATATCGGAATTCGGAGGCATATTCTACTTCTACCGAAATACGGCACAGTTCTTCAAAAACATATTCCGATACGAGCCCGGCATGCCATGATGTCCCACACGCTATCATGATTATTCGCTCTGCATTTTCCAGTGCTTTAGCATATTTTCGTATTCCTCCTAAAACTAATTTACCTTCGTCTGCATTAAGGCGACCTCTCATGCAATCGGAGATTGAATTAGGTTGCTCAAAAATCTCCTTGTGCATAAAATGCTCATGTCCTCCTTTTCCTATTGCTTCAAGTTCCATTTCCAATATTTGGATGTATGGAGTTTGAGGCACATTCTTAGAATTAGTAATGGAATACTCATCACCCTCCATTACAATTATTTCTTCATCTTTCAGATAGACGATCTCATCTGTATGCGCTATAATGGGTATAGCATCCGATGCGACAAAAAACGCTTTTTTACCTAATCCCACAACTAAAGGGCTACCTTTTTTTGCTGCAATGAGTTTATTTGGGGATTTATAGGAAAACAATGCTATTGCATAAGCTCCTACAACTTTGGAAAGTGTAACTCGCAAAGCATTCTCAAGGGAGTAATTCTCACTTTTTTTGATTTCCTCAATAAAATTAACGAGAACTTCCGTATCTGTTTCACTTCGAAATGTATATCCTTTTTCCGTTAAATCTTCTTTGAGGGATTGATAATTTTCTATTATCCCATTATGGACAAGAACCAACTCTCCACTATTTGAAAGGTGCGGATGTGCATTTGTATCGTTTGGTTCTCCATGAGTGGCCCAACGGGTGTGACCTATTCCAATTGAACCGGCATGTTTTTGAGATGAAGTGATTTGTTCTAAACGCTGAACTTTTCCCTGTTTTTTAAAAACACTTATTTCGTTTCCTTCCGTTAGTGCTATTCCGGAACTATCATACCCTCTGTATTCCAGCTTTTTAAGGCCATTGATTAAAATCGGATAAGCTTCTTTGCTTCCGAGATATCCTATAATTCCACACATAATTAATCTTGTCT
>JAAGOD010048888.1_pt1 | contig 11486 bp, 6 predicted proteins | sample 8389681 | NCBI WGS metagenome assembly JAAGOD01 (sample SAMN13964374, study PRJNA552185) | sponge metagenome | biome: deep-sea hydrothermal vent fields; feature: spots directly above weak diffusing fluid; material: seawater and sediment | host: Tedaniidae sp. KZ-2020 ... | reverse complement strand
CACCATAGCTATCTACATAGCTAGCTAGATGCATAAAAGGTTAGCAACCCCTCTAATCTTGCCCCTTGAAATTAGTCATAATGACCCCTCTCAATAGAGCTACCTATTACAAGATTGAATATGTTTTTGAGGGGTAAGGAAGAAAAAAAAATTTGCACCTGTTCACACTTCAAAGGTACTAATTTTTGCATATTCAATGGGGCATGTTATTAGCTAGTACATTGCTTGCTGTTCCTACCTAGGGGTATTTATTAGGGAAATTGCTGCATAAGCCTTCGAGTAATCGTAACTACGCTCACTTACCTTGCAGAATTCAGCGTCGCTGGTGTCAGCGGTTTGTGTATTCGTAAGAAACACCCAGACGTTACGTCATCATGGCAGGTAGGTCGTACATGCGAAAATGAGCGTAAGAACGTGTCTGAAGCACATACCCGGTAAAAGTAAGGTGCATCCCGTATTGACGTAACTTTACTCCAAAGGTGGCCACCATAGGGACTTATACAGCAAAGGTTTCATGGAAATTTGTTTTTTGGTCCCAGCCAGCATAAGAACATGTTGTCAACTCCATATGTTATAGTGTAGCAGCATGCCGCTAAAGGAGTCAATTTGATCATTACTACATAACATTGACAGAGTAGTTCTTCGGAAAAAAGTCTTTTTACAAAAAAAAAAAAAATGAATTAAGTTTTCTAGGCCGGACGCTGTATTCAGCAAAGAAGTAACAATTGTGCAGAACACACACAGGTCCAAGCAATTTCCAGCAGCCCTCTAGTAAGTTAAGCTCAGTTTCACCATTTTGCTTTACTCTTGAACTATGTATACACTTGCAGCAGTAGGTATCGAGGGTGTGCCTCAAACAAGACAAATCCTTGGAGATAGGTAGTCTGACAGTCGACCGCCAAACACAGAGAACCTAAGGGCTATATTATATTACTGCCAACCTTTAAAGCATAGCTATTATTATAGAAAGTTTACGTAAGTGCAGCATGCTATTGTCAATCAATCTTGTTCTGTCACTACCATCCATCCCTATTATAGGGTAGTTCATTCACGTGCATGTGTTAGTATAAAATTCTTTAAAAATTTAAACATCTTTGCATGCAATAATAGTTCCCATTTACAATGATTAAAGTTCAAATTTTCTCAGGACATTCTTCTTTCTGGTCAGCTCATCACTTTTCCTCAGACTTAGATCTCCATCTATACAAACAACAACAGCAACAACAGCAACAACAACAACAACAATCAACACATCTCCATGGTAGTGGAACTGAAAGCTAACCAAGAAGTCTTCCCAAGCGTTCTGACTCAACTTTGATGTACTCTGCCCCCTTGTCCAGCACTTTCTTCATCACCTTCACATAGTAGCCAGCAGTGCTGCAAACAGGCCAAAGGGGAGGGAGATGGAATAGAAAAAGAGGGAGAGAGAGGTGAGGCCGGAGGGAGGAAAGGAGAAGTCAAGAAGTCAAGAAGGAAGGAGGTGGTGACAAAGAGAGGAGGGTGAGTAAAGGAAGGAGGGAAGGCAGAGAGAAAGGAGGGAAGGAGTGGAAACCAACTCAACCAACAGCAACAAATCGCTGTGTGCAATTTTTACTCTCCATCCTGCTTTGCTGTTTGTCTAGCTGGCCCTTATGGCAAAATTATGCGATAGTGGTCAAAATTGTTATCAATCAGCTTACTTCCTTTATACAAAACAAAAAAATGCCCCATAGGGACCTTCAAAAAAAGCAATTACCGAATGGAAATAATAATTCACACTAACTTGATTAAGTGGTAAGAAATTTGGTCCACTTAACCACAAAGGGAAGTGTTGAGTGGTAAAATAAAAAAAAGCACCTAATTTGAGATGGAAGAAAATTTTAATTGGGATTACGTGTTAACCTCGTAGCCTGAAGGGGAACAATTTTTCTTTCATCCCCCAAAGGAAATTGGTTTGTAGTTTCTCCTGAAAGATGGTCTCCAGCCAGCCAGACACCCTCTGATGAATTTTTACGATACTTTTTGTCTTTTTACAATTACAATAACAACAAAAATGCAATGGGGTATACACCTTCCTTGGAACTCCTTATCTGTCTATAGCTACTTCTTATCTTAAGGCATTGTTTTAATCACAACTACTCCTCTGCACCTGAGAGGATGGTTCTTCTAGTGAAGACTCCATCCTTGTGATAGCGCTTTACTATTTCTTGGAGCAGGAGGACGAGGAGAGGGGATTGTGAAAATATTCATAGAGGCGTGGTTTTTGTTGAGAATTGGAGTGAGTACAGTGTGTGATGGTGAGGTGTGTTTACAAAGGTGGGGTATGAATATCGTTAAGAGTGGCCTGGAGGGTGTATTCTGTGGTGTGGAGGGTGATTGGTTGATAAAGGGTGACATGTCCTAGGAGGACTACTTCTTTGCCCTCTGTTCTCTTCCCTCTCTATCCTGAGATCCACTAGCTATGCAGCTACTATCACTAGAAGAGTTGAATACTCACCTCATCAGTAACAGCGACCACTGTAGGGAGATTCAATTGCACCTCTGCAGAAGACAGGCTTCTAAGAATGAGGTAGAGATCCCTACCAATTATTGTCCACCACCATGGCAACACAAACCACTCTTTTCTGCAGATGTCAGTCGCTCATAACAGTCTTCTATTCCACAGCTCACGTTTCATGCCACGACAACAACATACCAATTCAAAAACTCTCCCTTATGTATGTGCATGCATGCCAGCAACTACAGAACAGTTCTCCCTTCCACCCACGCCTGCTCAAGTTTATATCCTCTCACATCATACCCACAATTGTAAGGCATGCAAATTCTCCTCTTTCCGTTAGCTCTAGCTTGCAATTTTTCATGCCTTGCCTCCTCATCACGCATAGCAGCCTTCCCTCATTCCACCATCTCTTGCCCGCAACCTCCCATGCCAATTGCTGTAACACAGCACCTCAAACCTCTCCCTTTTAAACCTATTCACAACACTCCTTTCTTTCCACTGTAAGCCATAACCACATCTTACAGCACATCAAGTCACACCAACAAACCCAAGACTCCCTTGAACCCCACGTCAGCTATTGCACAACAGTCCCCTTCACTCCGCAGTTTCCAGGTTATAACTTACCCATCACACAGTGAAGTACCTCCAACAGTCCCTTCCTCACACCCTAGGAATGTTCCCCCTTCAGAAAGACTTGATAATTGACTAATTCCCAGGTTGCAGGGAAATCTCGACAACAAGGGAAAAAATAGAACTTTTCGTTTAGTCACACCAACTTGCCCTTAGAGTATGTCTAGGTGGTGGGGGGAGACCCAGTGCATTTGAATGGCATGTAAACAATTCTACATGCCATGTTACTGCTAGTGCTCCACCGGACTGGAGGGCAGTCCCTAAAACTAACCACACGCCCCCCCCACGATCTGATAACAAAACCACACTAAATTACGTACACTAACTCCAATTACTACTCCACTCAGTTACAACTCCACCCTCCAGCAAAGGCAAGGCCCAGCTAAAAATAGACTGCAAAGCTCTTATTCATTACGCATTATCACAACACAGCTCATTTCCCTTGTGTGTTGGTTCGGCTGGCGTTTGCTGACTTTGGATGTCAGTTCACTGCTAATTAAAATCCAACCACTTAAACTCAATGATTTCGCCCTGTGTCATTCATTGATGCACATCAACAGTACTTGGAACAGTGGACCCCTGAACTTAAACTCACTTTACCACCTTGGAACAGTGGACCCCTGAACTTTAAACTCACTCTGTGTGTCATTGATTGCTGCATATCAACAATCCTTTACAGTGAATTCCTCTAATCTGGACCCTTGAACTGAGGCCAGGCCATCCCATTAATCAGGACACTTCCCAAGAGTGACCAGATTAGAGGGAATCATCTTGCTTAGCTTTTGCGCCATAGCTTTAACGTTATCGGCAGCCTTGAATAGACTGTCCGGTTCTTTCTGCTGACCTTAGATCTCCTTCTGCCTCGGCAGCTTTCATGGCTTCAGCAACAACGTCTTCTCTCTCTTCACTGTTGCTCATGAACTTGGAAACAAGAGCATTCATGGAGTCCACCACTCCAGCCTGTGCAGACAATACACAGCAACAGTGGGAACCTCTGAACAGTGGACATGCTTGGGACCCAGCTTTTTGTCCTTCACAGAGAAACTGTCCTCTTTCAGAGGTTATTTTGTACACAGGTAAGCTAGAATACTTTGGTTTGTCCTCTGGAGTTCATTACAGAGAATAACTTCGACACTGCAAAAGAGACCACCCTCTCTACAAAGGACAAAAGGCTGAGTCCCAAGCATTGTCCCTTATTCAGGGGTCCCAGATTAGGAAGGTGGACCCATGGACCCATGTATCAAAGAATCCTTGCAAGAGAGACACCCTCAATTTTCTTGATGGGAAGTTATCTTTGCTCTGCCTGCTCACGTCTTCTGAGAGTTTCCCTCCCACCAGCCTGCTTGTGCCACACTTCTCGTTCAGATATTGCACTAAATCCTCTGCGCCACGCCCTCCCTCGTACTGTAGTGCGGACAGAGTGCATTAATTAGAACAACACTTCTGAATCAGAAACGGAGAGAGAGTTATGGATACTCACTGCCTCTCCTTCCTTGTTGCCTTTGGGGAAGAACTTGATGGTGGGGAAACCTGTAACACCATATCTAGACAGAAAGAGAAGGGGAGAAGGATGGGAGGGAAGGAGGGAGAAGAGGGGAGGGGAAGGACAGGAGGGAGGGAGAGAAGGAAGGTAGGAGAGGGAAGGAGGGAGGAGAGGGGAGGGGAAGGAGGGAGGGAGGGGAAAGGACAGGACAGGAGGAAAGTAAGTAAAGAGGAAGACAAGACGATCATCACTCCCAGCAAATCTCACCTTGTTCCTAGGTCCCTCGCTGAATCAGCATCCACTTTAGCAACCACACACTATTCCAATATTAGGTAAAAGATCATCATACCCACAAGCCACAATACCTCTTCATCTGCCTTGAAAGTGTCTGCCACTTCTTCGTAAACCGGTGCCAACGCCTTACAGTGACCACACCCTATGACATCATAGTAACTGAAGCCCGCCTCTGCCCCCCCAATACCTGGCAACTTACAGGGGGCATAAAACTCCACCAGAACGTCCCTCGAGGGGTCCAGGGCAATGGAGTCAAAGTTTGAACCATCCAGGTCCACCACGGCTGAGGGAGGCTTTTTGTTTTGGCCCCCCGTGTTAGCCTTGCCATTGATGTACTGGATGATATCCTCAGCCGTGCGTCCACCATTGTAGCTGAGGAAGAGTTGAGATGGGGAGAAGAGAAAGGAACACACAACAGTGAGGGAACATCACCAGTAGAATATTATCATTCTTTACTAATGGACACATTGGGACCTCAAATGTAAAGATTTGATACTAAGGTTGAGCTGCCATCACTATGTTTCTACCATGGAGAGTTCTGATGAATGCAGCTACAGTGGACATGATTAGGATCAGTAAAGAAGTGTCCTGATTAGAGAGGTGTCCCTATTTCAGGGAAGTATCCCAAATCTCAGCAAGTCCTAACTCTTCAGAGAATGTGTAGATCAGCACAGGTAGGTGATACAGAAGATCTATACAATAACCCATTCCTTACTCTTCTGGTGACGTGCTGCCCATTGGGAAGAACTTGAGGGTGGGGAAACCCTTCACTCCGAACCTTCCCCCCAGGGTCCTGTCGGCATCAGCATCCACCTTAGCGATGACCACAGAGTCGACATTGTCAAATGCCGCACCCACTTCCTCGTAGGCTGGGGCCAGCCTCTTGCAGTGACCACACCCTGTGGGCACCACCCACCACACAACGAGATGGAAATGTGGTGCGCTTTAATTAGAATTAACTTACATGGGGCATAGAACTCCACTAACACATGCTTATCTCCGTTCACATACTATAAGAACGATGGAAACAGAGTGGTTATGAGCTATCTGCGCCTGCTAGACACACGATGGTCACCTGATCGAAGTTGGAGTTGTCCAGCTGCACCACGACGCCATTTACCGGCAGAAGACTCCCTACCACGGCCAGAACACACGCCAACGCGCTCGATGATCCCATAGTTAGTTGATCAGCCAAAAGTCAACTCTCCTTCCTCTCAAGGTCCTTACGAAATATGTAGGTAAAGAGTCGTCACATCCACAACCCAAAGTTCATTTGAGAGAGAGCTGGGTTCGAGATTATGTAGACCCTTTACCTACCTTTCTAGCTCACCCCCCAAAATTAGATTTACAGCCAAAATGATAAATTTTTTTCATGTAGAGAGCAAAGAGATGTGTAAGTGTGGTATACCAACAGTGCTACAGAAACAGTGTCCCTGTGTCCCATAACCATGTGTACAGAGTTATTTAGCGCATCAAGTAAAAGTATGCAAGGAGAAGGAGCACTAGGACAAGCAGGAGAATAAAGACAGGCCTGATTTTTCCATCCCGGGTCGAAGCGATCTGCATCCCCAGCAGCCTGCCACCTCCACCGGCTGCTTCCCCACCTACACCAAACCTCTGGCGAAGGCTGTTGCTCGCACTCTGAAAAACAAGAAACAAAATGATCACAACCAGAATCTACAGCTACCTACAGTGATGTGCTACTAACTCACTGATAACATTTACATTAGCAACCATGCAAGTGTTGTTCGAGTACTTTTAACAAGTACGTTTTAGACCAATAATGCCATCGCAGTTGGCTTGTCATAATAATTATTATTAGCTACTTTAGCTAGCTATCACAAAATCTCAGAAAGCTGCAGCTGAATGAAGAAAGTGATCACTTACAGGATCAATTCTCACCGTCTGAAAGAAAAAAAAACAATAGAATGATTTTTGCTTCAAAGAGCAAGCAAGCAAGCTAGCATAATAATATGCAGCTAGCTAGCTAGCTTGCTGCTGTTTTGCCACTTCTCTCTCACCCTGCCGCTGGTTTCTCCACTCTGATCGTCGCCATCATCACCCGAGGTGCCCTTGGGCTTTTGGCCGTGCTTGGCAAGAGTGCCCCACACCTTGCCTTTGTTGACACTGTCGATAACCACGTCATTCTCCTCCTACGGACAGTGGGGGGCATTACAGTGGGGTTGCACGCACGAATAGGATTTTTATCCAGGATTCCGATTACCAACAAAATGGTACTCTATATTCGCGCTCATAGCTACTCATAATGTTATTCATTTACTGGCCAGCTTTGCTATTGTATTCATTACATCCTGATTCACAGCCGATGCCAAGTACCGCAGCCCCTGCACTATGGGCTAGTACCATTATTCATCTCTCATGGGCAAGAATAAGATTCTACAGGCTGCCAGTGAATCATCCTCACTCTGAAAAGCCTGATCTTATTAAGCATTCTAGCAAATCAGCCTTGCTCGGAAGAGCCCGATTTAAAAAAACTTAAAAGTATTCTAGCAAATCAGCCTCGCTCAGAAGAGACTGACCTTTAAGCATTCTAGCAAATCAGCCGAGCCTCATCTTAAGGCAACTCTAACTACTCAGAAAAACCGTTGTTACACAAAAGGTCATAGTAAACACAAATAACTACACAATATTCTATAAATATTTATACAGAACCAAAAAACGAAATAAGCAGGGGAAAAGGGAAAAGAGAGAACAAAAGAGGCACCTTATTGTAACAGCAGTACAGTACAGATTATAAGTGCTGAGTCAACAAATACAGTAGACGAGAATCAGAGCCATTTGCCAACTAAGTATCCAAGAATGATAGCCACTAGGATGAACATGATCGCTAAGAGGCTGAGGGACCCGCCCCTCTGGGCAGGGGGCCTCGCGCCCACCCGGCCAGCGCTCAGGGACCCACTGGCGCCCGACGATCCTGGTCCTAACCGCTGACGCAGCTTGTTGCCCTCGCTCTGTAAGTTACAGCAAACAAAACAGATGCCAGTGAGCGTAAGAAACAGGAGGAGGGTGTGCTCCATTAGGAAATTACACTTGTGCGTGAGTGAGATGTGTTGCGTGAGACAATTACGGAATCCAAACGATCGAAACGGAACTTACGTAAGAAAACAAAAAAATTTGACGAAAAATTGGGTGCAAAGTTCTATCTAGAGAGCTGCATTCTCACTTTCAACTGGGTGTTTTCAGAGCTTAGCTGATCTATCTTGTCTTGAAGCATTCTCACTTTCTGCAAGGGGCACAGGAAGAGTGGAACGGTAAGAAGAGAGAAAGAGTGTGTAGGAGGGAGGAAAAAAACAGAAGAAAAGAAGATCGAGACCCTAGCTGAGGAATATTGCAATTAAGGCATATTTTGCCTTTTAGTACATACCAATGAGTGTTTAGTACATTATGCATAATATGCACAACATCAAAGTTAGCGCTAAAAATAACTTTGATTCCTGGATAAAAACTCCTGATTCATTAGTTTCTGTACAAAGACTTCAAAAATGCTCTTCACTAGTAACACAACCTTCACCCACAATCGCACACTTAGTGCATGGATCGCACACAAATCTCCCCTCCCCACAAGGTCAGAGAGAAGCTGAAAAACTTACAGATTCCACTGCAGCCTTTTCCATATTCTCCTATCACAACACCACAATGAACACGCACATAAAAGCATCAAATCAGGATCTCATACGTCGGTACAAGCAGTTACGCTTGAAGAGAGGGTCTCCACCTTACCTTTGCTACTGGTATCACGTGGGCTGGAGTGGAGCCCGCGTTTGATTGGACGTCGCTGGCAGCTGGGGCTTCTTCCTCCTCCTGCTGCTTTGGGGAGGCAGGCACGTCCCCACTCCCCAGGCTGGTGCTGCTGGTGGACTCGGCGGAAGCTCCACTGACCTGATTCTGTGCGTTCTAGCGTGTGCGTGCGTGCGTGTGCATAGCATGTGCACGTGTGAAACAGCATCAGCAGTCAATACGGGGTTATCCAGGGATTTTTATATTTCATTAATGACATACCAAGTAGAAAAAAGTTTTAAAATGCACTGATGATTCTCTATCATCATGCACACACAGTAACTGGCTTATATACTATCCATTCTTCACACTATTACTTGAGAAATTGTTTCACCAATGAATCTACTAGCTAAGGCTTTGGCTAGCTGCAAAACTTGGCTAAGTCTACCTTGATGTTGAGCTGCTCAGCTTCCATTGCTGCACTCCTCAAGGCTCCCCTCTCCAAATCATCGTAGATAGACATAGTAGTCTTGCAAAAAAATCACCGAAAGTGCAAACTGTTTCAGTGAGCATGCCCAGTAACGGAAATTACCTTAAATTTTGTGTACTGCGCATGCTCAGTATCACCACAAGGTATAAGGTAAGGAAATAGCTAATGCAATCACGTGGCTAAGAAATTGGCGGGCAGAGCAAGCAGAAAAGCTCAATGGCTGAAAGTTTGTGGAGTTTGTGGAGTTTCAAGATGCTCTGTGGTACTAACAAGTGCATTTCTACCAGAAACAGTCCATTTTCAGGTATGTAGAAGCAATTACATTACATAATTTCTTGTTTTTTTCAACTTGTGTATGGAAAAAAGGGGGTTGGGAGGGAAGGGGATGAGTGCTTGCTCATAAGAGTATCTGGATAATTTGTACTGGAACAACACTGCTAATGATCATTGTACAAGCAAAAGGGAAAGGGAAAACCGAAATACTATAAGTCCATCAATGTGGACTAATCCAGTGTACAGTGTTGGGGGGTGGGGCTAGTACCTTGGAGACTATCTCCTAAACTGCCAAGCAGACTTTTGCACATTGCCTTTACCCATCAGTGAGCAATGCAATCCTCTTGCCCCTTCCCCCCCAACCTCCTGTTACACCTGGATTAATCCCTGCTGCACAGCTCATAGTAAGTTTTTCACTTCTCCCTTAGGGACACATTTCACCAGTGCCTGTCAGCCTCACCACCGACAGAGACACACATGTACATCTGCATGCATGTATGCACACACACACACACACATACACACTCTTGTCCCTCCTTTGACAACTCACTTCACACTGCACACACACACACACTCTTTCTTACCCCAGAACTACCCTCATCTGACTGCTCCACAAATACGCAACGCAGTTTGGAGTCCATGAGTTGGCTCTTGTTGGCATCTTTCCACTGCAAGCAAAGAATAAAGCTACTTTCCAACCAGCCTATCCGCCATTGAGACTCAGGTACATCATACCTCTAGTGGGTCCAAATTTTTAAGGGTCTAGCTAATCTTGAGTGACTATTGAGTGAAAATTTTCACTCCACTAAATTAAGTACCTGCTAGCCTAAGATATGTACAAACCCATCACTAGAAGCTATACTGCCCTGTCCTGATGCCAAATTTAGTCCCGTGACAGGGTATTGGATGGCTTACCACTGCGTCAAGTGATTCCACTTTGAAACCTGGGGGAGCATACATGGTCTGTACCATGAACTTGTGCTTGCTCTTATCGGATGCATTGTACTCGAAAGGTTGTAGCATCACTGTATACAAAATAGAGGCATTATAGCTGCATTGTACTCGAATAATTGTAGCAGCATTAATGATGGGAGGCTGATATGGACTATCTTCTAGGGCAAGGAGGGTTCCCTTTTCCAAAGGCTAGGCCTATACAATAGCCCCCCTCTCCTCGTACTACCTGATATGGTAGTCTTCTCCTGTGATTGTAGAAGTCCGCTGTTGGGGCGGACGCAGTACTGTTTGGGGGCCGTTGTCTTGACCTTGAAAATGACCTGCTCGTTGGAAGGGTTTTGCAGAGTCAGCTGTGAGGTGACCACTTCCGTAAAGGGCCCTGCAAGTGATAGTACAAACATTAGATATTAGCCACTGATACTAACATCGAAAATCAGAAAAGCACAAATTTTTCGAAATTTCACACTCTTTTCACGTAATTAGATACAGGCCTCTCCTGCCCAGTAAAATGCACAGTTTTAATTTAAAGTCAAAACAAGGCAGCGGCTATATAAAATAAAGCATTTCGAGCTCCCTATAGCATGAGACCCCATGTCAGAATAACAATGGGGCTTTATAGCCTGTTTAAAATTGACATCTGGCTAGCCAATAGACTTGAAAACAATGAAAGGACGACATGTGATTAATCGGACATGTGATTAATCGTCTCCCTCTGTCCCATTCTAGATCCAATCTTCTCCGAGTCCGCTTCACATGCAAAGCCCAGCAAGGCCCAAACAGCTTCGCAAGCCAAGAAGAGCACGATTCATTCATTCATTCCGAGACAGCACTTTTTAATTAAAGTGCTTGTACCAGAGCAGCCTCAGTCAAGTACATTTCTTGTGTACAGCCCCGAATAAGGACATGACCACACACTAGACAGGACAACATTTCCGACCAGTACTGCTGTAGAATGGAACCACGATAAAGGACTCCTTACGATAAAGGACTCTCTAAAATAAGGGACTCCCTAAAATAAGGAACGATATTTGTACAAAGGGCAACAAGAATGCAGCGACCAATTTGACCAATTTGCTCTTCCCCTGTGTAAATCTGACTCCCAAGATAATGATAACCACCTGCCTTATAAGGGCTGGTACAATGTT
>JAAGOD010018118.1_pt1 | contig 11509 bp, 11 predicted proteins | sample 8389681 | NCBI WGS metagenome assembly JAAGOD01 (sample SAMN13964374, study PRJNA552185) | sponge metagenome | biome: deep-sea hydrothermal vent fields; feature: spots directly above weak diffusing fluid; material: seawater and sediment | host: Tedaniidae sp. KZ-2020 ... | reverse complement strand
CTCCTCCCTCCTCCTTCCTCCTCCTCCCTCCTTCCTCCCTCCTCCTCCCTCCTCCCTCCCTCCTCCTTCCCCTCCTCATCCTATAGGGTGACTATCGAGACAGGTCATCATCACAGAGCCACGAGAACAATAGAACGGAGAGTTCCTCAGAGATTCCCTTCCAGAGCGCTCGTCCCAAAGTGGGCTCCGCTTCCGCCCTAGAGCATCTCCAGTCCTTGCTGAGGCAGAAGGAGGGGGAGCTGGCCAACATGCAGGTGTGTAGAGGGTGTGGTTGTGGGTGTGGTCAGGATGTCAGATTTCCTTGTGTTCTTAGAATCTGTCTAGCTCCTTGGAGCGATCCAGAGCAGCCATGGCCGAGGATCTGGCGAAGCTCTCTGCTCAGAATGAAGCTCTGAGCCAGCAGGTCGAGACAATCCCATCTCTCCAGCAGCAACTAGAGGTGCCAACTTAATAAAACACTGTGTGTCTACTATAGAATGACCCTCTGAAAGTGAGGGCTCCCCTTTACAAAGGAAAGGCTACTATACTGCACCAAATTACACTAGAACCTTCAATAAAGGACCCTCCATATTCCAATGTAGTGTGTGTGTGCTAGCTCACATGTATGTCATACTGTGCAGGAGGTGCGTCGCAAGCATGAAGCCATGCTCCAGATGTACGGGGAGAAAGCTGAGGAGGCAGAGGAGCTCAAACTCGACATCCAAGACCTGAAATCTATGTACAGACAGCAGGTACGACGACCCTCCAACGACTAGAGAGATATTGATGTGTACGCTTGTGTACGTGGTGTATAGATTGATGAACTGATGAGCAGAAGAAGATAGCGATGACATGATCAAAACTTTGTTCATTGCTGACTCATTGGTCAGCTAGTTTTGTGTGGTGACTGAGAACATCATGAGCTGTAATTATTAAAAATGCTCGAAATGCTAGTGAGCGTGTCCACAACAAAGGGCAAGCACCTTTTTTAAGTGTGCTGCCTTTTGTCATGGGAGAAAAGGGGTTCTGGCATATCAATTATGGCGCGATGGTGTATAAGTAGAGGTGTGGCATGGTGTGTGCTTGTGACGTCACTACTCAAAAAAGAGAGAGACCATCATCATCTTTTGATGTAGGATGGTGATGAATCTCTTTGTTGCGATGTTCACCCTTCTCAGCTGTTACCCGGGCAGCCTAGTTGGTAAGTTAACTAGGGCTAGCTCTGCTACCAAACTCATCCACTCTGTTTGAACAGATGGGGAGCTGACCTGCCCAGACTCGCCGTGGGTGGTTGCCTGGGATGATGGCCCAGAGGGAATTGCTGTCCATGTGAGGGAGAACTCTACCAGTGAGTACACCAGGCGACTCCAAAACCACTCCCTGCCCCCAGAGTGTGCTCCAAACCACCGCCTCTGCAACCTGCTGGTCGTAGGAGATTCCTACGTGGTCATCCCTGCCATTAGAAACCTGATTGTTCTTCCAGCCAGCCGTTCTTCGACACCTCAGATTTTCTCAACGGACTTTCGGAACTGCAACCCCACAAGTATCCTCTCTCACTTGGAGAATGGTTTTGATTTTCTGTGGGTTGCCTGCATTAGCAGTAACGATGTCAGTAAGTCGCTGACATATATCTCCGTTTTCCTACAAGCTGGTGGAATGCCTTCACTTCACCGACTTTCTGTGGAGCCCCTCCAGGGTACTCAGTTTACTCAGTTTTCTGAATCGCTTCTCATTTCAAATGAGCACGGGGAGGCAAATCTGTACGTGGTATCCGATAGTGATGTGTATAGTCATCCCGTGTCAGCTGGCACCTCACCACATTTCATGTTGGGTGGGGATGGGGATCCGTTGGAGAACTGCTCCAATGTGTCGTACATTGATCATTTCCAGGGGAGCGATGTTTTCACTATTCACTGCTTCAGCGGTACTGTCATCAGCTACACCACATCCTCTGAGCACCCTGCTCGCTACCACGACCCTGCGGTGGGTGGGACTCCCTTTTCGAGCTTTCCCGGCACCGATTCGAGGTTCCCTGTTGTTTACAAGCCAGATTCTGTCACGGTGCAGAGTAGCGATGGCTCCATTCTCTCTCGAATCAACCACACCCTGGGGGAGATTCTTTTTGGAGAATTTCGGAGTGAGACTCTCGGCGTAATCAGGACTGATGGCTCGTTTTATTTAGTTCGGACCAGCTCTGGGGATGTCATTGAAATAGCCCAGAGGGTCTGTGACGTGGAGGGAGGTGGGTTGTGTGTGATACCCTCCTACTCGTCTGATGGGTCTCGCTTGCTGGTCTATGACTTTGCTAACAGTTCTTTGAGTGTTGTGTTTCTGCTGGAGCAGTGTGTGGCGGTGGCGACCCTCCCTCCCTCCTCCTCCTCCGTCATCCAGATCCCCTCCCTGATGGCATTCTTCCCCTCGGCTGGTTCCCACGCTTGCCAGTGCATCAACACAAGTGCCGACGAGACCCCTCCCCCCACTACGGAACCCCCCACCCCTTCCGCAACTGGTGACACCACAGCAGCAAACCCTGACCTCAGTGTTACTGATACGTCTTCAGAACTGCCTACTGAAGGCAGCACCCCGACCCAAGATGTCACCGACAGCTCCGATTTCACTGAGAGCAGTTCCGTAGTCCCCACTCCCTCTACTCAGCGTATCACTGGTAGGAACATGACCACTTCTGCAGGTCCCAGTGTGAAGGGTCCAATGTTTGAGCAGAGTCGGACAGCTACCATTGTGGCTGGTTCAGTTGTGGGTGGTGTGATCGCGTTGGCTCTCCTGATTGTGGGTTTTGTCGGTATCCCAGTGGTGATCCTCGTGAGAAAGTGGTAAGCCAGATGTGAGTGTTTTTAGAATTCAACCCCCTTGAGCCATCCAAGCATGAATGTGCTTTGCGCTCCATGTGTGTATGCGCTTTGCACTTTATGTGTGTACTTTGCACTTTGCACTTGATGTGTGTATGTCCTTGTAATGATATCTTTCTTCTTTATCTAGCGCATCCAAGAGAGACACTGAAAGGTATGTACAATTCTTCTTGATGGGAAGGTGCACTACTCTCATCATGTATTTCATTTTCCAGTGCGCTTAACATTCCCTTGGAGAATGGAGGAGATGACAGATGGTGAGTTATCTGCATACTAAAGGCTCCTGACCAATCAGCTCAGTGGTAGATGACGTCATCTCGAAGCTGATTGGTCGGGTTGAGACTTCCACAAGTGACCTGGGTTGGGGTGTGACAACTATGATGTGGTCTGTTAAAAGTCATTATGGGTACTAGTCCACACAGGATATTGACTCAGCAATATCTTTTTTCTTCCTCAGTTATTGCATTCTGATCATGCCATGCATGTGTGAGTGACCTTTAAGGAAAAGCACAGGAGAATCTCTATTTTTCATAGCCACATGAAGACTTGTTATTGTTGTTGCTATTGCACACAGTTGGCTGGCAACAACAGGGACATTTGGGGGGGTTGGGGAGTTTGGGGGGGGGGGCAGCTTGCAGGAAGCCATGTAGTCTCTTTCTGTTCTCACGTGCACACACAATGAGAGTAGGTCGGCAGATGTGGTGACCCAGGAGCAGGGAGTGGAGGCAGCTCAAGGAAAGGAGGAGGGAGAGTCGAAGGCCGAAGGAGAGGAGTCAAAGACTCAGGGGGAGGAGTCAAAGGCCCAGGAGGAGGAGTCAAAGACTCAGGGGGAGGAGTTGCAGACTCGACAAGACTTGCCTCCTCCACCACAAGGTGTTCAGTGCAGTGAGCCACCTCCACCACAGGTCCACCACACCCCTGGCCCCTCCCACTCCAGCCACGCCCACACCCCCTCCACCTCCAATCCCCCAGAGGGATTTCCTAACCCTGGTGCTCAGAATGACCCTGAGGCGACTGCTCCCATTGAGGCACATAGAAATGGGAGTAGTACCCGGTTGGTAGCGAATGGCTTGCTCCTCAAGTCCGAAGATCTACCAGGAGAGCAGTTGAAGGAAACTCTCGACGAACGTGTCTCCACTGAGGACAAGGTGAATAGTCTGAACCAGAAAATGCATATTTTACGGCAGTGAAAATTTTTAGCTCCTAAACTTTAGTAATAATATTATTATGTATCATGATGATGACAAAAATAAATCCGGCTGAAAGACTTGACTTTGCTTTCTTGAGGCTCTGTGCATTGTCTAGAGGTGATCCTGCATCTTTCGCTGCAAGTCGTTTCTCAAATCCTCAGTTTTTGTTCGTTTTTCAGAGTTTTCCTTCACTGTTCCTGGAGTGAGGTTGATAGGTGAGAGTAGATCTCTCCCCGGCACAAAATCAGAGCCATCTCCACTCCCCTCGGCAGCCAGGGGAGTGGAAGTATCTTCCTCGGAGTCAGAGTGTGGTGGCATTAAGCCTCCAGATTGCAGACTAGAAGCAGAACCAGATATTGGAGTAGAACCAGATATTGGTGGTGGTTGTTGTGGTAGAGAGGCCTGGTCTTCAGCTAGAAGCAATTGTGGGATAGAACCAGTAAAACCAGATGTGCCCACTTTGGGTGTCGATAATATTGGACTTGGAGAGGCGTTAGGATTTGCTACTGCTAGACTAGGAGTGGAAGGAGCTGGGTTTGGAGTGGTTTCCAGTATTGGGCCAGAGGTAGGAAGGTGAATTGGATGGGCTGTTGCTGGTGACGAAGGGCTGCTATCATCAGGACTTTCCCTAAAGTGTAAACATGACCTAGCAGCATTCATCATTGTCATGAATACATCTAGATAGACCATGATTTCTTACCTTTTACCCTCACCAGGGTTTGTCCCTGGTATGACATCTGTTTGTGAACTGTGTGATGACTCTCTACGACTCCCTCTGTGTTCCAGCTGCTCCGTACAGCTGGACTGGCTTGACGATGAAGAGCTCCCTCTATAGAGGAAAAACACAACCTCATTATAGAGTATTTGAGCAATAACATGCTATAGGTAGTGCATACTTCTCCAGATTCTGCATACTGAGACACTTGGTATCTTCTTTGGTCTTAGGTCTCCTCCTTAAGCAGCTAAGCATAGACAATATTCATACCATGCTAATACAAGACTTTATAGGTGGAGGCCCTAGCTAATGAATGAGATGAACTCACATGCATAGGACGATGGTTAGGAGTGTTGCCACCACCATTGCAAGGAAAGCAACAGCAGCCACGGTTGCAGTAGTTGCTATGACCAGCACAGAGGGTGAGTCGGTCGGGGGAACACTTGATGCAGAAGGTGACACCGAGTTAGTGGGTGGAGTCAGTGGGGTCAATTGAGGTTGTGAGATCAGTGTAGAGGTCAGTGTGGGAGACACTACTGAAGAGGATGTGCTGGTGAGGGATGGCTCGGGGGTTGCGTAGAAGCTTGAACCCCCCAGTGACGAGGAGGTAGTGGTGGATGGCATCACCACCAACCCTGCATCACTGCTGCTGCTTGGCTGTGGAGCAGAAGTCACCGACTCTGAAACAACAACAACGACTCCCACTGCCAGTGCCGACCCTGGCCACCGCAACACCGGCTCAATATTCTCATCGTAGACAACCACCTCTGGCGAAGGATCTGTCCTCTGTCCAACGATGCTGGGGCCCTCTAGAAGAAACAAGACCTGGGCAAAGTTGGATGAATTTGCAATCCTGCGTACAAACCCAGTATTCGTATCAAGCTCTTTAATCCCCTCAACGCTGTCCACAATTATGAAGTTTCGTTCACCATAACATCGACCGAAGGTGAGATTGCCTCCACCAATGTTGCTAATAATGTTGTTGTATCTGATCATGGTGCCATTGTCCGCTGTTTGCCGGAGGGTAAACGTGAACGGACAGGTAAAATTGATACCTCTGCTGCTATTGAGGGAGCTGGGATCGGTAGGATTGTCAATGTCGTACATCAGCACTTCTCCAGACCTGCAGTACATGTAGAGCTTGTGGTCTCCCATATAGAGCAAGCGGTCGCAGCTAGGGTTGGGGTAGATACGATAAGATTGTACCGAAGGTCGGTCCAAATAGAGGCCCTCAAGTCCACTGCCAATGGTGAAAAGAAACTGCCTTCCTTCAGGAAAAAAGGCAAAATTTGAGATATCACTATAGCTGGAGGGCTTCGTGGCTGCAGGGTAGTATTTGGGTGGATTCCGACAGGTTTCCCTCATTGCTGACAGCGAAATATTGTCCCGGTTTACTAGAATCTTGCACATTTCCAACACCTGAAGGGTCATTTCTCGACGCAGGCAGATGACAAAAACCAAAAGTTCTCCTTCATCCCTGTAACTAACAATATCCAATGGGACGCAATTCTCACTTGGTATTGTTAAAACAATCTTTGCTTCCTCAACCAAATCTGTGCCATTGGTTTTCAGCTGCAAGAGACCAACTGCGTACTGAAGTGGGATTGCCAACACCATGGCTCCGTCGGACAATTCTTCTATGTACAGGCTGCGACATCTGCTGCTTCGGAGGCTCGATGTGCATGCTTCGGACACCTGGTGGCCGTTGAAGGAGAAGATCTGGTCCCCGCCCCCCTCTCCCTCTCCTTCTCCTCCCCCTCCTCCTGGTGTGGTGCTGATGATGGCTGCTGAGCCATTGTGGGTGGTGGTGAGTGCCAGCAGCTTCACATTGCCTCGACCTGAAATAGAGATAGCTAGATAAGCTAGCTAATGAAGTGCAAAACCTAGCTACCTAGCTTAAAGAGTGCTAATTAGGTAGCTCGCTAGCTCTCTGCTGCTGCTAAGCACCTACCAGCTTGACTGCTTGCTCCTGAGATGCTCAGCAGGAGAAAAACGCCCAGGGCTAGAGCTGTACTCCTCATCATCTTTTGCCAAGCTTGTCCACAGAGAGTAGGTAGTATTAGTATTTAGAAAACCGCCTTTGCTTTTTTTGAAGGCGTAGCTGGTTGGGGCTTTTCCCCTAGAAAGAAAATGCATGCTCATTGGTTTCTGAAAGGGGTTTTTTGAGGACACCCCCCCTCTGTACAATGACATTGCAAAGTACATTAGGGAGGGAATCCCCCAAATACCCAGCTGACATACATCCCCGGGGTGAGCCCCTCCCCTCGGTGCAAAAGGTCATAGGATAACATTTTATACTGCTATACATTAAGTGATGACAGAGTGCAATTAGATCACAAAACTTTGACACAGATAGAATGCAGGACAGATGAATAAGTAACCGACGAGGAACAGTACAGCCTTTGAGACGACAGAGAGTACTAAACGCGTTGCTGCGTGGAACCAAGTACAACTGCTTGGACAGGAGTGGTAGTGGTAGTGGTAACTTCGTTACTGGAACTCGCACCACCTACGTTGGCATCTCCTACACCAGTGGTCGAGTCGGGGGCAGCGACAACAACGCCATCACTCCCATGGGTGGCACCCAATCCAACATGCTGGGCAGTGGGGGGACTAGGGAGTTCATAAAGGTGTATATAGCTACAATGAAACAGACATGAAATCTATTGGCTCACCTTTGAGGAGGTGGAGGTGCTCTTTCTTGTACATTAACTTTGTGCCTCCTGCAAATGGAGAGGGATAGCTATTAAACACTATATTTCTGGTCCCAAAGAATGCCATTCAATATGGAAACCCTCTACTGAGCCCCAGCAGCATGTCATGATGGTGAGGTCCTGCAGTATTTGACTCACCTTAGCACAACAACAAGGATTACAGTAATCAGGGCAATACCACCAAAGAAAAGCAATATCCCAATACCAACTCCCGTCCCCTGCCCAGGAGTCAGTACTTTGGCCTTTGGTGGCTCCACTGGCTTTTTTGTTGGCGGTACGGTAGAAGTCGAAGATGGATCGGGAGATGTGAGAGGAGGGACCGTGGGTGGAGGCGTAATAGGCATCATTTGGGTGATGGTGAGATTTGAAATGACCCCCACTACCTGCCCTCCCCCACTCCTCTCTGCAATGCGCTCCAAGGATTCGTTGTAGAGGACGCTCTTTGACGGGTCGTCGGACAGAATGACCAAGTAATCTCCATCGAACACCTCCAGGTGGCTGCTACGGACACTTCCGCCAATATGCTGGCTCGATCTCGCATTGACGGCTGTGATGCCCCCAAGCTGATCTGTAATATACAGGATACCAGCTGGAGAGCACACACCTGAAGAGAAATTGAACCCAGCGATGGTCAGCTGAAATCCACTGCTGTGTGTCACAACAGTGTCGTTGCCTCCTTGGAGTAGCGTGAAACTGGACGAAGGGCACGGGACGGGAACTCCTTCGTCATGGGGGAGATAAGAATCCAACACTTCTGTATCGGTGTTGTACTTGAAGACTTTCCCTGACCTACAGGAGGCGTAAAATGTGTGATCTCCAGCGTAAACTACGCGATCGCAGCTGGAGTCATCGAGAACAATGTACAGACGGAGGTTTGTACTGTCGAATCGAATGCCATATATGAACCCCTGGAAAATAAAGACCACTTGGCGTGTTTCAGGGAAATAGACGAAATTCGACATTTGCTCATAAGTAACTGCTGTATGGAAAGTGTGCAAACGAGGTATACAGTGTACCAGCGAAGACTGGGTGATGTTGGAACGATTCAATTTGACATCACAGGACACTAACTGCCGCTGATTCAAGCAGAGTACCATTGGACGGTCTCCAAAGTGGATAATCTCCAGCGGTACACACTGCCCGATCCCAAGTGTCTCAGTGATGGAGAGGACACTGTCTTCCACGCGAACCAATTCAGCACCATCGTACTGAAACGACATCAAACCGACCGCATTTTCCAGCGTTGCCAGAATTATAAACTGACTTTCGTCAGAGGCATTGATGTAAAGCCTCCTGCACCTGCTGGTGCGGACATCTGTCGAGCAAGCTGGAGATATTTGGACACCGTCGGGAAAAGGGTGAAAACGGCTGTTGCCTCCCTCTCGTGGTGTCACAGTGATGGCAGCTGATCCAGCAATGGTCTCAAGGGTGAGCAAATGCTCGTTTCTGATAACTGGAGGGGAGGGGGTGGGGTGGAACAATAAACAACTCCCTCTTAGCTAGCTAAACTAGCAAGCGCTAATAAGTAGCTAGCTAAGTACCTTGAGAATCACAGCTGACTCTAGCGCAACGTAACACCGCGAGAAGAACGGCTAAAATGCCAAAACCCTGACCCATCAGCTCATTACTCTCCTCAGCACTGACAGCAGACCAGAAATCTTGGATCAAGGAGCTTTTTTCTGGGTTTAGCTAGGTCAATAGAAAATCCACACAGTAGTCCCAGGGACTGTCCCCCCTGCTGCTTTTGCAGGAGGGGGGCGGGGCTGGTTACTATAGGTGGGCGGGGCAATGAAGAGAAATGGGGGTGTGGCCAAAAATAAATAAGCAGATATGGGTGACAAGCTGAAGAAACTGCTCCCTAGAGTTCGCTGGAAGGGCCGCTACGAGACGAGAAGCGAGCCTTCCTCCTCCCAGGATGAAGCTTCCCCCAGGGACCACTTCCACCTCGTCTACATCTGCTTCCTCATGGCGGGGATGGGCTTTCTCATCCCGTGGACCAGCTACATCTCAGCCATCGACTACTTCTTCTACTACTACATCCAGGAGTTCCCATCCGTGTCAGTCCTCATCCCAGTGGGCTACCTAGTCAATACCTTCCTGGCCAGCTCTCTCAACCTCTTTCTGGTGAAGGTGGTTGCCATTCACAACCGGATAACCTTCGGGTATGTGATGTTCTTCATCAGCCTGCTGACGATCCCCCTGTTGGATATCGGCATTCACGCCTGCGCCATCCCTACCTCTGTGTCCTTCTACATCACCCTCCTCTCCATTGCAATAGTGGGACTCGGGTCAGGAGGTAAGCAGGTTTAGAGCATGTGGCAAGGGAGACTAGAGGGGGGAAATCTTCTTTACATAGAGTATGTAGAGTCTTAGGGACAGGAACACAATGTAGCTACTAGCTACATGTAACAAGAGGAACTAACTGTATAGAGTTCAGTTTAGAGAGCAATGGTACCAGCTAGGTCATGTCTTTTATCTTTTTCTCTCTCTCTCTCTCTTGTTTCCAGTGCAGCAGTCTAGTTACTATGGGCTGTCGAGTATGTTGCCAAGGCAGTACACGCAAGCGGTGATGGCTGGGGAGAGTGTTGCCGGGGTGATCGAGATCACCTTTAGGATCATCACCAAGGCGTCTGTCAAGTCTGCTCGGACTGGGGCCATCATCTTCTTCACCCTTTCCCTCTTCTTTGTCATCCTGTGCCTCCTCTGCCACTGCTACATCAGAACAAACAAAATGGTGAGGTTCTACACGGGGAGGTGCCAATCCCAGGCAGTGGAGAAGGAGAGGGAGGGGGAGGGGGAGGGGGAGGTGAGGGAGAGCGAAGGGGAAGTGACTTCTGAAGAACTTGAACTTGAGAATTTGGATGAGCAACTTCTTCCCTCGAGATCTCATGAGTTGTCCGAGTTCCAAGAGTCTGAAGGGGAAGACGATATGAAAGGGGGTGTGCCGAGTGAGAATGGAGTCCTAGTCTCTCAAGCGAAGCTCAGCAGCAGCAGCACTGGTGAGCAGAGAGGAGGAAGGACGATATCCTTGAAGAAACTTCGCGAGAGAGTCCACTTGGAGGCATTTAGGCGAGTCTTCAGACAGATTTGGCCATTGATTGTTGCCATCTTTAGTACCTACTTTGTCACACTCCTTCTCTTCCCTGGCCTGCTCTCTGAAGTCCAGAGCTGCCATCTTGGGAGCTGGGCTCCTATTCTCATCATCGCCATTTTCAGCACTACAGACTTCATTGCCAAGTGGTTTGCCTTGCTTCCTCTGAGGTGGTCGCCACGGCAACTCCTGGCTGCATCCGCGTCGCGGATTGTCCTGATTCCGCTGGTCCTTCTCTGCGTGTCCCCCTCGCCCTCTCACCCTGTGCTGGGGGGGTACGCCATAGTGTGGGCGGGGCTCTTCACCCTCGTCCTGGGGTTGTCCAATGGCTACTTTGGTAGCCTTCCCCTCATTGTGGTTTCAGCACACGTCAAGGACAAGAAAGACAGGGAATTGGCAGGTGGGTGTGTTGTCCTGGAGTGGGAAAGCGTAGCTGCCTCTCTAATCTGGCCACCCTTGGGACTAGTCAGTGTCCTGATTAGAAGGGTGGCCTTATTTCAGGTTATAAACTGGACTCCCTCTAATCCGGCCACCCTTGGTCCCAGTCAAAGTGTCGTGGGGTTAAAAAAGCTTCAGAAGTGAGGTAGCCACGCCATATTTTGACTCCACCGATGCTCTTCTAGGTACGGTGATGACTTGGATGCTGCTGTCAGGGCTGCTGCTTGGTTCTGTGTGCGCCTATGCACTCTCTCCCCTCACCAGCCTCACTGACCACACCCTCTGCCTGAACTCCACCACAGAACTGTTCACCCTCTGTGGCCATGGCAATGGCACAGTCACATGACACCACTGTAACCATGGTCACCAGGGGAAAGTCCCTAGCTAAGTGGGTACTATAAACAACAATCCTAAAAAAAAAATTTTTTGCGTTCTATTTCACACAAAAAGGAATCATTTTATTGCTCTACTGTAAGAGCAGCTCTACCTAAATAAATAACACTGTTAATAAAGTG
>JAAGOD010042325.1_pt1 | contig 11561 bp, 9 predicted proteins | sample 8389681 | NCBI WGS metagenome assembly JAAGOD01 (sample SAMN13964374, study PRJNA552185) | sponge metagenome | biome: deep-sea hydrothermal vent fields; feature: spots directly above weak diffusing fluid; material: seawater and sediment | host: Tedaniidae sp. KZ-2020 ... | reverse complement strand
CCCCCCCCCCCCTCCCCCAAGAGCTTGCTGCATTCTCCTTCCCTGCAGTGAACTTCCTCATCACTGAGGCTCTGGAGCGCTACCATTTCTATTACGGGGACGAACTGAAGGTGGAGTGTCCCACTGGCTCCGGCAAGATGCTGACCCTCCTGCAGGTCAGCCAGGAGATCTGCTATCGTATCTCCACCCTCTTTGTGGCCGGGGAGGACGGCAAGAGGCCCTGCCATGGCGACGACCCTCGCTATGCCAACGACCCCCACTGGAAGGACCTGGTCTTGTTCTACGAGTACTTTAACGGGGACAGTGGGAAGGGATGTGGAGCAAGGTGAGGGAGGGATTGGGAAATTTTTTGTTCAAGTTTCACTCTCCCTTCTCTCCCCCCCTAAAATGTTCACTTTCAGCCACCAAACTGGATGGACGGCTCTGGCTGTCAAATGCATTGATAAAATTGCCGAGCGAAAATCTATGAAGTGCTGAAATCGAATTTTGACCCCCAAAAATTATTATAGAACTAAATTTTTTTTCTTAGTTAAAAACAATTTTTTTAAAATCTCCTACATAATACTGTCGTCCAGTAACCTGTCCACAAAAAATGAAGCCATTCGGTGAGTGGTTGTTGGAGGGGTGGGCTCCAATTGGAGACTCTGGTGCTCAGTGAGTGAAGGTGCCCCCGGGTCTCCCAAAATGTCTGAGAGGTAAAATCCAGTGGATCGGTGCGGTTCAGAGTACGGCCGCCACACTGTGTTGTGGGTGGGGCCTTGCCCAGGGGGTGGGGGCCCCAGCATGGGGGGATAAGGGTGTGTGGCCATGGAGTCACATGACACCATGTGATGGTTGTGTGGTGGCGGGAGCATGGTGTAGGGGTGGTCCCCCCCATGATGGTGTTGGTGCTGGGGGTGGTGGTAACTCCTGCCCCGTGGAGCTGTCGAGTGGTAGCCAGGGAACCGTCCTGCGTCAGTCCTGGTCCCAGCCGTGGCTGGGATGTGGGGGTGGTAGGAGGGGCCTGTGGGGTACGGCTGCATGCCAAAGCTCTCCTGGTGCGTGTGAGAGCCATATGACTGCTGGAGGGGGTGTGGCAGAGAGGAATGCTGAGTCGGCACTTCTTGTGGTGGATGAAAGGGGTGTGTCCTGCTGTAGGGGTTGCTATGGTGAGAGATGGTCACATGATGTCTGTTGCTGCTGTGTGGATACATGGCCTGGTGCTGGTATGGACTGCCGTAGTGCTGACGGTGCAAATACGGATGGTATTGGTGAGGATGATGATGATGCTGACTGTGTATGTGGGTGTGGTCGTGTGGTGGGTGTGGCTGAGGACAGCTCCTGCCCACCCATGGCTGCACGATGGGGTTCCCAGGAAAGCTACCACCCTCGGGCATACTGGTCTGAGCCCTGGTAGCCTCGGGCGCTTGGCTGACCTGAATCCTGGAGGACAAAGTCTCTGATCCTCTGACCTGAGGCACAGCAATGGCCTGAGGGGAGGTGACCTGAAGTGAGGTGACCTGAGGGGTGGTGACCTGAAGTGGGGCGATCTGAGGGGCAGTGACCTGAGGTGGTGTAGCAGTAGGAGTTGTAGACTCGCTACTTGAGTCCCGAATGGTTCTCACTGCTGCTGCACTCTGACCTCGACTGGTGGGCATGGCAGTGATGACATCATTGTCGCCCTCTAGCATTTCCTCAGCAGCAGAGAGCAGGGATGAGATGGGCCAGGGCTGGTGAGAGGGGATGGGAGGCAGTGCAGAGGAACACACATGCTGGGAAGTTACGACAACACTCTGCTGAGATGTTGCAGGTTGAGAGGTTGAAGCAACTTGTCGCTGAGATGTTGCAGGTTGAGAGGTTGTGACCACACTCTGATGAGGTGTTGCAGGTTGACAGGTTGTTGCTTCAACAAGTCGCTGAATTGCTGACGGCTGCTCTGAACATGTTTCAGCTTCCATAGGTGCAGAGTGATCCATGTTGTCATCATCCTGATGGTCACATGACTCTTCCATGTTGTCACATGACCCGTCCTGATCCACCGTTCCTTCCACCAATGTCCTCTCTCCATCATCACATGACTCCTCCATCATGTGACCTCCTGACTCCTCCCCCTCTCCACGGCAATTTGAAGCGATGTAGTTCAGGATCTGCTGCTTCAGCAGAACATGCTCCACGACCAGACCCTGTAGCTTCCTTTCCAGCTCCTCCCTGCCGCTCCTCGTTCCCTCACCATCGGCCACACCCACCTCCTCGGCATTGGCCATGCCCACTTCCTCTGGATTAGCCACACCCACTTCCCCATTGTCAGCATTACTTGCAGGTTGGTCTGCTGTGAGTTTGGAAATGTCCTTCTCCAAGCCAGCATTATCCTCAACCAACTCCTTGATTCTCTTCACTGCCACTTCTAAAATGTCCGCTCGTGTCTATAATGAGGGATTTAACAGTAATATAGATGGTCGCCTGGTCTCAAAATTGTGGGCCTTCCAATAATTATTTCTCACCAAATTTCCAACTCTGTTCTTCAGCTGGAGAAGGGCAGCAAGCTGCTGTATGGAGTCTACGATCCTGTGCTTTCTCCTCTTCTCCACATCACTATGTGGGATGTACTCCTTTCCTCTCTCCTCCCCCGACCCCTCCTCACGATCTCTGGTCAAAGGTGCTGGCCGGAGGTCAGAGGTGGACTCCGCCCCCCTCCCTAGAGGACCACCCTCTCCAAGCCTACACTCCTTCTCCCCACTCACCTCCTCACCACCACAGGGCGGGGAGGGCCTTGCTGCAGCACCTCCTGACTCTGGCTGGGGCTTAAGTTGGTGATGCTGAGATGACAGCGAGGTCAACTGCCTATTATTAAAGAATAACGCCTACTTGAGCAACAGTGAGGATCCTAAAACCTACCTCAGACTCTGTGGAGGAATGACTATCCAGACAGGTCTCATTCTGGAACTAGCCATGCAACAGCAAACAGGCAGCCTTGCCCTCACTTGTGATGGTGCGCTCTATATAGAATGTAAACAAACCGCACCCTAGCCACACCTACCACTAAGTTAATTTGCTGCTGAGTAAAAAGCAAGAAAGAGCAAAAGAGTGAGTGTGTTTTGAGTGTTGTGTGTAAGATAGCTACCTAGCTAGCATATAGATCACTAGGTCTGAAGGTCTGACGATGTCGGACAGTAGTAAACAGCGGATCCACCCATCTGTCCTGAAGGTGCTGTCGGACATCAATAATGCCGAGGTCCCGGTCTCCCAGCGTGCCCGGCAGTCCTTCAGGAGCCTGGACCGCAGCCTGAAATCCTTCCTCAAGTCCAGCAACCTCCCTGGACTGGAATACAGACTGAGGTTGGCTGGCTACAATGCCCTCAGTGACCTTCTGGATGCTGACATTGAGATGCTGTGTGCCCATGGCTTCACGCCCATCATGGCCAGGCGGCTACTGAGGGCCCTGGAGGAGTACGTCATCGGGAGTCTGAACCAGAGTGAGGAGGACTTCCCCCTACCCTTCCAGTTGGTACGGAAGGGGCAGAAAATCAACTCTGACCCCACGGAAAAGATGAAGGCCATGCCCACCTACGGAAAGCAGAATGTCAAACGTCAGCGCTTCATCGTGTCACCAAAAATGGCCAAGAAGAGGAGTTCATCCAAGGGGAACAAGATGAAAAACCCCAATCCGAAACAACCGGTGTCGTATGTTCGTTTAATGTCTGAGGATAGTCTTCCGAGCGAACCAATTTTTCCAAACGTTCTACCAGGGAACTTTGGGATTTCAGAGGAAGCAGGGGGGAGGGATTCAAGGGAGTCTGGGGAAGAACTTGCTGTCAGCGAGGACTTGAGGGGGTCCGAGGATGAACTTGCCGTCAATACAGAGCCTAACACAGCTTTGAGGGGCTCTGGAGACGAGCTGGCTGGCGGTGATGAGGCAACTGCAGCAGCTTCTGGGCACAGTGAGGACGAGGCTGTGGCACTTCCTTCAGAGACAACCTCTCAGAACACTACTACTACTACTACTACTACTACTACTGGTGACCTGTCTAGCCTTGAAACAAGGGCTGGTGGAGACCGGAGCCCTTTACCTGGCAGTCCTGGGTTGCCAGGGAGGGGGAGGGGGAGGGAAAACTGGAGACGATCCGTGCCTGTCTTCCAGGAGTTCTTCATGCCAGATGAAATCGACACGGGGGAACGCTGGACCAGTTCTGACGAGATGGGGAGGAGGTTGAAGCGATGTAGCTCAGTGCCGGCTGATTTTCGGTTCCATTCCAGCGCAGACGCTGGCATGGCCACATCCCCCTCTCCAGCAGCTGTCCACCAGCCGTGGTGCATGCTAGTGAGGTCCTACTCCTGCCCCGCCTCCCTGGCCGTCCCCCCATCCCAAATAGAGAGCACTCTCATTAAGCTCTCCACCAGCCAGGAGCTCCCTGTGATCGAGTCCTCCCTGCGGCTGCTGTGCTCGCTGGCGAAGGGTTTGGAGGTCAACAGGAAGGAAGTGAGGGAGAGTGGGGGTCTAGAAGTGGCCGTGGACCTGTTGGTGACCTTGTGTACCCACCCGAGGGTGGTCAGCAGCTGCTTCAAGCTCATCAAGTTCCTCACGAGGGAAGGTATGTATAGGCATATGTACCCCCGACAAAGCTGAGATATTGTACAAGTGCTCTATAATGTGATTCATTATTATGATTCATGGTTCCTATGCAGCTGTGCTGGAGGGGGCTGTCCCTGCCGAGAGTGTGAGTGCTGTCCTGCAGGCCATGGACTGTCACCCAGCCAGCGAGAAGACACTGACGCAGGGCTGCTTGGCCCTCGGCAACATCGGCAGAGCAGGTCAGGCTCAAACCTTATTATGCTGTACCTTGTTGGCTCTGTCTGCATGGATCGACCATTGGCATCATGCCAGATATTCCAATTAGTGCCCCCCTTCACACACACACACACACACACAGCTCCCTCACAGTGTGAGCAGCTGATGAGTGACCGGGCCCTGCCCACCCTGGCTGGCATCATGGAAACTTTCTATCAGAGCCCCACCCTCCAGGTGAGCGCCATATCCACGCTTGCCGTGGGCCTTGGCTGCTGGCCGGAGGGAAGGCTGCACCTCCTCTCCCAGCATGGGAGGCTGCTGGACCTGGTGCTGCAGGCCATGGAGGGGTTTCCCCACCACCCCCAGGTGCAGGAGTACGCGTGTTCCTTCATGGCTCTCCTCATGGCAGAAAGTGAGTGCGTGGGACTTGTTTACTTCCTGTTCGGTTGATATGGTGATTGTGGCTTTCCTGTTTAGTTGCTGTGGAGATGGAGAGTGGGGTGGTGCAGCTGATGGTGGAGCATGTGTGCATTGCCATGGCAATGCATAGTCAGAATCCCCAGCTGGCTGTGTGGACTGGCAAAGCCTTGGCCAATGCTGCCTCCAATGGTAAGATTCACTCTATGTAGTAAAGTTGGTTCTTTTAACTGCTACAATTATTGCCTACCACCCAGCCAGTAGTTATACCTTTACCTGGTTTGTGCAGCTGCTCTAGGAGACTCCAAGCTGTGTGGCCGCTGCTGTGACTTGTTGGCTGAGGCTCTGGCTGGGTTTCCAGAAGATGCAGCTGTGTGGACCTGGGCTCTCTATGCCCTCCTCCAGCTCACCTCCTCCAACTGTAAGTTTACATGGTTAATTTCCCTGTACGTGCAGTGGTGGATGATTGGGTTACCCAATTAATTGATGACCCTTTACCCACATAACCACTTTGGGGGGGCTTCACTGATAGTTTACTGTTCACACATTAATAGTTTACTGTTCACACACATTAATAGTTTACTGTTCACACATTAATAGTTTACTGTTCACACACATTAATAGTTTACTGTTCACACATTAATAGTTTACTGTTCACACACATTAAAAGTTTACTGTTCACTTAATTGACATGCCAGCCTATTAGTGAGTGTGGTTGTTTGTTTGTATACAAAAAAATCTGCTGTAGCCACCAAATTCTGCTAGCCAATTAGGGAGTTATTGCACACATACATGAAGTTCTCCAGTGTATACTACTGGTGGACGCTACCTTGCATGGGTACCTGGATTGGATACCCTTGTATCTGGTAGGAACGTGACCCATTAGATACTAACAGCAAGTGTGAACAGTGGGATGCTAGTCTATAGCTGCTAGACCATTTTTTCCTTATAAGAGCCAAAAATATATTTTTGAGATCCCTTCTCAAAAATATATTTTTGAGATCCCTTCTCAAAAATAAGGGGAAAAGGGTCTAGCAGCTAGACTAGTGGGATGCTAACAGTGGATAGGTGCTAATAGGCCACATAACAATAACTACCTACCTATATGAATGAAGAATTCCATTACATCATGTTGTATTGTAGGGTAACTATAATAATAGGGGCTAGTCAGGTTGTTCTAGCAGATGTCTTGGTGTGTTTGGGGACATGGCTAGAGTGCAAATGACTGGAGACAGATTGTTTGCAGTGTGTGTGTGTGAGACCTGCTGTTGTATGGATACAGGGAGTTCAAAAGATGACCTTGTCAGAGGGGGTATGGTCTCCCTCCTTAAGACCCCACCCCCTGACCTTCCTGACCATGGTGGGCAATATCTGGAACAACTCCTCACTACCCTACTTGCGTGAGTATAGCTTTTAGTATAGCTTTTAGACATTACAGATTGTTTTTAGCTGAACCCACTGAACATTTTTAACTCAAATCTATTCGTGCCAATTATATTTATTTAGCCAGTAGATTTATTCAGTCAATAGACATCACCAAATTCTTGCATTTTGTTATGGCAATGTGATGTAAATTAGCTATTTGACCCCATGATCAGACAGCACAATAAATACAATCTTGTGGTGACAGAAGAAAAAAACAACCTAACATTATTTAACAAGATAGACGATGAGCAAATGAAACGGAACAGAAAGAAAGATGGCGGTGCTCTTCTACGGGAAGCATGTGGTTTAGAGTCTAGCTACTCTAGCTATGGAGCTGGCTAATATGTATGCTACTCGTCCAAGTTGATGGTGGCTAGGGCAGAGAGAATCTTGCTGAATTGAGGTCTCCTCTCCGGGACTTCGTTCCAGCATTCCATCATGACTAGGTACAGGGTGGGAGGGCATGATACTCCGGGGCTGCGCAGCCGCGAACCAGCCGGAACCATCGCCAGGACATCTTCGTCTGAGTAGTTTTCGTAGGGGAGCTTTGCGTAAGACATCACCTCCCAGCAGAACACCCCAAACGACCAGGCATCGCTGTGCAGCGAGAAACTAGGCCCCTCCTCCGAATCCGTCAACAGCTCTGGGGGCATCCACCGAATTGGGAGGAGCTGGGCACCGTTGTCGTAGTAATCTCCCGTGTAGAGCTCATGTCCGATCCCGAGGTCACCAATCTTGACCTGGAGGGAGGAGCTGACAAGGCAGTTTCTGGCGGCGATGTCGCCGTGGATGATGCGCTGGGAGAAGAGGTACGCCATCCCATCAGCCACCTGACCAATCATCTTGAGCAGCTCGTGGGACATGAGTTTGGGGGGAACCCCCTCCTCGGGGCGAGACTGGAGGAGGAAGTTCTTCAGATCGCCCTGCAGGCAAAACAGTGCGTTATAAATTCTTTTCCGCCTCCTAAGAACCATGCTCTGTAAAGTGGTTGAATCCCCTGAGCACGGGCTTTGGAGACGTATTTGGTCTCTAGTGAGCCAACTAGACAGCACAAGGAAGACTTGGGCATGTATGGTGACCCTATATTACTGTATCTCTGAGAGGACAATGTACCAGACAATGTGCACACTCACACACGCACACACACTCTCTCAGCTCTACAGCAAACAGTGCACACACACACACACACACACACACACACTATCAAACGCACACACATACCTTATCCAGATACTCATAGATGACATAGTAGGGCTCCTTGTCGCTGCAGATGCCCAGGATGGATGCGATGCTCCTGTACTCCAGCTTCATCTGGTTTGCGTAGTCCACCACGGCCAGGTCTGCCCTGAAGCCGGTGTCCTCCCCGTCCCCACTCTCCACCTCCGTCACCAGCAGCTTCACAGCCACCTCCGTCTTGGCCTGGCCCACCACGAGGTTCCGCGCTGTGGCCTTCATCACTGGCCCAAACTCCCCCTGCCCCATCAGCTCTCCTAGCTGTGTGTGTGTGTGTGTGTGTGCATTTCGTAAGAGAGAAGGAAATGATAAAATTCACATCAGCATAGCTTATAAATTATCTACGTCATACATGACACATGACACACTTTTGGGACGGAAATCTTTTCAATATTATTAACCTTCGAACTATAGTCCCCAAAACTACTTAGGATGAAAAATGCCATTATCAACTCCATGTCAGTATCACTTAGTGGTGGAGAGTGGTGGAGTAGGTGGCTGCTAGCCAGCGGGTGGTAGTGTCTAGACAGAACACATCTCTTGACTGCTGATAATGGCATGCCATGTGGTCGCTAATGACATCCCCTCAGGGCCAAATCTTACATTCCCACTGACCACAAAGTAGAGTGACACAAGCCATGCAGCTGGCAAACTCAACAAAACCAGCTCCATGGCCTCCCAAAAACCACCAGCTCCATGGCCTCCCAGCACTCATTACATTGCACAACCTCTCTGTCGCTAAGTAAACTAATTAGCTAGACAACTGGGTTTATAAAGACCCACTCACTCATGCAGAGGGTCCATGGCATTACAAAATATTACGCAACCTTCTCGCCACCACTTTACAATGTTACGTAACTGATGGAGAGCTGCATGTGAGGAGTACTGTACACTGAGAACAACCAGTTAGAGGAGTGTTCATATTAGAGGGGGTTTAGATTAAAGGGGGGTTGGGGGGTCGTACCTTGACGTTGTTTCTTGGGAAGTTCGGGAGGCCATTCTCCAGAGTGGTGTGCTCCTCAGAGCTGATGAGGCTGGTGCCGTGCATCGGAGACACCACAGAGGTATGAGAGGGTGTGACCATGGTCCCCCGCATGGGCGAGGAGGTGTGGCTGTCTGTGAGCAGCGAGGCGCTGGGCTCCCTCGCCCCGCTGACGCCCCCCCTTTCCCCCACACCCCCCATGGCAAAGGTGTGAAGGGGAACGGCATTGGACAAAAACCTCTCCTCGAGCTCAAACGACGGCTCGGGTGAGGGGTTATCGGGAAACGGGGAGAACTTGGGCATGGGTATTTCCCCTGGGTGGGCGTGACTCGCGCTGCTCTCCTTCCCGCTCCGCAGGGAGCCCTGCTTCAGGGAGCCGGTGTCCAGGGCCATCCCGTGCTTGTTGACACTGTACTTCCCCTCCGAGACGCGGCGTATGCAGTAGCAGCAGCTGATGACAATCAGCAGGGGGCAGATCACGAAGAGAAGGAAGAACAGGACAATCCCAACCAAGGCAAAGACAAGGATCGTCTCGCCTCGGTTCAGCTGGAGGCCGTTCCCGGAACCATCATCCATCCTCATCCGGACATTGAGGGTCGTCTCTCGGGCTATGACGGGAACGCCGATGAAGCAGAAATAGTTGCCACTGTCGTTGAGTGCTACACTCTCAAAGACAAGCGTGCCGTTGCCGAAGTCTCGGATGTTGGAGGAGTTGAGGTTGCGGTCAGCCGTCCCCCTGAACCACGTGATGACTGGCACGGGCCGCCCGGTGACCCTGCATTCCAACAGCACCCGCATCCCCTCCTCCGCTGAGACAGTGGGGGGCGGGAAGGCCGTGATGTTGGCCGGAACTGCAGGAGGAGAGAGGGAGATACTGACTGAAGTACTCGATTAGAGGCAGGGTACTAATAGAAGCCTGCCTCGTTTATAAGCCTGGGCTATTTCATTAAAATAGAGGCCTATATTAATAGTACTTTATTGCACTCAAAATAAAAGCCTGGTCTCATTTATAAGCCTGGTCTTAAAAAATCACGAAAAAAAGAGAAGCCCCGGTTTGTAATCGAGTATATACGGTACGTACTTGCCATTCTAATAGGAAAATGCAGTTCTACATACAGGGATGTCAAGATTACTAAAACTGACTTACTTGTTATGAAGATGGTGACATCGTAGGTGAGGATTCTGTCCGTCCCCGTCCTGTCGCTGCTCACAACACACTGGTACTCGTCACCGTCGTCCTTGGCCAGCGAAGCCACGCCCAGCGTCACCACCTCGCTGCCGTTGGGGAAACTCCTCACCGACACCCCGTCATCATCGTTGCTCAGCAACCTGAGGCCGTGAAACCACTGGACCAGAACGGCCTCTGGCCTGGAGCGCAGGGGGCACTCCAGGACCAAGGTGCTGCTCTCAGGCACTATCAGGACACGCCTCTCTACGTTTCCTATCAAGTAGAGGTCCCTGTTCTCCTCCAGGTCCACCGAGGCACTAACGGGGAAGTGGAAGGGGTCACTGATATTGCACGAAACCACACCCAGGTCCGCCTCCACGATGCCTGAAATATGCAGGGTGCTCCGCGCGGGTTCGGAGGTCACGCTGAAGCGGGGGGAGGAGTCTGCCGTCGCCATCATGCCATTGACGGTCCAGGAGATGTTGATGAGTCTGGTGGTCGTCACGTCGCAGGTGAGGGTGACGTTAGTGCCCAGTCTTACGGGACCAACAGGTGGGATCACCACGGGAAAGGGAGCTACGAAACAGGGAAATCACATCTTACTCTACAGTGGAAACCTCACAGTTAACAGACACCTTGGGACCATTCAAACCGTCCCTTATACAGAGGCGTCCTTTATGTGGCTACGTATAAGCATTGGACAAGAGTAAGTGTCCTCTATTGAGAGGTGTCCTTTATTCGGAATGTTCCTTATAGGAGGCTCCACTCCTCTACTACTACTACTACTACTACTTACCGTCCACAGTTAGGTTGTACATGGTGCGAATGGGTGTGACAAGCTCGTGGTCAGCCACGCACACATACGTTCCTGAATCACTGACTTGGAGGCGGCTGATAGTGAGTGTCCTTTGGACTATGAAGATCCTGTCGTTGTCAGCAACCACAGGCACAGCTCCACCCCCTGTGCTGGCCATGAACTGCCAGCTGATTGTCTCGTCCACATTGTTGAACGGATCTGGGGGGGATTCCAGACACTCAAACATGATGTCACGTCCCTCGCCCAGCACGTCAGTGGCTGGTGTGGCTTGTAAACTGTACTGCGCAGGGATTCCTGGGGAAGAAGGGAGGGAGGGAAGGAGGGGGGGAGGGAAGGAAGAAGGGAAGGAGGAGAGGGAGGAAGGAGGGAGGGAGGAGAGATAACAGTACTGGATATAACAGTCCTTCTCCCTCTCCCTCAACTTACGTGCTAGTGTCAATCTAAAGTCAGCGCCTGTTTCCGATTCTCCCCTGAGTCTGCAGCGGTAATCTCCTTGGTGAATGGCGCTGGTGTTCCCAATCAGGAAGGTGAAGTTGCAGGCCATGGGGGGGCTCACAAAGAGGGAAATCCCCAACGACCCACCAGAGACCAAACCTGCCGAGTTCCTGGTCCAGAACACGTTCTGTGTGGACACACAGACACAGACACACAGACATGCGCTGACCATGACACCCACTCACATCAACACACTTAAGATTTTTTTGCAAAAATTATCACATGAAAACTTTTCAATCTTGGCAAATATTATGGCATG
>JAAGOD010016976.1_pt1 | contig 11563 bp, 15 predicted proteins | sample 8389681 | NCBI WGS metagenome assembly JAAGOD01 (sample SAMN13964374, study PRJNA552185) | sponge metagenome | biome: deep-sea hydrothermal vent fields; feature: spots directly above weak diffusing fluid; material: seawater and sediment | host: Tedaniidae sp. KZ-2020 ... | reverse complement strand
CTCAGCTGAAAGCTATTTTAAAGGCAGTTCCAAAGCTACAGTACATATGTCTTGATGTGGCCAACGGCTACTCTGAGCACTTTGTGTCATTTGTCAGAAGAGCTAGGAAGGATTTCCCTGTCCACACCATTTTGGTTAGCGTGGTTGATACGTAGCACTATATTAATGTTACCTTCAGTATCGTGTAGGCTGGCAATGTGGTGACTGGAGAGATGGTGGAAGAACTAATACTGAGCGGAGCAGACATTATTAAAGTGGGGATTGGTCCAGGTGTGCGCAATCATGTACATGCAGTGTTAGGCGTACTAAACCCTCCTTTGCAGGGTCTGTGTGCACAACTCGCAAGAAGACAGGAGTGGGCTACCCTCAGTTGAGTGCAGTGTTGGAGTGTGCTGATGCTGCTCATGGCTTAGGAGGACACATCATTTCAGTGAGTGGACCAGGTATATTGAATGAGTCAGTTGAAGTGAGTGGTGTTTAGGATGGAGGCTGTGTGTGCCCAGGGGATGTCTCCAAAGCCTTTGGTAGGTTAACAGTTGCAGGAGATTTGAGCTTACTCCATTGCTGACTTAGGTGCTGGAGCAGACTTTGTCATGCTGGGTGGAATGCTAGCAGGCCATGATCAGAGTGGGGGAGATATTATTGAGCAAAATGGCAAGAAATACAAACTTTTCTATGGCATGAGTTCATCTACAGCTATGATGAAGTATCAGGGTGGCGTTAAAGACTACCGGTCAGCATAGGCAATGTATCAAAATGCTAATACTATGTATTTTTGCATCACAGGGCATCAGAAGGGAAGTCTGTACAAGTGGAATATCGTGGCGATGTGAATAATACAGTTCAGGATATCTTGGGTGGATTGCGTTCAACCTGCACATATGTTGGAGCAGGAAAGCTCAAGGAATTGAGTAGACGCACCACTTTCATAAGGGTAACACAACAAACGAATGAATTTTTTTCTCAGAAATAATCATCTATGAACTAAAAACAGTATATTTCCATCACAGTGATGTTGTGATAAGCTAATCATGTGATTTATCCACTCAAAAATAGTCATAAAAATGCTATCAGTTCAGTTCAAACTACTGTCATGGGAGTTTCCACCTAATAGAATAACGTGGTATCACATGACACTCTAAACACATGGGGATATACCTCGAGAGGGTTCCTCTTTCTGTTGTTCCACACCACCCTTGTCCTCTGCCTTCTTGCGAAGGGTTGGCTTTGGCCGTGGTCTGGGGGCGGGACTAGGTGTTGATTTAGCAGGGCGTGACGATTCATGCTTTGAACCTGTGCCCCCTGAGTCTGGTTTGGCTGCAACAGGAGGAGATACTTTTCCTTCCTCAGGAGATTCACTCTATGAAAGGAACCCACGCCATTAATCCACAACAGCATTGTTATATGCTTTACGCACCTTTGGCTTCAGAGGACCTTTTTGTAGAACATTAGTCAGTGAAGACATCTGAGCTGAAGCTAGGACGCCTTTTTCTGAGCTCTCAGCAGCTTTGCGAGGTTTCCCCTTCACAACTGGGGGTGGTTTCTTGACGATTTCAGGACTGGGACTAGCTCTCTCCTTAACTGCTGGGTGTGGTTTCTTGACGATTTCAGGACTGGGACTAGCTCTCTCCTTAACTGCTGGGTGTGGTTTCTTGACGATTTCAGGACTGGGACTAGCTCTCTCCTTAACTGCTGTGTGTGGTTTCTTGATGATTTCAGGACTGGGACTGGCTCTCTCCTTAACTGCTGGGGGTGCTGGCTTATTACTAATGTCCGAACTTGGACTGGCATCCTTAAGAGGTGCTTCTTCTATCACTTCCCAGTCTGCAATAGAATTGTCTTCAGGGTTGTCCTTCTCACTGCCTTGGTCACCCACACTTCCTTTGCCACCAGATTCGAACTGTTTAGACAGCTTTAACCTACGTAAAGTGGCACATAGTGTAGTCTAGGTGAGTATATAGATACTGCAGATAGCTCACCCTTTTCCGCTGCCTCCACTCTTGACTGATTCTTCAGCATTCTTACCTTCAAACTCCTCAAGAGTTTCCGTCACAGTGGGACTCTCGGGCTTGTCCTCTGATAGAGACTTGTCCTTCACCACAGCAGGAGTGGGAGTGTTGACCTGCACACACACCACTATGTGAAACTGTGCATGATAATATTATACATACCTGCAAAGCAACACTTTCCGTCTCATCACCACTGGCCTTCTCAACAACAAGGCCACCGGGTGACTCACTGATTGCCTCATTATCGTCACCAGACATCACCTCCTCAAGTTGCACTACAGTTCTGTGTTCTTCAACCTCCTCACTAATGCTCCTCTCCTCACTGAGAGCCCCATCATCACTGACACTCCTCTCCTCGCTTAGAGTTCCACCACCACTAGTATTCTTCTTTTTGCTCAAAGCTTCACTATCATCAGTACTACACTTCTCCTCACTTAGAGTTCCACCACCACCAGTACTCTTCTCCTCACTCAGAGTCCCTGCCTCACCAGCTGTCCTCTCTTCAGACGCCTTGACGACGATTTCTTTCATATGCACAGTTTCTGGACTTGACGCTGGTGGGATCTCTGGTAATACCGCATCAGGCAAACCCGCCTCCTCTAGTTGCCCGCCCTTCTTCTCTTCATAAACAGCACTTTCCCTAGATTTGGTCTTCAAACCATGCAGTAAAGTATCACTATTGATCTGGACTTTGCCATGGACAAGTGCTCACCTCCAGAAATTCCTTAATTTTTTTCTCAGCCACTTGTGGAGGTGGTGGCTTCATGGCTACTTTTGTCTGAGGAGGGGTGGAGTTTGAGGCTGGAGGAGTGGACTGAGTAGCAGGAGGAGTGGGGTCAGGGTTTGGGTCGGAGGTGGCTTTCTTTGAAGGGGGCCTTCGTTGCAGACGTGCTGGCTTGGGACGTGTTTTTCCAAGATGCTGAAGAGCTGGTCCGACCATTTCCAAATCTTTACTGGGCAGTTCAACTGCAGCAAAACAATTCCTCAGCTACGTACCACGCTTTGGAGAATGCTGTAACTTACCCAGGTCAACGTCCTCCTCATCCTCAGGATCTGGGCGCCTCACTCGTTTCTTCTTCTTCTTGGTTGGACTAGTTTCCTCTTGCTGAAGACGAAAAGTGAAGTTTCGCGAAACTTTAGCATCAGCAGTCTGCTGGTTCTTGGCTTGAGTTTCCTTCTGAAGCTTAGACTGTGGAATAAGATGCCACTGAATGTGGACAAGATCACACACCCACTACTCACCAACTTTTGATTGATTTTTTCTAAACAGCTGAGGGTGTATTCCACCACCAGTTCTGAAATATTTGCAGCCACTTCAACGTTGCTGTCACTGACATGATTGACTATCTCTGGTCTAGCATGGCGCAGCACGTCTTTTTTGGCTTGTGCAAACTCCGGTCCTTTCTCCTGCAGTACCAGTCTCTGCAGTTTCTGACGTGGCTCCTCAGATAGCAGAGTATCACAAATCTTCATGGTCTTCCCCACCATCTTCTCAGACACTGCCTGCACGCAATTATACGTCAAGGTACACACTGTGTAGTATTTACACAATCCCTACAGTACCTGAATGTGCTCTGTGAATAGCTTCTCCATAAACTGATCCAGCACTTCTTTAACTTGCCGCGTAATGGTCTGGAACTGTTCAGACTCCACTTGCGGTGAGTACAGTCCATCTGTCAGCTTGATAGCTCTGTTAGCCAGTTCTTTGACCTCCAATCCTTCACTGACAAACTGATGTTCAGGGAAGTTAGCCTGTACCCACTGCAAGAGGTCACTCAGCTGCACCAGCTCCCTGCTAACTGTGGACTGCATGCATAGCAACACAGCACAATCACCAAAGCCTTCAACCCCCCACCTCCTCACTACACACTCACACTCTGCTGGCTGGCTGTTAGAAGGCGTGTCCTGTGTCTTGCTGCTATCTCCACCTTTAACCTTTCATCGGAGTGATTTCTGCATAGGCATTGCTGCATGAGCTGGACGTGTTCCTCCACCCCCTTACCCAGCCGGTTAATATCACTTAGGGGGAGGGGCATCACACGCAGGGTGTAATTCCTAAAAAAATATGAATAGGTAGCTGGAATCACCACTGTCAGTTGATGCTACAGCTTCCACTTACTGCTGCATGGCAGCAGCCACATCCTGGAATCCTCGCAATGGTGTCTCGTTACGATCCCAACTCACTTCACTCAGTGAGCAGTTGCACAGCAATGCCTTAGCCAGAGAGCGAGCTCCCCTAAGTCCCATCTGGTTACCACTGTCACAAGCAAGGGAGCAAGTTCATGGGAGTGTACACACACAGTGGGCGGGAGTGGGGGTTCTATACCTGAGGTTGATAGTGACCAGGTTACTGCCCTCCACCACAGCCTCCAACAGGACAGTAGTCAGCTCCTTCAGATGAGAATCCTCCACACACAAAGACAGCAACTGACAATCTTCCTTTGCTAGTATTCCTGCCAGATGGGTCACTGCCAAAGCCTTAGCACTAAAACGCACACACTCAGATCAATATTGACAGCCTCGTATCCTTTGCACTTACGCATTCTTCCCACCGAAATTTCGTCCCACTTTGAGGTGGCAGAGTTTCTTGTTATTTGTGACTGCAGTTACAATGTCTTGCATGCTGTTGTCCAGGCTACAGTCCGAGATGTCCAGAGTGTCGAGACAGCTCACTCTCCCCACCACAGTCAGCATCTGCTTAGATCCAGCTCCACTCAAGTCATTGCTAGACATGTTTAGCTTGACAGTAGTCACATTAGGATTCACAGCTAGGCCCTCCAACAGGCTCCTACAATATCAAACAACCATCATTTCAGTTTCACCTGAAGGTACTGCACGAGTCAGTTGTGTGGAATGGGTTGAGTATCAAGCAATTTGTCATGGGTATTTTTCCCCCATACACATAGTATACTTACACAACCAGAGTATTAGACAGTTTGCAGTTGGACAAATTAAGTGAGCGAATTGCGATGGCTGAGCTGCAGAACTGTTGCATCCCTGAGGCTACAGAGCTAGAATGCACCACTTTCTTCCCCTTGCCAGTGTTGCTCGAGAGGTCGAGCTCACAAAGATGCTGTGTGCAACCCCGGTTAAGCAAGGGCACCACATGCTCCAGCAGCAAGTTGCAGTTAGAGAGGCGTAGGGTGGAGATGGTCTGAGTATCCTGCACAAAGCCCAGTGCACCAAGAGGGTCGGGACCCAGCGGGTTGCCAGACAGATCAAGTTCAACAAGAGTAAACTGCATGTATTTGTTCTGCTTCATGCTGTTAGCCAAAGCAGTGGCACCTGCACACAAACATAATAGTCAATGTTGGAATTGGCAGGCATAAATACCCATCACCTTTGACAGATATCTTGCAGTTGGCTAAAATGAGGCGCTGCAATCCATGAGGTAGTGATTCAATTGCCGAGCCAAGAGCCTCCACAGCTGAACAAATAAAGCATCTCAAAAACTTGCACCACACAGCTTGCTTACTAGTATCTCACCCTTATCATCCAGTGCATTGTCACTAAGGTTCAAGTGAGTGAGGCTTGCACGTGGATTGGTCTTCAGCAAACTGCTCAATCGGATAATGGCTTCCCTGTGAGGCACAGAGTCCATAAGTGGGGGGATGGTGTAAGGGAAAACTCACGGTTTCAGGGCACAATTTGAGAGAACAAGGGTCTTTATGGAGTGAGAGCAGTTGAGAACCTGGGCTAATTCTTCTAGCACCTCAGGGACTAACTTGTCGTCTTTATCAGCTATCCCTTCAAAGAAAGAGTTGTGCCTGAGGGAACTCACCACTGGAAGAAAGTCCCTACAAAAAAAAATGGAAAATAGAACTTTAAATGTTTAGCAAGGCCTGACTTACTTGGCAGAGAAGTGATCAAAATCTGAGAGTTTGATTTCCCTCACGCCGTGGGCCAGATACACATTGTTCAGGTACTACAGCACAAGAGATACTGTTGGTAACCAGCATGATATTATCCATTCTCACCCAAGATACTTCCTTGCTATACTCCACACCAAAGAAATCACATTGAAACCCATAAGCAATGAGAAATCCCCGAATGGAAGATGCATCCACACGTTCCATCATGGTCGTCAGTTCATCACGCAAACTAGACACTTCCTGACGCAATGAGTCAGGGTCAAAAGTTAACTTGATAAACATGCTGCAATAATGGAAGTGTGTGCGCAATCTCACAAGCGAGTTATTAGGACACATGCGCTGAGTAGAACTTACTCTAATGGTGTCCTAGGAAAAACATTCTTCAACTGAGCAGTGATGAGGCTAATGACCTCCACAGAGTCTCTACGGGATGCTTGCAATTCCCTGGGCCTGGCTTCCCCCGACAAGTGAAAGATTAGCTGCACAACCGTGATGAACAGAGTCAATGAGGGGTGTGGCTAATGGAGAATCTACCACGCCTACCTTGCTTTCAGAGCACTGTAACTGCTGGATCCGTAAGAAATTAAAGCTGGTCTCCAACTACAGGGGAAAGTACTTCTTAGAATAATAAACATTGCCATACTCGCTATTCCCTAACAACAACACATCAGAGCAGATAACACACATTCAGTACTGTCGTTGGGAGCAGAATGTATACTCTGCCTGCCATGGATTGGACACAGCTTTGCATACACAGTTTAACAGGGATAAGAGTGATTGGGAATCACTCCAATATGAAAAGTAAACCAAGAGAGGCTGTTGTGATAACTAATGTATAAACATTGATTCTGAGAGTAAGAAATAAAGGGTCCAGCTACATAGCTAGTAGAACACAGATTGCCAAACCTTGGTAGTAGGATTCTGCAGAAAAATATAACACCTGCTACTGGAAACAACCTAAAAAAGAAGGAAAATGATATAAGTATGTGCGCCAGTTATTACCCTGCCCGCCCTGATTTGCATAAATAATTGCAAGGAAAGTATGGCTCCCCCATACACATGTGACTGCCACTCCATGTAGCCAGTGATCTAATCATTCCAACAAAGTTCATTCATTGGCAGCCGCCAGCAGTGGCTGATTCCCTACTCACCAGTGTCCTAGGTTCAGTACCATCTCCTTTCCTTGTGACAACGTGAACAGTCTTGCTGAGGAATATTTCTCCTGCTGTAGCTAACTGCTTACGTTCCAATTCTGCAGCAACAGATCAACCACACTACCACAATGCGGTAAGCCCCCAACATGTTCTTAGATCAACAAAGCATGCTAGCTAGTAGTAAAATAGCCATAAGGAAGGGCTTATCCTAACAAACATGCTTAACACAAAGGTGACCCACCAGAAATTCGAAGCTCCTTTCCAAAAACGTCCTGATCCTTTGAGGGACTAGGGGACACAGACAACAGTTCCGCCATCAGCAAACTCTACAGCTAGGATGACGGCTAGGATGATGTACTGATATGTTGCTGCTGGCATTCCATATCCAGCTAGCTGGCGTGGGCGTGGTGGATGTGTCAGCCCCACCCCCTGTTGATCCAAGGTACAGGTGTGTACGTGTGTAGTGGATATTGGTGCGCATTAAATAGTTATCTACCTACGAAAAAATGGCTGCAGTAAATGACCAGGAGCTTGAGTTGGCTAGAGTTTCCAGGGAAGCTTTCAACAATCATAGATACGAGAGCTGTTTATCCAGTCTCAATAAGCTGCTAGACTCCAGGAGACAAGATGGCCGTGTGCACCACAACAGGGCAGTAGCACAGTACCTCCTTTCCAACCTCACTCACACTGATGAATTCAGAAGGACTTTGCACTCCGTTAGTGCACAGGTAACTTGCTTGCTTGCTAGAAGAATACTTTATCATTATTGGAGTTATAACAGTTTGATCGTGATGCGGATAGTGAAGGTAGCGAAAGCCAGGTAGTAGTCAGAGATAAAGCCATCCTGCTTTACAATCAGGCTTTGATTCATCTCAGAGTAGGTCATTGTTTCTGATAATTTCTGTAGCGAATTTTGATTTCAATCTGTAGCTCCATCAGAATGCTCAGGCAGCGGAGATATTAGAGCGGCTCTTCAGAGCTAAAGATGCACTGAGTGAGTGGAAAATTAAGTAGCCCGCTTCATCCTATGAGCATACAATGTACAGGTGATCAGTTGGCCATAGATGTGTGTATACTGCTAATAGAAGTCTACATTTCTACTTACCAGCTTAGCCTGGCTGCATCACATATTGACTTTGTGGAAGCAAAACTTTTTGCTGATAGTAGTCGTGAAAATGCGGAGTTTACTAATGAAGAAGTGGAAAAGTATCGCTCCAAGTTGTTTCTGTTTAAAGCTAGGGTAAACTTGCTTCATGGCAATGTTAAGAATTGCAAAAAGGAAATCAAAGGTTATTCCAGTACAGCAGGCAATGTGAGTAAGCCGGGAAAGGGCATTGGTGGTCTTCTCTTATTGTTCTCTCTCCTGTAGAATACGTGTGCAGTTCTGTTGAAAGCTAATGTTGAGTACTTGAAGCAGAATTATCATAAGTGTTTGAAGGTTCTTAGCTCTGCTCCAAAGCCTCCAATTGACACAGAGACTGGGGAATGTCTGAGTGCCTTTTTCTTCAACAACATGGCCTGCAACCATTTCCACCTGTCACGCTACCACCTGGGGGCTTATTACCTGGCCAAAGCTATTGAAGAGAATGACTCTGCCCTGAATGGCTTTCCTCCTTTAGACAGAGGTGGGATTGCTCAGATCATGAATGTAACTTATCATGTTTCTTCCTAGCCACACCCCTTTCTGGGCGTCCACTAAGCGTGCTGGGAGTGAATTGTCGCCACATTTTGCTGTATAATTTGGGTCTGCAGCAACTCTTTGCTGGGCAACCTTTGCCTGCATTTGATTCTCTGTTGGAAGTGGTGCAAGTGTATCATGCCAACCCTCGACTATGGCTGCGACTTGCCGAGGCCTGCATTGCAACCCATAACAAGGTGAGTCACCCCTTCTCCTCTGGAATTTGGTGGGAACAGTCATCTTCTCAGAATTCCCAGCAAGATGCAACTGCTAACTTTAAGAGCAAGACTGTGCGTACTGTCTTTGGCAAAGGTCACTGTCGCAAGTTGGTGATGGCTCCTTTGCAGAAGGCAATCAGAAGTGGCAGGTACATCTTCCATCACTACACACACTCCCACTCACTATGCTAGTGTATTTTCTGTGTACAGTTTAGACACCCACCCGCAATCAGCTGCCATGCCAGCACCCACTCTTGAATTCTCAGCTGTGTGTCTAAAGAATGCACTCTTTCTTTTGAGCTGTTTTACAACTACTTCCTCCAGCATCTGCCCCACTCTCCCTGGCCCCCCCATACAGGGGGAGGCTATCACTAGCCTGAGGTGTGCCCCTCTCCTTCATGCTCTTGTGACACTGCCTCCAGTGGTATTATTACTGCAGGTGTTCCATACTAGCCTGTTTGGCATATGTAGCATTGGGACTGGGGGATCCTGTGTGTGCCCTTTCCTACTCCCAACAGCTCCTGTCCACTCCCCAGCTACCAGGAGGTCTGCAGTATCTGGGCAAGATGTATTCTGCGGAGGCTCTGGTACTGATGGAGAGAGTGCCTGAGGCTATGCAGCTTCTCAATCCCGACTCCATTGGAGACGTCAGTATCACAAGTAAGCATCTCTGAGTTCAGCATGGTAATGGTGTTACTGTGATGTTGTATAGAGCCCCCAGGCCTTGACCAGCAGGACTCTGGAGACCTCCAACATCAGCAGACGCCACTCAAGAATGGTAAGCGAAAAATAGTTGTGTACATGGCTGTAATACTCACGCGAGTGCAGCTGAAGGTGCTCTGTCCAGCATCCAGCAAGCTAAGGCTATCGTGCTCTACAACCTGGCCACAGTATTCTGTGTGATGAAAGATCACGAAAAAGCAAGGCAGTCTTTACAGAAGGTCAGGAACTTATCAGGCCTTGGCGTCACATTTCACTCTAGCTGCAATGTTGCAGGCGTCTGTTCTGTTTACTGGCAACCCACCACAGCTAGTCCTGCTGTCTGCGTACATTGAGCTTGCTAAAGGTAAATGAAGTCACATATTTTTGTCCCCTTTATACTGGTATGGCAACAACGTTTGTTCAGGAAATCCATCTCGGGCCTTGCAGATCATACGCAAAACACAGCCAATGTTCTCTTGAAGGTGACATTGTTAAATTTACTAGTGGTTGGTATTGACGATGATAAATAGTTTGTCGTGGCGATGATAAAAAGTCTATTTCATGAGCCTCCACACTCCCATAACTACCGACAGCACTATGGTCATAATAGACACTGATACGCCTGCCATGTATTTCACTGACTCTAGTTTCTGGGCTTCTATTTGAGTTCTAATTTGAGCTACCTGCAACAGTAATGTTAACACAAATAGCGGAGACTATTCCCATACCTCTTTGTCTATTCTGTTGTTTGTGTCATTCACTTGTTGGAGCAATCCTGTGGCCTGGAGGGGACAGAGCGGGTGACTATTTGAAAATTCCATTTTTTTAAACCTACTTCCTCTTTGATGCGCCCTTTCTCTAGATTCAGGTCCAACTGAAGATTAGATTGCACTTTAGCTACTTCATCCTATAGTGAAACAGTTAGCTGGTGGTGTGTAAGGTATTACATACTTAATTACCTTAAACCCACTCATAAGCTTTTCCACTTTCTCCTTTAAAGCCTGCAGGAGAGTAGGATTAGCAAACTTGCAGCAAGTACCTCATTGGGCTTCTCACTGTGTTTTTATTCCTGAGGGACTCGAGTGAGGTTTTCTCTAGAAGCACTAATTTCCCACAGACTACGTCCAACTCTTTCAGCAGTTTCACCTCCATCAAGTCCTGTAGTGTTGCCACCAGCATTAAGAGTAGACCTAGCACAGTAGTGACAGTTCTTTACCAGGTCACGCTGAGATAGCACAGATCTTTCTAGAGGAGTCACGGCCCTCTGTAGGGTGTGAGAGAGCACTTTAACTAATCCCTCAGCCTGCTGCAAACTGTAACCTGCAATGAAAACAACTTTTAACATACAGTGTGGCATTGTTATGACATAACCTTCATCTTGCAGTTGCAGCACTACACTATGTGTGTCTAGGTAGTAAGACAGTAGTCTAGGGGAAGAATCATTCTCAGGTCTTCTCAGGACTTCCCCCTTGCTCAGAGAAATGACAGGCTCCTTCACACCACCACCAACTCCCATTCCCACTCCATCCTTTCCAGCTTGACTGCCCACAGTGGATGCTAGACCTCTTGGAAAGTAAGTTCTGCCCAGTCTCCCCATCATCATTATTCTTTGCATTGAGGTGTGCTTTATTACAAAATCCTTATCCCAAAAGTGGGCGTGGTTCTAACCTACCTCCTCATGACATCATAGCTAGTTGATCAGGCAAAAGTGGGCGTAGCTCATTTGGTGCCCCTCCCCCCTCGCCGCCTAAGGGCGCTACTGCGCATGCTTGGTAGGAAGTTGCATGCAAAAAGAGTACTGGTAGCTAGTTGGAGTTGTTGAAGAAAAGGAGCCATTGGGTGCAGAATACCATGTGCTATGCCTTCTTATGCAAGACTTTGGACATGGAGACCACCCCTTGAGCTATTTTGCTAAGTTTATCTATTATGG
>JAAGOD010072014.1_pt1 | contig 11573 bp, 6 predicted proteins | sample 8389681 | NCBI WGS metagenome assembly JAAGOD01 (sample SAMN13964374, study PRJNA552185) | sponge metagenome | biome: deep-sea hydrothermal vent fields; feature: spots directly above weak diffusing fluid; material: seawater and sediment | host: Tedaniidae sp. KZ-2020 ... | reverse complement strand
CCATGTTCCCTCCGGCCACTGCATGGAGCTGATGGAGGGAGGAAAAGATGTCCACATGAACAAATGCAATGGCTCTCCCTCCCAGGAGTGGGTATGGAGCAACCATTACACTCCACAGAGGGCGAAAAGGGACTGGTACTAGTGACTCTGTATAGGCTAGGAGCTCAAATGCAAGAAATCTACATGGTTGCACCAATGACTGGGGCATGAGTCATTCAATCCAGACTAGAGTTCAATTTTAATTCTCATACTAGGTAGCTAGAATCACTCACTATCACTTCTTTTTATTTTATATATTAATCTTTTTCTGTGTTACTGTTACTTTGTTGTTGTTGTTGTTGTTGTTGTTATTGCACTGTTTTGTGTCTTGTCAGTTGTTTCAGCAAATCTGTTTATGCACTAGCTAACACCTTTGATAAAGGACACTCAGAAAGAGGACAAACCTCCAAACAAAGGACAAATCAAAAGTACCTTCTCTATACAAGATGACCTCCAAAAGAGGACAACCTCTCTACAGAGGACAAAATGCAGCATGTCCACTATTAGGAGGTTCCACTGTACATGAGCCAGAAAGCCAGATTTTCTCCCTCCTTCAAAGGATTGTCCTTTGCATGGGCCGGGTGTAGCATCTTCACTGGTGTCTACAGTACAACCATGCATCACTGCTTCCCTTCCCCCCCTAAATGGCGACCATGAAATCCTTCACACTGCGCATGCGCAGTGCATGGGGTCTGCTTTGCTTGAGCAATAGTGTGCATCCATCCAGCTCTACCGCACAGGCTGTACGTGATTGCATATAAGCCTGCCAGCCTGCCAAGCTTTCCCTGCTTGCTCTACTGACTGTAGGCAACGAATACTTGGAAGTTGGAAGTGCAGATCTCCGATCCAGGTGATATTTCAAGAATTGTAGAGTGGTTCCTAATCTGTCCAGCTTCCATAAAGGTACAGCATCAGTTCTAAATGGATAGCTAACTAGTTAACTGACTAAGCTTGCTAGCTACTGAAGTTACAGCTAGCTTGTGTAGGTGATTAATGTAGCAGCTCTAAGTAATGGGATTCCTATTTCAGCTTGCAAGCATCATTCGCTGTAACAATACAAACCTTTCAATGGCAATAATCCCTCTTAGCTTGTATGCGAGGGTAAGCTAGCTAGCTACTTTAATACCAATGGATTAGTTACCAGTTATATAATTCAGCACTAGTGGCTCTAGCTACATAATTAGCTTCTGCCATGGAGCTCCAAATTCCTTATAGCTATATATTTTGTTTCAAACTATAACGTATAATGCACACTACAGCTCCAGAGCTCAGAGTCTCCATAGCTACTGGTATAGATGACATGAGACTAAATCCAGTTCAAATCAAGATACTGCATAATAAGTTAGATATAGCTAGCTGTCTAAAACGCTACAAATGTTGTAGAGTAATAGCATCAAGCTAAGTTTCTGCAGAAGTGTGCGTTATCATGACTAGAATTCGTAGTAACTGGGATTGTGGTACCTATGAGTTTGAAAATGAGAAAAATCTTCATGCAGTTCTCCATCCGTCCATCCAGAAAAACTGCTTAACATTATACAGTTGGCCTCGTTATTAGCTTAACGTCCAGTTATCTACAGCACATTACCGACTTAACTGTCTTGATTATCTCTTGATGGCCAAGTAACTGGATACATTCTGCAAGAAATTGTTCTCAAAACAGCCCCATAGCAAATGGCTGTAGTGTAGCATATTATAGCACAATCAGTTCCCCTGACAACCCAGCCACTTCTTATACGCCTGTGATTGCCATGCTGATGACAATGCGTCCCCGGAGGTCCCCTTAAGCTAATTTTAATACAAACTAGTGTCTAGGTAGCTATACCTATACACTCTGATTTCATAGCGTGTACCATGCTTGGCTGAGTGTCTGATATTCGTGCAGTCCAGAATGCAGAGGAGGTAACTTATTGACAGCTACTCATGCCTACAGCGGTACAGACCCTTGCTTCCAAAAAAACTTTATTTAACAATGGTTATATAGCATGTACCATGACAATGTAGTACCATTCAGGGGTTTTTTTGTTTGAAAAAGCTATCCAGTCCAATCCCTCCTCAGTGATGACTGGTATTTTAGCTAGCTGATGATTTGGAGAAACATTATCTGATATGGAATCCTGTACCATTCATTTGCATCATTGCTCACGCATGTGTACATTTTTTCTTCTTCGTTGTAGCTAGCCAGTTTTTTAAATGCTTCGATGAGTGACTTCTACAGAGTGTTTTGTTACATGGCCCTTTCATAGGGCCAGAGACTGCTATAATATAGCTAGCTCTTGCCAGTCCCAGGCTGAGCTGTAGTTGTTGGATTAACTGTGTGGGATATGCGATAGGGAATCTCAATGTCATCTCTTGTTCTGCTCCAACGGTGCATCCACTCAAGCAAATAACTCAGGCCATGCTTTAATGGACTAATGAGTTAGACCCACACAAGTTATTTTTGTGCATGTTAGCTGGTATGCTTTAGTTACATACTGAGAAAGTGGCAAAAATACAGTCTATATCTAGTAGCTGTCCAGTCGTTTACAGAATCTGCATGCATTACATGTGCACTGTGTGCATGTGTATGTGACTATCTATCTGTGCATGCCAGCCATGGGCACTGTTATTTCAAAACAGGTGTTCTTGATTAAGATCAAACACACGCACTTTTTAAAAGCACCTACGTAGTCCCGAGAGTCAATGTTTATTATTTCTAGGATTCTGATCCTCTGCTGCCTGCACAGTTTGCAAAAAAAATGTCACCTTTACTTATAGCTAGCTAGGTATAAGCATGCAAACTAAATCTTGAGTGGCTAAAGTAATATTCTAATCTTGCATGGTAGCTGAATTTTTCATTTTACTTCATTACTTACAATTTTATGTTGTTGATTTATGGTTTTTCAAAGTGACCAGATTGCAGTATTGAAGCTCAATTTATCCTTGCAGAATGTAACCTCAACCCCCACTGAATATTGCCACATGTAGCAAATAAAAATGGCACTTTCAAAGTTATGCATTTTCCCCTCTCAAACCACGACGTCATTCTCTCCAAAGCTGAAGACTGAATCAGTAGTATGCAGCGGTGTGCTGTTATATAGCTTCTGCTTAATTAAGGTTGACAAATGATTAGAAAGCTATTACTGAGTGATCACGTAATGATCAGGTCTTTCTCCTAGTGTGCCGTGTGGACACTTGATGTGTTGTGGTTTCTCCATTGGCTCAGCAAGTGGACTGTAGTTACCATCCAATCAAACTGATTAATGGCCTCAGCTGTTTCACTAATAATGTTTTAATGGGACGTGGATGCTTCTTTTTAAGTACACAAGCACCGCAGTACTATCACCTCCAACAGCTCTAGGGCCAGTTGCTAAGGCCGCATAGTGGAAAGTCAATAATGTCAGATGGAATGCCCTGGTTTGCCAGACTATCAAGTTTCTGTGCTCTAATTTTCCCAGTGACTACAGTTCTTTGATATCAGTTCTACTGACTAGGCTCTCTTCCTCTTTGCACTCTCCAGGAATAAAAGTGGGCTGAGTATGCTATGCCATCCCACCAGCTAGCTAGGTAGCTAAGCAGTCTTTGTAAATAATTAGCTGGTATGTGTGTGCCAAGATTTGGTAGCAATACAATGCGTGATCTTGAAGTTACAGACTCCTGCCTGCAGCTAGGTGGGTCTTGCTAGCCAGCATTTAGCTACTAATACTAGGCTAGCAAAAATGACATCATAGGTATAGATTATCAGGCTCTCCTGAGAACTTTGTTGAGGCTAGGTTTGCATTTTGAACTGTCAATCCACAAGCCACAAACATCAACAAGTAGCTGCTCAGGGGAGCTGGAAAATTCATCAGGGCCAGTCAACAGCGTCACTGGGAATTGTCAGAGGAGGCAGATGGAGAATTCCAGTCTTTGGGGGAGAAGTGGAGTAAAGTACATAGCTGAGATGCATCATTTCACTGCCAGAATGCTGTTGTGCTAACTACTCAACATGGAGCAGGCCGTTTTCTCACCATTAGCAACGCTAACTTCTCTGTAAAATGAGCCAGCCACAGGGACATAAAAAAGAGCAGAGGATGATACTTGGGGCTATAATGCGTACCTCAAAATCGATAAAAGATTCATGACTAGAATGTTCATTTGGCGTCATTACATCATCATGTCATCAAAGTGCTATGAATCTTTTTACACATACTTTGTGCGGTCATTCATTTCGTAGCTAGGCGTAGTCTCTGCTACTATTACAGTATCCAATAGTTTGAAACTTCATAACTCTCTCCACGGCCAGCTGGCTAAATGAAATGACAAAATTGTAACCAAATTTCCTTCCAGGGAGTTTCTTCAATGGTATTCATGAGGAGTGTCGCAGTGCTTGCCTAGAACAATTATTGCTTTAGTTACAGGGGGGAGAAAAAATATCAACTTAGCTAATGCTCCACAACCAGCAAATTTTCAGATTAGCAATAGTGGAATTATCCCTATTCCCATGTTTAATTGGGGTATTTTAGACTCAGTTCTAGATCAGAAGGTGTGGAATGATCATGGTGTACTTTTTATTATTACAGTGATTTTCCCTGGGAAGGCAACCCGAAACAATGGAGTCATTGAAGTTAGACAAGAAGAATCTCATGGCTCCCTATCAGCAGTCCTTTCGCATTGACGATCTGCTCACACGAAAAACCAGCGAACAGCAACCCGGTCACTTCTGTCCTTCCCTGCACCCCCCTCCTCCCGGTAGCAACCTTCACCCTCCTCCTCCTGGAAGCAACCTTCACTCCCCTCCCCCCGGATTACCTGGCTTGGAGCAGATGGACAAGCCGGTGGCAAATTTGACATGTCAAGCAAATGGAAAGGTAATCATCGTGATCAAGAAAGTGAATAATAGTGAGCAAAGTCCCTGGCTAGCTACAGTTCAACCTCTGAATAATGGACATGCTTGGGACCCAGCATTTTGTCCTTTGTAGAGAGGTTGTCCTCTTTCGGAGGTTATTTTGTGTAGAGTGTATAATACCAGAGTACTTTTGGTTTGTCCTTTATTGGGAGGTTTCGGAGTGTCCTTTATCGGCGATTTCACTGTCTCCGTTTTTGGGAAGGCATGATTCACGGTTCCTGTTGAGTATGATATCACCAACATTTTATCGATCGTTAGAAACTCTATTAAGTCTCTCTGATTGGGCGGGCTGCTAATCATGTAGTTAACATGGTTGTTTACAATCTTTCTGCCTAGGGTTTCAATGGCCAAGGGAGTGAAAGTGGTAATAGTGGTGGCGGTGGTCCAAATTGTGATGATGATGCAAAGAAAGGGATGAAAAGAAGTGAGATTTCTGAAGTGATACCTTGTAGTTACAGTTGTATCTGATGTCACATCAAAATCATTTTCAGTATAATACGATAAGAGCTTTAAAGAGGTGGAACATTACCACACTTGAAATTAAGTGCAGTAGAGTGCAAGGGTGACCTATGAATGTGGTCTGATAGGAAATGTGAAACATTTTCAGTAGCAAGAAAAATAATAATAATAATGAACTAGCTCTAATGGGTATCGGGGTTGAAACCTATGATTGGTTTTGAATCAGTTTAGAATGCTATAAAAACTCGAAGCATTTGCAACATTCTGTCCACTTGATACTACAATCTACAGTAACTCCGATATGAGTACGTATCAGTAATTGCATATTCAGTGGTCAATGATCGAGGATATTACATTAAAGACTCCCCTTATTAGTCAGAATCATGAATACCCTCAATAGTCTAAACTTCATTGTGCTCCAATTCCCTATGCAGGCTACAGCTCCACCAGCAATGAGGATGAAGATGACATGTACCGCAAGAGAAAGAAGGCAAGGACTGCATTCTCTCGAGAGCAGGTAGCAGACCTGGAAAAGAAGTTCCAAGAGAAGAAGTACCTGTCGTCAGCGGAGAGAGGGGAACTTGCCGAGAAGCTCAAGCTCTCCGACATGCAGGTCAAGACTTGGTTCCAGAACCGCAGGATGAAGTACAAGCGTCAGTCAGAGGAAGCCGAGATGGAGATGAAGTCGCCAAAGTATCCCTATAGCTCGTTTGTCTCGTATGGAGGGATGAGCCCCTTCTACGGTTACGTTCCCATGCCGTACAAGCCACATGACAATGCCAGTGGGGGTGGTGGTGGGAACAGTGGTATCCCATACACTTACTCTGGCTCGGCACTTCGCTCCCCCCAAACTGCCTCCCCCGGCATCCCCAGTGCTGGAGGAATGGACGTTAACTTTGTCATGAACTCCCCCACCATGCTGGGGCCCCTCCCCTCCCCGCTCTCCGCAGGGGTTTCCCCACGCCATCACAGCATCCCCATGCCCTTGCCACGCCCCAACGGAACCTCCTCCTACTTTAACGGCCTGCTGACTCCCATCTCCCCCTCCACAAGCTACCAGCACAGTTACTTCAACAGCAACGAGGGAGGCGTGGGCTCAGGCTCCATCAGCAATCACACCCAGATCCATGGCTTCTCTGAATGGCCGCGAGCGATTCCAACACCATCTACACCATGAATCACACTGTATATTATATCAAGTCAAGGTTCTGTACTCCACCAATAGTAGCCATGTATTATTATAGCCAAGAGTGTGTGCGTGTGTGTTCTCTATAGATTGTAATGTAAAATCACAGTGTTAATCGTTTTTTAATCAACCATCATTCATACCTATACCACCAATTTTTTTTCTTCACTTTCTAATCTAATTTTATGGCATCATTTGACTTTGAAGTCACCACAATTCTTTTTGTATCATGTTTTTAATACTTTCATCATGCTGAGTGGTAGCATAATATTACTATCTAAAACTGCACAATAGCTAAGGATATCATTACACGAATCGTTTTTTAAACAATAATACCAGCATAAATAGTTCAAGCTAACAAATAGCTAGTTGTTGATAAGAGAGAATAATAATAATAAACACATAGGTGAAGACAGCTAATAATGATGCAAGATTATGACAGAATAATAATATTGCCATCATGAAGAACAAAAGTAGTAGTAGTAGTAGTATTGTTCTAAAACAGGTGCAAATTTTTGCAGTAGTGTACAAGTCAGACAATATGTGCTGATAAAAAACAGTTTTCACAGTGAGTGAGAATGTCTGTAGAAGTAGGTAAAGGTCGCCAGAAAGACAAACAACAACAACAGAAAAATGATGCACACATGTACATAATGTGACAGAGGATCAAAGATAGAAGAACAGAACTACTTCTCAGTGGGTGTCTTAGAGCCACTATTTCCCCCCTGCTTCCACGATGTCCGTCTGCACTTAGTCCGCCGATTCTGGAACCAAATCTTGACCTGACTCTCGCTGAGATGCAGCCTCTCGGCCAATCTGGCCCTCTCTGATGTGGTCAGGTACTGAGTAACACTGAACGCCTTCTCAAGTTCGTCGATTTGGTTGCCAGAGAAAGTGGCTCTCCCTTTCTTCTCCTTCTTGCCATCCTTGCTTCCCGACTTGTCTCCACCGTCTCCCCCCGACTTGACACCGTCAGTGACAGGAGCAGTGTGGTAAGGGTTGGCGTAGATCAGGCCGGGAGGGTGAGGGAGAGTACCGTCTATGATCTTCTCACCTTCATACCCAACTATTGTGTGTGGAATGATCAGAAATACAAGGTAAGGTTCGACTCCATTGCTATAATATTATTATATACTGTTTGCTCACAATAGTGCACTTTGCACTTTGCTGCAAGCAACTGGTGTATATGCAACAAGAACTTGTTGTACTAGACCCCAATGCAACCCCAATGCAACCCCCCTGCAACTCTCTGGCTGTACATCTCTAGACAGCTTTTGTGGTAGCCTCGTCCCCAGGCCTTCTGCACTCTTGCTAAAGCTCGTGGTAGAAAGCAGCTGCATGGTATATATATTATCAGCAGGAGTGCCCTCAAGAAGTACAGTGAAGAGATGAGAGATCAGCCCGCACTGTTGCAGCAACCAGCCAGTTTTGAGCAACATAATACGAGAATCCAACTCCCTGACCAGCCTATAATGGTGCTACCACAGGACTGCTATTGGATTACTCTGTGAACACTAATGAATGCACTAATGGGCTGAGGTATTAATGTTATTCAGGAGTCTGGAGGGCCCATTTTGCATGTGGGAGGTTCCCAGACCCACAGAAGGCACAGAAAGGAGGGCGTGGCACTCTGAAATGTGATAGCACTGCATAACTGTCCAGATCTACCGGATACCAACATAGAGGCGCTAGTTAGCTGCCAGGTAAATAAACAACTTGCGAATGAATCTATGCATGAGAAAAACATTGCAGTGAAGTCTAGCCATCTTTGGGCTCTACCGTCCTAAAACTTGCACAGGTAGACTGATCTAACAAATATAGAAGTTCTAAGATCTTTACTTCATCAAAAGTTTCACTGGAACTAGAACCCCAGTCATCTAGCAGCTTACATACTAGACCAGCAAGGCTTACAATCAGGCCATATTCACAGAACTATGGGACACCTGTAGTAGTTTTCTGTAGTAAGGGTTCTGTAGTAAGGGTATTGTATGGGCAGTTAGTGTGAAAATAGCAGAGTGAGCAGAAAATAGAGCCACAATACCAGCCTCAAAATCATTGCCATTAACACTTTTTTTTGAAGTCATGATTTTCCAGTCACAAGGCCAATCATGGGTGCTTAGTTAAGATGCAGTGCAATTGGGATTCATCACAGACAGGCTGATTGATTGGGCTATTAAAGCAGTCAGCCTTCATTGAATTCATTATCAATTGTGGTGTACCCATAGCACTACTACCTATGCTACAACCACTTGCCCTAAATGGTGTGCTACAGGTACCCCCATGAAAAAAAAAAAGAATTCACAAGTTCATAGCTGCAATAAAAACCCTCACCCACTACCCCAAGATACAAAAGCTAGTACGGCAGGTCATAGAGCCTCACATTCCTTCTAAATTCATTCATATCCTTGGGATTTCACTGGCACAAGGTGTGAGTATTCATTGTAAGGTCCAGTGGACACCTGTTGGCCGGGCAGCAAGAGGTCTGGACCAAACACCCCCAAAGGGGGGTGGGGCACCTTCTGCAAGGACCAACCAATGTTCCAGGTTATGTTTACACTTAAAGTAATGATATTCACGCTCCCATGAATAAGCCTCAGGAGTCCTTGCATGCCTCTACAACAACTTAGCAACCTGCAGAAAGGCAAGCTAGCCTGATAAAGATAGACATTCTTTATCCAATGCTACACTATACTACAATGACATAATGCCAGTTTACTAGCTGTCCTAGCTTTTGGAGAACCAATCACCCTACTTGGTTTTCCAAGTAGGGTGCCGATAAATTCACCAGGTGATAAGTGGTGAGAGAAGCCGATAAATGATGAGAGAAAAAAGATCAGCATGAGGAGGAAGGCAGTCAGGCCACAATGAGTACCCATCATTGACTGTCAGACTAGATTCATGCCATCACTCAAACAAGAGCTGGAGTGTGTGCTAGGAATATTCATGGCAATAAATGAGGCAACTGATTTTTATTGCCAGGCAGGCTCTGTCACTGATGCTGTCAAACAAAGCAGCCAAGTTGTTATTAGTCTGTGAAAAACAAACAAACCCTCAGGCTACAAAAGAGGCCCACACTCAGCTGGCTTGTCAATTTACAAGTGCACCACAAACCACCTCTGACTTGCTAACTAGCTGGAGCTATTTAGCTGTTCACACTCACCATGAAGGCCTGGTCTTGGTATGCCTGGGATGTAGAAGGACTGAGCACCAGTGGCATCAGCGGAGAATGGAGTGGTTGGCGTGGTAGGGGAGCGCATGGGGTGGCCATGTTCTGGGCTGAACACGCTGGCAGCTGTGCTGGTGGGGCTCTGCTGCTGGTAGGAAGACGGGGTCTTGGCGATCTCGCTCTGAAGAGAGGCCTGCTGCTGAGCGCCCAAGATGTCCCTAATGTTGTGTGGCGTGCCAGAGGCACTGGCAGCATCTGGAGAAGTCACATGGTAAGGCGGGCTTCTGGGGTCAGCTGTAGCTGGGTTGAAGCCAGGGTACTGCGAGAAGTCATAGGCGCCCCACGAACCAGGGTGCATCATGGCTGGATTCCAGTTCATCCTTGGGCTGGTAGCAGCTTGGTGGTACTGCATAGCGTACTCAGGATGTCTGCCCTGCCCGCTGACTGTCAAAGGAGGTGGTGCTGGATACTGAAATTGCATTTTGGGTGGGTTTTTCCACAGGAGCTAAAGCTGCTTGCGCGTGTGCGAAGGAGAGATAAGTTTTGGCTGGCTGCACTCGACTAAACTCGGGTAAGGCACACCACGCACCAGCTAGAACTCAGGAAGGTTCCACCAGACAAGTAAAAAGCGCTGAAATGCCTCCAGAGCTCTGTGCTGGGCTCATAAAAGCAATGAATTTGCAAGGTCAACCCCCTAGGGTCACGCCCCCTTTTTCCTGCAACATTATATTCCACCCCTTTTCTGCACAGTGGGTTCTTACCTACACCAACACAAGAGATAGTTCAATTCTCAAGACAGCTGATTATCTATGTGTGTGATCACCAGTATATCACACCAGACAAAGAAAAGCAAGGTGTCACCTTGTTTCGGGGAGGGGGTAGCTAGTTTGCTCTAGCTAGATTTCCAAGATCCAAAGAAGTTGCGTTGTGATAGATACCCTAGCACCATCTTCTACATTATGCTATTCATCTCTCAAAGAGCTTTATTTCATTTACCTTGCTCTGACGATGGCCGGCAGCTGTACTCCGACTCTGGTTGGGATACTACTGAAGAATGTGCCTACAATGAATCTGCATTATGCATTTTAACCTCTACCTACTAATATTCACTGGCCAGCACTGAATAGACTATGAATTTGCATATGAGATTCATGCACACTGTCCACTGCAAAATAAACAGTCCAATTACACATTGGCTTGCATGTTGTGGTTTAGACCTCTCCCCTCGATCATCCAAGATTCAAATTTGGGTCCCTAGCTATATAGTAGTTGCATGACCTTAGTCACAGGTTGGTCCCCAATCTTTGAACTCTTCTTGGATTTTGAATCTTTGAACTATAATGGCATAATGTAACCACATAGAGACCTGCTAGTGCAAGCCAAGTTGCAGCAAGCCAAGCACCCAGTGACTGTGAGCTACTTCTGCTTCTTAACCAATGGTGAAAATGTTTGTCACTGAAATGATTGAAGTCCTATAGACAGTACAATAAGGTTCACAACACTGATAGATCAAAGAGTGCTGATGTTGCACAGAATGTTGATGGGCAGTTATCGTAGCCCTGAAAGCATGGAAGATTAAATATCTCTGTGTGGTTCACAGTCAGACAAAACTCGTGAGAGAGTAATTCTCACTGGGATTGCAAGACCAGAAGGCTAAATTAAGCTACCATACAAATCTTTGCACAGCACAGTATTATCAAAATACCACAAAAATAACAGTAACACTATAATTCAATGTTTTTTGACATAGTTTTCTAGGAGCATTGAAAATTAATAATAATGGTGGAATAAATTCTACTTGATGCTTTAAAATAATGCAATACGGAGTGCCAAGGGAAGGAGCTATTGTGTGCCTGGTG
>JAAGOD010007919.1_pt1 | contig 11575 bp, 7 predicted proteins | sample 8389681 | NCBI WGS metagenome assembly JAAGOD01 (sample SAMN13964374, study PRJNA552185) | sponge metagenome | biome: deep-sea hydrothermal vent fields; feature: spots directly above weak diffusing fluid; material: seawater and sediment | host: Tedaniidae sp. KZ-2020 ... | reverse complement strand
CAGATTAGAGGGAGTTCACTATACCGCTTTCTGTAGAGGTCAAAGTGCACCAAACACCTTTAGCTGTACCATATCTTCCCTTCAGTGCAGTGAATGCAGTACCACCACAGACAAGAAACTTCTGGCTAGCTGTAGCAAGAGAGCTGGGTACAGGCCACTCCCCCAAAGTGTGCCAAGCAAAGTACACAGAAGACTTCAGACTCCCAAACAAAAGAAAGAAGGACGCTGAGAAGCCCTCCAGCTTTTCCGGTGTACTCACATCAAGACGTGGCACTATAAAACGAAGGAGGCAGTTTCGAGAGGCCATGGCATGCTTGGATAAAGGCTACAGTGATGACATCTTTGAGTCCACGCCACTCAAGAAGTTGGGAAGAGCCCTCAGGGTATAAGATAACACAGTTCACATGGTCAACTCCTCTAATCTGGGATGTCACCCATGTAATAAGGCTACAGCATAATGCCTAGATGCTACCCTCTAATCAGGACATTTGTCCCAAGTAGTGGCATGATGGATGTGCACTATTTGGAATTCCTGTCTTCTGGTGTGCACTATTTAGAATGCACACATTCCCCTTTTATAACCAACTTGCTTCTGTAAAGATTTCAGAAGAGCCCGAGAGTAGTGGTGACTGCTGCAGTGATGTGACCACCCCCACTGACCTCTGCGGAACCCCGACAGACAGCTGGAGAGTGAAGCTGGGAGCGCCAGTGACTCACACCCCTCCCCTTCTCTCCAGCTCCCTCACTTCACCACTGCACACCATCACTCTCCAGTAAGCAGCATCAGCATGGCACAGCTAGCTTTTCAAAGCAGGGTGTTTAAAGTGTGCATTATTTGTTGGGTGTGCACCATTTAGAATTAACCTTACTGGGTGTGCACTGTTTAGAATTGTTCCTATGTAAACCACACAGAGAAAGAAATGCTGCTGACAGGATCATGCTTCACATTGGCAAATGTAAGAAGGTCAAATGCTCCGTGCCCTGCAAGGTAAAACAATAATTATTTGCCTGGTCACTCACAATCACTTCCAACCCACACTGATCAATAGGATGCAACTCACAGCAGCGGGCTCAAAAAACAGTCCACAAAACAGTCCGCAAAACAGTCCAGGCCCGTTTCGTGGGACCAGAAACTCAACTCCATCAGATCAACATTTCAGTTCATGGACAGTGACAGTGACTGTGAAGACGAGGGGGAAGAATCAGATTCCCACTGACTTTAAAATTTTTGCTCTATTGTTTGTTTTTATGTTGTTGTTTTTTAATCCAATTATAAGTAATCAACACATCTTGGTTACTTGGTTACTTTGGCATCTTGGTTACTTTGGTAATAATCTAGCCAATGGCAGGACCCAAGAAAGGGATTACTATGCTTGCATGGGTAACATCACCATCCGAAAAGATAAGTCTACGCTGCTTCAGTTTTCATGAGAGGCAGTGAAGATTATGGATAACTTCTGTCATCAGTTCTTCACTTGGAGCCATTCAACACACCTGCACAAAGTGAGAAAAACATGTCAAAGATACGATCCCAGCCAGTCACAGAAAGGTGAAAACGTAGAAGATGAAGTGAAGTAAATACTGAACAGAAAATACACACAGACACCAGCCCCCACTCCAAAAATACGCAAACAGCAACAACAAAAAGAAATTGAAATTAAAATACCTGAACTGAAAGCGTGCAGAGACGAAATTAACCGTCAGAACTCAAAATGTAAATCAAAAAAACTGGTGGAAAAATAACGGCTTTTTTTTTGGTTGCTGAAAAGAAACTCTCCAAGCATGAAAAAGAAAAAAAACTATTAGCTCAACTCTATTTGAAGCTGAAGTACCTTTCCCGTTAGTAAGGAAGAAGAAATATTAAACACCAAATAATATCACCAGACGTTTCAAATAAAATGGGGTGAAGAAATATCAGTGGAAAAGGCATGCTTGATGCATCAATGGTTGTCACTTTACATAGGATCTAGCAATTAATTACCTTGATTTCGTGAAATTTTTTAGAGCAACAAAGTCTGCATGTTCTTTAGTTCCATTTGTCCATCCATCCATCCACATTGTTTCTTCACATTGTCAGCGTCCCATCTCTCAGTCTTTCTTGAAAGAGACTTGAAGGGCCCTTCCCTCAACTTCGTATCCATTCAGAGCTAAAATGGCGCTGTACGCTTCCTCGTACACCAGCATATTCACGAACCCAAACCGCTTGCACTTTCCCGTCGAGTCCTTGATAACCTTCACGCTCATGATCGCACCAAAAGGACCGAATAATTGGTAGAGCAACGAGTCTTCTGCGCTCTCGGGAAGATTGTAGACGAAGATGCAATGCCCTGGGGGCATGTTGCCAGTTCCACGGATGGCGGCAAGAGCAGCTAAGGACATTCCGGGGTTGACCGATACAGGATTGAAGCGCACATTGGCAAGGGGGGAGTGTCTCATCGGCCCTCCAGTGCCCGAGGGGGTGAATCCCGGGTTCCCCCTCCGAGTCATCTGAGCGATACCTGGCATGGCAGCCATCCCACTGGCCAAAGCAGCCGCTACCACAGTCTGGTGGGGATGAGGATGAGGGGGGGTGACGTTGTTATTACTGCCGTTGCCGCCACCACCACCACCACCACCACTGGGCTTCTCCTGATTGGCAAACTTGACCAGGATGGGTTGCTGGCACCCCGGGAGTAGAGTACCGTTCAATGCACTAATAGCGCTCTCTGCTTCGGAGTGTTTATCATAACGAACAAACCCCACCCCCCTGCTTAGCCCAGTGGTGCTGTCGATGAGGATTTTGGAAGTGATGATATTGCCATACGCAGCAAAATGGACTTCTAGCTCAGCCTGAGTGAACGCCTTTGGGAGGTGAGCAACGTAGAGGTTGGCATTCTTTATGGTGGAGGAAGATGGTCGAGCATAGCTCACTTTGATGGTCTTGCCTTGCAGTGGCAGCCCATTCAAGTTGTCAATAGCTCTCTGGGAATCTTCACCGTTTGAGTAGTTGATGAAGGCATAGCCCAGGCTGACCTGGGTGAGTTTATCTCTGATGATTTTACAGCTCTGTACTGACCCCACTGTCTCGAAAAGGTTACGCACTTCATCATCGGTCATTGCAGGAGGGAGGTAGTTGACAATGAGGTTGGTCTGGGCCTTACTTTCAGGGTTTTGGGGGCCTGTATCATAGATATACTATAGCTAGCAGCCAAGTGACCATGTGATAGCTAGATAGCTAGAAGTTAAGCTACTGGCCAGGAGTACCTATGCTGGCTTCACAAATTTACCTGGATTACCGGCAGAACCAAGAACAGGTACCGCAGACATAGTCCCCTCTCGACTTTCCCAAGTGAAAGAAAAAACTGGTGCAGCTATGACGGGGAAAAGACGGAACGTCGGAACAAAGACACACTTCTTCTCTCTCTTTGTAGAAATGTTTACTTCGTTTATTTAGAACAATTGACCCCGCCCATACCCACGCCCATTTCAGAAAATTTTAATTATGCTGCTGTGCTTCTTTCAGAGTTTGAACATCTTTTCCCCATCCATGAATTCCTTTATTTTTCTGTGAATTCCTTGATTTTATCACTTCACACCTCAACCTGTAAAGATGAGAAGGGGAAAAAGGAGTCAGAGCATGGCTAGGAAACTACTTTAGCCAGCTAAAATTATTTGCAATTAAGACAGGAACAAAAACTCACTAAAAGCAGGAGTACAAAACAAAATAGCACAAAATAAAAACAAAATACCTGAACTGAAAAAGCGGACGTCTTTAGAATAAAAAGAGACGAAATAATGCAAATCAAAAAACTGCAATTTTGGTAAAAGTGATTCTTTGTCGCTGAAGGATAATAAAACTCTCCAGGTGTAAAAAGAAAATAAATAAATAAATAACACATCTTCGAAAGTATGAAACTGAAGAGCTCAAGCCTCTGAAGATTATCTCTCTTCCCCATAAAAAAAAACAGGGGAAGTATTAAGCAAAACTAGAGGACAACGAAATAGCTATAGCTACTTCAGTGCCCCAAACGAGCGAGCTAAGCCTGAAAAATAATGCTATAAGACATAAAAATAAATTGTTATGGGTGGTATATACTGTGTATACATCTGAATGCCTTAGCAGTAAAAAACAATACGATAATTTACCTCAATTTTAGCTTGCTCAGTAAGTCTGCTTTTTTTAAAATGTCTTTCAGTCCAATCTTTTCTCAGTCTTTCTTGAAGGACACTTGGAGAGCTCTCCCTTCTATTTCGTAACCATTCAGTGCAATGATAGCACGGTAGGCGTCCTCGTAAGTAAGCATATTCACAAACCCAAACCGCTTGCACTTTCCAGTGGAGTCCTTGATAACCTTCACGCTCATGATGGCGCCAAAGGGACCAAATAGCTGGTACAGTAACGAATCTTCCGAGGTCTCGGGGAGGTTGTAGACGAATATACAATATCCCTGGGGTGCACCAGCTGCAGCAGCAAGAGTGGCTAGGGAGGCAGCAGGCATCACCGAAACAGGGTTAAATCGCATGTTGGGGGCCAGAGGGGTGTGTCGTATTGGCCCACCTGTTCCCGAAGGATTAAATGTGGGGTTGCCACGCCGCGTGGCTGGAACAACCATCCCGGGGGGTATAGCACCACTGCCGACCATCCCACTGGGAACAGTAGTGTTGTTGCTGATATTGCTTCCAGCAGTCTTCTGGTTGGCAAACTTCACCAAGATGGGTTGCGTACACCCTGGGAGAAGTGTGCCATTCAGCGCACTGATGGCCGACTCTGCTTCGGTGTGCCTGTCGTAGCGAACAAACCCCGCCCCCCGGCTCAACCCAGTGGAAGTATCAGTGAGGATCTTTGACGTTATAATCTTGCCATGCACTGAAAAATAAGTATCAAGGTCTGCTTGAGTGAAGGTCTTGGGTAAATAAGCAATATAGAGGTTGGCGTTCTTGATAGTATTTGAAGAAGGCCGTGCGTAGCTCACTTTGATGGTTTTGCCTTGCAGTGGTATCCCATTCAAGCTGTCAATGGCTGCCTGGGCATCTTCACCACTTGTGAAGTTGATGAAGGCATAGCCCAGACTGGACTGGTTGAATTTTTCTCTGATAATTTTACAGCTCTGTACAGGGCCTATTGCCTCAAAAAGGTTACGCACTTCATCGTCAGTCATTGTTGGAGGGAGGTAGTTGACGATGAGGTTTGTCTGGGCCTTACTTTCAGGGTTTTGGGGCCCTAGATTTGAATAATGGATAAGTAGTGTGGCAACCTGGTTAGATAGCTATCTAGAATTGCCTTACAGAAGAGAAGGCATGCAACACTCCATCCACCACAGCCAGGCAGTTTATAATACAACTAGCTAGCAGCTGTGGTTTGAATATTAAGTTCTTTATCCTCTTTCTTTAAAGAGCTCACTCACCAGGGTTACCGGCAGAGCCGAGTACAGGTACAGCAGACATCAGGTACCTCTCTAGCTGGACACTCCCTGGAGAAAAGACCACAAAACCTTCTTTCTTTGTCTCTCTCTTTCTCTCTCCCCACACACCCAACTTCTTTCCACCACAAAACAATATTGAATTTTATTTTTTTAATTCGTTGTTTTAGAACAGATTCTGTTCTAAATTAACGAAACTAAATATTTTTTTCTTTTTGAGGATCCGATTATCATATCATCAGAAGAAAATGGGAGACGATCTCTTTACAGAGGAGGAAGAGCTCCTGGCCCAAGCTATAGCCTTGTCTTTGGAACAAGCTGAGAGCAATGCGCAGGCCAGCCTGATTCAACAGAGAGCTGAAATTGCAGCTTCAAGACCCCCACCAGTGAGTTCGACCCCCGAGTCCAGCAGGGGAGCAAGTGGTGGTGATGGGGGGGCCAGACCAAACCCCCCAACGAGATCAAACACCACCCAGAGTTATGACTCTGTCTTGACAGATCCTGAGGAATCCCTCACTAATAGCCTGAGGGTGTCAACCATCATGGATATGGATTCTTCCTTGCGTTCCTCCCCTGACCTGGGGATCGCTGCCGAGAGTGATATGGACCCACCTCTGCAGAGTGGAATGTTAGGAGTGAAGAGCAATGAGTTTCAGAAGAATAGTCGGGAGTCGCTGATGAGTTCCCCAGAATCAGAGCGAGTACACCCCCGTGGTCTCCAAAACCTAGCGTTAGATGGGGGTGTAGTTGGTAGCCATGGCAACCCGGATGAGGAGGGAAGGCAGCTTCCCTTTACCAGGCTAAGCAGTCTCCACGACATGAACTTGGACCTTGCTGCCGCCAAGGGGAAAGTTGGTAAAGGTTGGTCACCCAACCAGGAATCACTGGAGCTGATTACCGGCATGGGGATCAGTGAGAACGCAGCGAAACGGGCTCTCTACCACACTGGGAACGACAATGCTGAACTGGCAGTGGGCTGGGTCTTCGAGAACATTAACGACCCTGAACTTCACGAACCCTTTGCCCCGCCCACCCCCACTCTGGTGGCGGAGGGGAAAGGCAACATGCCAGGCCTCAGTGCCATCTATCACTCCTTCGAGGACGAGACTCTCTCGTACAAAATGATCCTGGTGGCCAACTTGAGCCTCAGGATGGGCGTGGGGAAGCTCTGTGCTCAGGTGGGACATGCTGTCCTGGCCCTTTACCACTGCACGGAGTCTGACTCCACCCAAAAGGCAGGGCTTAGGGAGTGGGAAGGCCGAGGGGCCAAGAAGGTAGTGCTGAAGGGCAACGATGCACAGCACTTGCTTGATTTGAAGCAGAAAGCACTGGAGCTTCAAATCCCCAACATTCTCGTGCACGATGCGGGAAGGACACAGATCGATCCTGGATCCCTTACCGTGCTGGGTCTTTTTGGCATGAGCAAAGATGTGGACAGTGTCACTGGCAACTTGAAGCTATTATGATGTAAACTAATGCACAAAACCTTGGGAGATATAGCTATAATAGCATCCAAGAACGATTTCTATTGATTATTTTTATCACAAACTACAGTAATATCCACCTTTAACAAAAATTCATGAGTATTATGGCTCCTCTGCTAATGGTGATCGATATCATCCTCTTGTTTCGCTTTGCCATCCATCCAACCCTCCCATCCATTAAATAAATACAGCATTGCTGTTACATGTTGTATAATAATGTTGGTTTAAAAAAAAAAAAACAATTTCGACCAATAGCTAAGTTTACTATAATGCCAAACGATTGAAGATTGGTTCGTAGAAAAGTTTAGATCATGGTAGGTAGATTCAGAGAGAGGGTCTTTGATTTGTCTTTTGGTGCCAAGTTGTCTTGATCGGGGCAGTGGATGACTCGCTCTGTGTTGGCGTCAAAGGCGAGGTTGCATTGTTTGGTGATAGGGCAGAGCTTGGGCTCCGTGCTAGCTGGTTCGCCTGAGGAGGACCCTGTGTCGCCACCACTGCCAACTTCTTTATCTTCATCCGCGGGGCAAGGCTGAAGCAGAGTGACGCTGGCAACAAGCTGCTGGTCAATCCTTAGGAATCCTTCGGGGACTACTAGCTCAAATGTGATAATGTCGTCCAGTTCCCCTCCCTCTACCTGAAAAAGTGCAGAAATAGAAGCTCATTGAACACCTTCTTTTAGATGCATTTTTGATAAAGCTGAATTGGAGACTTCATTCCAGGCCATGAATATCATTAAGCAAGATTCTACCACGGAATGCACAATGAGTTGCGGGACCCCTCGACTCCCAGCAAAGGAGCAAGATATGCATTAACTACCCTGCCCCTCCCATTGCTTCATCTTATTAATACTCACCACTTTCTTAGCTTCAATGTGTCCTGTTTTTGAGTTGATGGCGAGGTAGATGGAAGGATCCTGACAGCTGTGGATGGTCACCAGGAATGGCGGCTCAAAACTCTCGTACGTGACACACACAACAGTTGCAGTATCTGCACAGATGATACAAAAGATGTGCTGGAATGTAAGCAAGTGTTTGTAAAAAGTACCAGCAGCAGCTTCAGATGGAAAGAGTGGGAACAGATAGCTAGCTATATAGCTACAGGTATGCAAACTTTTCAGCAAGTATGACCCTTCGAGGAATTGGGACAACCTCCCTACAAAGGACGCTTTTCTGGACACCTTTCGCATAACCTCCAAGAAAAAAGGACAACCTCTCAACAGAGGACAAGTGGCTGATCCCAAGGTGTCCACTATAGTCCTATTATTTCGAGATCCCCACTTCATCCCAGAGGATGAGGATACGTATGTAAAGGGACACACAGACACTGTTCCCTGCAAGCAATTTACCGCTATCAGCTCCTCCAGCGTGAACCGTCTGGCCTTCACGGAGCACCATGTAGCGACCGGTGGCCCGGCTGAACAGTCGAAACGGAAAAGAAGGGAGAAATGCCGGCTTTGGCACCACAGCACCGGGGAGAAACACCAGCACACTTGCACAGGACAGCACAATTGCAAAACAGAACCTGTTGGAATACATCTCAAGAGATCTTCAAGTTTTAGGCTGAGAGTGATGAGTCTAGTATAATAGCTAATTCTTGAAGCTTCCAGCAGTAGTGAACTATTTTGTCTCTGCTCAGTGGAGGAGCTTGTTGGCTCCTTTAAATAGCAAGCCCCAGCCAGGATGCTGGAAGTGGGGTGAAGCCAGAAATGTGCAGCATAGCTAAGGTTTTTGATCTACTGTATTGTCACCATTATTCGATCAGTAGCTACATGTACATGCATGTGTTTTCTGATAAGAAGGCCATCTCCTGCAGACTGCATCTTTACGAACTTAGCTACTGCTAATGAAGGATGTAATGCACAAAGAGAGAAAGCCTTCAACTGACAATTGTGGGAGCATCCCACTGACCATTCTTATCCTTCCCTTGAGCTAGTCATGAACACAAACATTAAAATTTGCATTAGAATACAAACAGCTCAGCTAGACGAACTACATACAGGACTGGTTTATGACAGCTGTGATACAGGATAGCGCTCCTCACAGAAGCCAGCTAGCCGATATGGCAGGCTTGTCTACAAACAGGCTTTGACCTTGCAATATCTACCAGCTTTGGGGGAAAGCACCAAGATTAAAAATGAAATTCGTGATGGTAGCGATTCTCTTGACAATTTGAAAGTGACTGCCACAGGAATCACTTCATTTTCATTGAGTCTAAAAAGCTGTTGCATCATAAAGGCAGTAGCTAGCTTGTCTTGTATTAAGACCAGTGTTTGATCCTGTCGTCTTCAAGACTGGCTCGCAACACATTCGCACACCACTCTGTAAAAAAACAAACTCCCAAAACATTTTTCTACCAGGCCAAAAAAAAGGAACACAAAAAAGAAAGATCAAGATTTAAAAAAAGTATGGCACACTAAAATATAATTCACTACATCATTTTCTTTCTATGAACAAAAAGTGAGAAGTTGGAAAAAGGAGAAAAGACCAAACGTAAGGAATTGCTGAGTAGCTAGCTAGCTACTCACTAAAAAAATAAAAGCTTTTCTTGAGAAAAAATATATAAAAACAATACTTCTGCATTTCACCATTATAACGGGTCCCATACCAAATATCCCACAGTTCTTACAATTGTAATAACATTACACCTATCAACCTAAAACTTCACTATTAAAAGTATTATGGGTTCCCCCCCCCCCCTCCCTGTCATCATCACTCGTTAATCGGGTGCTGCAGGGTGGTGGTGAGTCCAGGATTGTGCTGCACGAGAGAGTTCTCAGAGTAGAATAGAACCAGCTCGGTGAGGGAGGGGTAGGTGCAGGGAGATGAGAAACCAAACTTGTTGCTCATCTGGACAACTTTCAAGTGCTTCTGGCCGTTGTAGCTACAGGTTTAAAAAAAGGTGGAGTTTTCGTTATAAACTAGTGCCCATTATTCTGATCAATCAAAGTTGCATCCTATTGTATTTTAGTGTGTACATTAGGAATTTGGCCGTTCAGATTAGAGAGTTTAAGTTAGCCGGCATCCACTGTACTGAGGTATGTAGGTGTGGCCAGTATCCACTGTATTGAGGTATGTAGGTGTGGCCAGCAGCCACTATACTGAGGTATGTAGGTGTGGCCAGCAGCCACTATAATACTGAGGTATGTAGGTGTGGCCAGCATCCACTGTATTGAGGTATGTAGGTGTGGCCAACATCCACTATACTGGCGTGGCCAGCGTCCACTGTACTGAGGTATGTAGGTGTGGCCAGCGTCCACTATACTGAGGTATGTAGGCGTGGCCAGCATCCACTGTATTGAGGTATGTAGGTATGGCCACTGTGGATTTGGAGATCGTAATAAGGGTTTAAGCAGTGGTTAATTAAGGCGTTCCCAGTGTTAATGGCCTACCCCAAGGTCACTATTGACTAATATCCGGTGACAACTTTTATGAATATTAAACGTCTCGTCAAAGTGTCTACCCATAGTCTTCACTAATATTGCATTTTGTGACAGCTTATCCAATTACCAGGGGAAAAAATAGCCACTGTCCAGTCCAATACACAATCATGTACTGTAATGGTATTATGTATATACCAACAATGGATAAGGGCCTCTCCTTAGTCCACTGACTCCACTTAGGGAGGGAAAGGCCTGGGAATCTGTAGAGCGGCCAACATTGCATGATGTACCGACTCAGGAAATGAGGAGAAGCTATACCAACTTCCTTAAGTGGCTGGGGTCCAGGGGAAATTTTTGTATCCAGACATGCACGCACGCACTCATGAGAGAAGCCACACTTCAGTTGGAAGCCGAGCAAGAACGCAAAAAAAGTCAATGGAAACTAAAAATGGAGCACTCCACTTTCTGGCCACCTCTTTCGAGGGTGCAACCTTATTTACTATTGAAGCCACAGCATTGATTTGAACTATAAACCTGGCCTCAAATAGTCCCAGAAAGGATAATATTATGTCAGTAAGTGAGGATGGAATCCTTCTCTTAAAAGTTCCCCTTCAGCTAAAAATGTTAATTCATTTTAGCCATACGTATCTCGAACCTGAATTGACTACAGTGGAACCTCCAAGAAAGGGACGACCTCCCTACAAAGGACACTCTTCTGGACCCCCTTCCCCATAGCAGTAGTATATTTTCAACCTCCGAGAAAAGGACAACTTCTCAACAGAGGACAAAGGTGTACCTTATTCAGAGGTTCCACTGTATACTATTATTTCGCCTTAAAATTCTACCTAAAAATGAATATTGACAGAAGAAGAGTTCTGGGGTGGCTTCATGAAAACCTTTCGTCCTGTTCCACCCAATTTAAGAAAGTTCAAGAAAAAGAGAAGAAACCTGACAGTGGGGAACCGGATTAGGCCCTTGCCTCATCCTGCCCGAGTACAGCCTTACGCGTACACCTCTGGTTTGCCCCCCTATCCTGCCCTGCGGCCAATCCTAGGACAAAGAAATCAGTGACCTTGACCTTTTTCAGAAAAAGAGACCAGGAGGAGGCATCCTGCCACGTTCCTGACCCAATTAGTGAACTCTGCCACGACCCCAAGGGTATTCCGCGAAGCTTAACAAAGCTCCTTATGGGATGCTGAGGGCACTGCTATGGTGTGCATGTGTAATGCATCATGTCATGTCACTATTATCATGTTATCCCGCCCTGTAGCTATTTACTTCATGTTTATTGGTTGCCTAGCAGCTATTCAAAT
>JAAGOD010069543.1_pt1 | contig 11583 bp, 12 predicted proteins | sample 8389681 | NCBI WGS metagenome assembly JAAGOD01 (sample SAMN13964374, study PRJNA552185) | sponge metagenome | biome: deep-sea hydrothermal vent fields; feature: spots directly above weak diffusing fluid; material: seawater and sediment | host: Tedaniidae sp. KZ-2020 ... | reverse complement strand
GGTGTGGTGGTCTCCAGAGGGGGTGTGGTGGTCTCAGGAGGGGGTGTTGTTGTCATTGGAGGGGGTGTGGTATCTAGAGGGGGTGTGGTGGTCTCCAGAGGGGGTGTGGTGGTCTCAGGAGGGGGTGTGGTGGTCTCAGGAGGGGGTGTGGTATCTAGAGGGGGTGTGGTGGTCTCCGGAGGGGGTGTGGTGGCTGGTTCAAACAGCGTCAGCATAGCAACGCTACTGGCATTTAGTAAGGAGATTGATCCTGGGCTCTCCTCCACCAGACATCTCAGAGTAGTGCCATTGTTAGCTACAGTGCCACTCACAGTCACTGTGGAAGTAGCAAAGGTGGACATCGGCACAGTGATTCCAACATTCGAAAATGCCTCCACTAGAGCCATCGTGGTAACTTGTGTGTTCCCGATCTCCCAAAACACATACCCCACTGCAGTGCAGGAGAAGTTGGTAGTGGAGCCCACAACCACGGATGCCGATCGAGGATGCTCAAGGATGACACCTAAACCTGCAGTAAAGAAGATTACATGATTTTTCTATAGCAATGCACACAAATTTTCAAACCTAAGAAGTGGACAACCTCTATACAATGGACAAAGTACAGTGAACTCCCTCTAATCTGGACCCTTTGACAGGTCCCAAGGGTGACCGGATTAGAGGGAGTCCACTATAGTTGGTCAGGTTTGGCTTGATCAGTTCCATTTGAGTCCAGCTACTGGTACATTCAGTCAACTGACGAGAAGGCGCTGCTATTTCCAGACAGGCCACCACCAGGCCACGTTACATAGCAGCATGTCATAGCTAACATACTTGGTGTTGTGACGGAGATGGTAGTGTCAGGTCCCAATCCAACACTATTCATCGCAGTCACCACTATCGTGTACTGGACACCAGGACTCAGGTTGGATGTGGTGTTAGACCTCACTTCAGGACCAAGAGATAGGGTTGTTACAGAGGTGGGCCTGATGATAAACTTATATCCTGTGACGATCAGACTGACATCTGCGGGTTCCATCCACGTGGTGGTGATAGAATTGACGCCTGCAGTAGCGACTAAATTGACCACATGCCCTGCATTAGGAAGATAATAGCTATAATACGACTCTGATTGGCCAATTCCAACATGTCATACCACACATCTAAGCAGTCATGTTCTCTGCAGCTCTACATAAATAGAGCTAGCCATAAAGTCTCCAAAAATGCTTCCATTACCTGGGACATGCGTGGCCACTCTGACGGGTTCGGAGACTGCTACATCATCATCCACATCTGTCACTGTTGTCACAGTCACCTCGTAGTGGAACATCATGTAGGAGGTTATGAAGGCTGTGTGGCCAATTATTCGACTATATACATAGAGTAGAAAAAGTAAATAATTATTTTGCCGTCCAGGTGATATGTAACCTTCACTTGTGATGACTGTTATAAGCTCCTCGTGTGAGACTGTCTCTGTAATAGCTACTAGCTACATTGTAATCTAAAAACATACATATTTCGTCCACGTGTATCTGGAGCCGGTGGAAAGGAAAGAGTGAGGAGGGGAGCAGTCCCTTCAGACGTGAATAAAGAGATATTCACTATGTAGTTGCTTAATACTCTTCCGTCCAGAGTCGTAGAAGCAGGAGTGTCCCACTTCACCTGAGAATCAAAGATAATAATATTATGATACTTCTTTCTAGTTAAAGTGATTCCGTGAAGTAGCTAACACTTCACTAGCTGTGTGTCAATTTCTCTTCGGAGAGGTTAGTTTGCAACCAGCTATCTTCTAGAGGATTATACTGGACAGTTCCTATGACAATTCCATGTCTAAAGCAATTCATGTCCCGTATTGGAGACTTTGGTATTCATTGGTGACTAAATATGCCCTAAGCATGTGCCCAAGCTCTGTGTAACAAGTCCTGAATAACATTGCCACTAGATTCTGTCTCCCCACTGGTCTTTAAGTACTATGAGCAGCTGGGGGTGTCCTGTCTAGCTAACTCTACCCACTGTTTTCGCTGCCCTACTGTATAACTACCCACTGTGAGCTGGGGAGTGTCTTGTCTAGCTAACTCTACCCATTGTGAGCTGGGGAGTGTCTTGTCTAGCTAACTCTACTCACTGTGAGCTGGGGAGTGTCCTGTCCCACTCTTGGATCAAATGTCACCTGCACGTCCCCAGGCACATAGAGTGGCATGGTGCATCTAGTTCCACTGTATGCCGTGTTGCACTCGCATAGTCTGCAGGAGGTGTCTGAGTGAGTGAAGAACCTGTAGTTGCAGGTGCCAGGACACACTGTGTGTGGGTGTACGTGTGTGGAGAGACGGAGGGGAGGAAAAGACAAGAAAAAAGTCATAACCAGTTCCAGTAGAAGGTAATTAGCTATGTCCCTGATATGAAACGGATCAACACAATCTTTGAATAGGACAACACTTGTCTAGTTGTAGAAACTGGAATCATGTGAGCAATTTTTAAGGATGCCACACATCAAGATTACCAAAAGGTCAGTGCGAAACTGGTAGACAATGTGTGGTTGCTGGACTATTATTAGCTATGCATTAGTATGTGATGGGTAGTAATAGCTCCAATTGCTCACGTGGCAAGGTGATTGAGTGTGTTGTGAAACTGCTTTCACCAGCGTTATTAACAGCTGCAACTCCCACATCAAATCTAACTCCTTGTGAAGAGAAGTAGCGATAGGGTTCCAGCCCACTCACAACCAGTGACCTGGCATTATCATTTGGTACAGAGACCACTCTCATAGAGTTCTGGCTCTCAGATGTGCTTGCAATTATGATACGGAACCCCATCGGAGTGGAGAAGCTTCCACCAAAGTTTCCAGAGTGAGACCACTGCACTCGCATTGCACGTGCTCCTATCCCAGTCAGTACGATGTTGGTTGGTGCATCAGGAACGGATTGTGACTGGACACCTGCAACATCAGGGTTTGAACATCTAAAGCCAGTATGTACTAGAGCATAAGCATCGTGCAGTGCTAGTTTTGCTAGCTAGCTACTTACTTTGACAGAAAAGATGCAACAGCATCTGCAGAAACAGAGTGTTGATTACAGCAAATTGCATTTAGCTATCTAAATAGGTAGCTAATCCAGCTATCTTACCAGTCTCCAGACTATATAGGTCATGGCTGCACACACCTGCCCAGCTAGCTAGAACAGATCCTTTTGGGAGCTAGTATTTAGCTTGCTCATCCACCACCCCCCACACACATAGACAGGGGGGTGGGGCTCATTTAAGGGGCGTGGCTGGGCTGCAAAGTACATTATCTCTAGCTGAAGCTAATAATAAGAAGTTATTTTATGTCAGTGTCAATATCTAAATGTACTCATCAGCTTCTACATCTGCTACTTAAGTGCTGTTAGCTCTGTTGAGAGAGATGGCCAGGGCCTTCAGCTTCATTTTCATCTGAGTGAAAGTTGGTCTCTGCTCCTTGTTCACATTCCAACACAGCAGCATCATCTGGTAACTACATCACGAGAGTTTGGAGGAATGTGGCAGCTTTTTGACTCACATAGCCATGTGACTTACACGTCCTGAGGGCATCCCATGGGGAAGGGGAGCCTGTTCCCCTCCTGCACATGCTTGGCGACTTCCATGGATTTGAGGTTCTTGTACGGTGTCTCTCCAAAGGAGAAGATCTCCCACAGGACGACACCATAGCTCCACACTGTTGTAACAACAACAACAACAACAACAATAATAGTCCCACATAAAAATCATTCCTTCCTTTATGTTGCCTCCAATCTCATGAGATGTGGGCATGGACCATGGACCCACTTCAACAGCTATTGGGGGGGGGAAATGACACTCAGATAGCCAGCAAACAGCTAAATCTTGCAGCTTGTAACTCACCTAGTGAAGGCTGAAGAAGAAGTAATGATAGCACAGCAACTGCTACACACATCATGGCTTCACAGCAAGCTAAAATGCAGTCTACACTAAGACTGCAGATGAGTTCCCCTACTACATCACAGCCATCCAATTAAATAGCACAAGTGACAAGTTGAGGAAATGCATTTTTTTGACAAAAATGAGATTCAGCTGCTATCTAGAAGCTAATTATAAAATATGTCTCATCATTCCACATCCTTATAATACAGTGTGCTCTGGTGCTCACAATCCCACTCTTGCTAAAAGGCGTGTGTGTGTTCAGTAGGGGCGGGGCTCATTGACTTAGGGGGCGGAGCTAGAGAAATGCGCGCGCCACCAAAAAAATTTTTTGACCTTTGAACTTGGAATCTCTTGGTGTGAATCTTGAGAGTCATCCTAGTTTGTCACTTGCAGCTTACTTTTTCTTCTCAGAGTTGTAAGCTGGCTGGCTCTTAACCTTCCAGGACAATGGCGGTAAATACAAGGAATAGTGAAATTGTAGATAGCCACTTCAGTATTTTTTTTATGGTTTTCTTTTGCTTAGGAACTGCTTATGACTTATGAAGGAAAACTGTACATTGCCCCAGAAGACCTCAAAGAGCGCTACGACCACCCCAAGAGGGGGCTGCTCCGTATCAGAGCCTATGTGCAGTCCCTGAATGAGTCCAGGAAGGTTCTTATTGAGGTCCTGCGCATGGAGAATGGCACCATCCAGTTCACCATTTGTGGCAGTGAGACACGGGCAGTCCTGAACGAAGTGAAACAGGATTTACAGGGAGAGCTATGCTCCGTGCGTAGGTCCGAGTTCCAGTCTGAGAACTCTTAGAAGTATCCTATTGTTTGCGTTCTCTGTTGGTGGTGGGATAGACCAGTATTAGCTGACTCACTGTCCATGGCAACACTAGATTATTAAATTTTCAGCCTTTCTCTATGGTTAAGATTCCCATGAATGGAGACTCTGTGCTTGCAATGGTGTCTCCGGTCCATGTCACTAATTGGCTAATGTTCTAGTTCAAGTACAACCAAATCTCTTTCTCTCGAAGTTATCTTTTCTCCTTGAGGACAAGATTCACATGTGAAGACCTGCCAGTACCTTTGCGCTGATTCATGTGTAGCTGTGAACATGTGAATTTGGATGAGAGGGAAGCCTTAGATGGCATTTTGTAATTTTGTACCATGCTGTGTTGATTATGCTTATCATCTTTGGTGGAGATAGCTTAGTAGGCTTTGGTGGTTAGGTGGGACAGTGGGACTGTTGCATGGTAAGGCGGCCTCATGTGAGTCTGGAGGTAATCTACCTCTTAACTTGCAGCTATTCTTGAAGTCTAACACAATTCTTTAAGCGTTTTCTTGGCTGAAATAGATCAACTCATGATTGTGATTTCATTTCTTACTTTGTAGCCTCTCTCCACCAAGAAGTACGAGCAGCCAACCAAGTACCTTCCGTCCGGGTATCTCAAGAACACCAAGGTCTCCACGGAGACGTGTGCAGAGATGGACTCCAAGGACCAGCGACGCCTGCAGCAGTCCGACACTCCCTTCACCACGCTCACCATTGAGGCCCTGGAGGCTCACGACGCCAAGCACACCACTGGGCCTTGCCAGCTCCGTCAGTTTGCCTGCCCTGCCTGCCAGAAGAGCTGGTGGCGTAACGTCCTCAAGTCGAAGCCGGTGTCTCGCTGTCGAGGTGGAATGTGCCGAAACGAGCGTTATGAGGCACTTCCCAGGAACAAACAGTTCGGGATAGGGAGGTTTGTCTGCCCCAACTCGCGCTGTGGCAGGGAGTTCTTTGGATACTGCGAGGCCACAGATCGACTCACGTGCCGAAAGTGTGGAACCAAGGCCACGCCTTACATCCACCCAAAATGGCGCAAGAGTCGCCCGAGGACCTTGAACCCTAGGGCCAGGGTGTTTCGTCCACAGCCCAAGCCGGAGGACCTTGGCCCCCAGTTTGAAGCCCTGGGTATTTCAGGGGAGTCCTCCTTTGTCTACCCATGGGGGGGAGGGGGGAGGGGAGGACTCTACCCTTATTCCTCTGGCAACGAGGACCTCTCCCAATCAAGCTCCACCTCTTCGTTAGGCAACGGCTACCTGCCGAGTGAGCGTGTGCGGCGACGCCCACGTATCTTTAACCCAAGTCAGGTCCACACCCCCACGGGAGGGACTATATCGACATTCCTCACGCAGGTCGACTTTGAGCGAGACTGTGTGGAGGTGGTGCTCGATTACGACAGCGATGATGACGAGGAGAAGGTGGGGGCGTGCCGTTTCGAGTGTCTAAACTGCAAGAACGAGTACACGGTCATTTGCCGGATGGTGGACACGGCGCCGTGCTACGTCTGTCGGACGGTGAACCGACCCCTGAGCTGGGCCCCTCCGAGGGAGATCCAGAGCGAGACAGACTACACCCACAGCTGCAGTCGATGTCACGCTGGTTCCAGGCACTGCCCTAATCTCTCTGAAGCCCGAAGCTACTGAACTACTAGAGATTTTAAAGAACCAAAGAACAAGAAGTTCATAAGTTTATTATTTAGTTACTAAACACATGCATCTGGCTGGGCCTAATCTTCAAGATAGATCTAGCAGTATTGTATAATCATTAGCATTTTCTCTTCAGAAATCAGCTCCGCCCATACTCTGCAAGTGAGCCCCGCCCACTCATATGACATGTTGCAAAATGAGCCCCACCCACCTCCAAATCTGGTGTGAAAGGCATAAAAATGAAGAGCAGCAGAGTATTTCTCCTGTGTTTCCTTGGCGTGACGGTCACCTTCCTCCATCAGGCCGCGCACTGCCAACACCAGAGGGGCTCCTCCAAAGGCGCACCTCCTATCATCAAGCAGCCTGTCATCATTGACACAGACGTGGGCTCCTTCATCGATGACTCTTTCGCCATAGTGTACGCGGCCCAGAGCGAGGAGCTGGACATCAGGCTGATAGTCACCTGCACTGACGACACCACAGCCCGTGCCAAGGTTGTTGCCAAGCTGCTGAAGCAACTAGGCCGAGATGACATCCCAATCGGCATCGGAATCAAGAACGACAACAAGACACACCAAAGCCTGATCGATTGGGGCTCAGAGGAAGATCTCTCTACTTACAAAGGTGGCGTGTTTGAAGACGGGGTGCAAAAGATGGCCGAAGTCATCATGAGCATCAAGGGTATCGTGGATATCATTGCAATAGGACCCATGACAAACTTTCCAACACTGGTGCAGAAGTATCCAGATAGTGTTAAGAATGCCAGGATCAAGGCCATGGCTGGGTCGATTAACGTCGGTTACGATGGTTCGAAGCAGCCGGCAGCAGAGTACAATGTGAACATTTGTCCCTGGTGCATGCAGGTGCTTCTGGGAGCCGGGTGGAACAAAGTCACCATCACCCCACTTGATACCTGCGGCAACGTGGTACTGGACGGTGATCAGGTCAAGCACATGTTGCAGGGAGACAGCAAGGCCTCGGCAGCGCTTGCATCCACTCTCACCTTCTTCTGCATCCAGGAATACTGCGATCTCAAAGACAAGACTCCGATTCTCTTCGACATCATCGGCACTCTCATCGCCATGCCTGATGTTGGGATGGAATATATGAACTACTCTCTCATGAACCTGAGAGTGAACAGCACTGGCTACACAGTGGTGGATAATATGACAGGAAAGCCAACCTATGTTGCCCTCAGCTGGAAGGAAAATGCAGAGAATGCATTCATGGAGATGCTTGTCAAAGTGTATGGAAATGAGATTTAACTAGATAAAAGTTTGTGCTATTTTATGCTTACAGTAGACATAGAAACTAAGGTAGCATTACATACAGCTATCAGGTTTGATGGCCATAAAAGTTATTTCAATCAGGGACACAGCTAAAAGTCTCTACATGGATTATGCATAATTTAGAAACAGCAAGTCAACAGGTTTATTGATCTGTAAAGGTATTTTTGTTGCGGTTAACTGACATCTCGTAGCGAGGGAGTTCACATGTGTCACACTCTGAATCGGCTATCAACTTCTGCCTGTAGTGGAGCATCCCCATGCTGTCAACATGCTTTGAATGCCACACCACCAGGAACAGCACGGTGATTATGTTGGCCACTGCTACAACCATGAACAGTCCAGTGATCACGTACACAGCCACTTCATTGCTGGCTGTCTCGGATCCCTCCTGCTCTTCACTGCTAGTTCCACCTGGAGTGGCTATACATACATAGCACAAATCATTGGTAGCAGCTATATACAGCATTTATTTTATATGCTGGTGTAGCTATATTTTTTGCCTTCAAAAGAGAATTTCAGATGATGGCCAGGCATAGACAATTAAACCTGGTTTCTCCCTACAGTGAACCCTCCGACAAAGGACAATCTGAAGGCGGACAAACCTCCCATCAGAGAATGAACTTCTAAATAACCTCTATGGGTCCCAAGCATGTCCTTGACTAGTTATCTGATCAGAGGTTCAACTGTATAAAAACATTATGCTGTCAGTATACATACTTTCACTCAAAGTAGGACCAATAGTAGGACCAATAGTGGTAGTAGCAGCAGTAGTAGTAGTAGCACTCTCAGTAGTAGTGGTGTCAATTGGCTGTGTGGTATCGGAATCGTCACTGCGCTCTGCAGCACATGAGGAAAACATTAAACTACTTTCAGTCAACTTGAACAAAAACAAACAAAAACCTTCTGAAGAGCTGCTTTCAAGCTGAAGAGCAGCTAAGCTAATGCCCTTGGAGAGTAGCTAAATGGCCTGTCATACAATTAAATGGATGCCCTTGAGTGCCTTGCTTATCTATCACATTACCTCAAATCCTTAATGACCCTAAAACTACAGGGGTGTCCTCATATGTAGGTAGCTATAAGGGTCCAGATTGGTGAAATATAATTCCACTTGCCTATCACAGTAACTCCAATACTTCTAATCACATCTCCCTGAAAAAGAAGTTGGCTTATGTCAAAGAGCTGAAATTTGATGTTGCTTCCATTCAGTTTCCTATTGCCCTGCACAGTCACCTCTATGGTCTGACACCTCTTCGCACCGCCAGTGGGCAGTTGCACGGGGGTGGGGCCAAGGCAACCCAGGATATCGCACACTGTGCTGTAAGTTACATTAAGGTTGCCATCAAGATGCTCCCCACTGAATTCGTATGTGATGGAGTCGAAGGTGAGGTACAAGCGAAGGTTCTCCTGGGTATCGTTGAACCAGATCCTGTGGAGAACAGACGTGCTGTTTCCCTCACCCACTTCCACTCTGTCAAATGGGGGAAGCTGAACATCAACTGTTGAAGACACAAAGGAGGGAAGGCAAGAGATGATTTTGAAAGAGCAGTAACTATCTGCAGCTAGGTAGCCAAAACTGGCAAGATATTATTGGCAGAATTAGCTATGGATCTGATTCAACTTACTGAATGCTGTGGCTACTTGGAACAGCAAAAGAAAATGAAGATACCAACACGAAAATCTGCCCTCCATGATCTTCCAACTCCAAACTTCTTGCAACCCAAGTGCACTGATAATAACTAGCTATAGGAATTAGCTACAGCATGCTCCAGTGAGTTTGTTTACAATACTTTCAACTGAATGTATCACTTTCAGTTTAACTCTTAGCTAAGTATACATTCAACATGGTAGCTAGTCATCAAAAACTTCAAGCTATCTGCATCTCATTGAGGTGAGTTTAAAAAAATAGTGACCTTTATAAGTTTAATTCCCGATTTCTATGACAATGTTTTAATAAGCTGACAGCAGTCCCACTAGAGTGAAGAGGATAAAAGCTGAGAGTGAGAATATTTGCATAGAAGGAGAAGAATTTGTATCAGTTGTCAAGCCAAAGAGAAGCCCATCTGTTGTGCTGGAATCAAGTGGTGAAGACACGTCTGGGGACGCCATGGTGTCTTCCATTGTGGTAATCATGCGACCACCTCCAGCAGGGGCTGTCGTGTCAAGATCATCCATCCCTTTCGTGGTAGCAGCCTCACCATCCCCACCATCAGTAGGAGATGCTGTAACTATGGCTGGATCAGTAGTGTCTTCTTGATCAGTGGTTGCTATTGGAATCAGTGTATTTGACCCCTCAGCATCATCTGTGGTGGGAGCTGTCGTTTGGAAGGAGCTCTGGACAGCAATCCTCCAGCCCAGGTTACGATGAGTAGCACACTATAGATAATGCAACAGAATTAACACAAACTGTTGGAGATATACCTGATAGTACACTTCGTCAGGGGTGCTGTCATCAGGGGTCCAGGTGAATATTCCTGGCTGACCAGGATCACAGGTTGGATTCCCTGCATCCAAATTCTCCAGGTAGTCTTCCAAGCTGCTACAGCTTTCTTCTCTAGCATTCCTAGCAGCTTCAGTCTCTTCGCTTAAACAGTAGTGGCCCACTAGATTTTGCCATAATTCTGATGATATAGAAAACCAAGTTTTTGTAATGACTTATACCTCCGATGGGATTATCCTGCTCATCAAATCCAGCAAACACTCTTTCTTCCTTCAAAGAGAAAAAGCAAAGTTGAATACTGGCTGACAAATCTAAAGTGACGAAAACTCTCACAGCTCTCTCCTCCGGCGTGTTCTGGAGTCTCCCCCCATTGATGGAGTCAGTGATGTAGAAGGGATGGTAGCGGCTAAGGTCAGAGGAATCTGTCCCTCCCTCGACAATGAAAGTATAAGTCCTGTGCCTCTGGACTACCAGCTCTGGAATCAGTGTCCCGTTGATATACCAGGAGATGCCCCAGCCTGCTTGTCCTAAACCAAACAGCAATGAATTTATAGGTGGTGATATAAGAAGTGAAAATTCAAGATTGTGCAGTAGGCACTCTGAAAGAAGACAAACCTGTTATGCCTGCATATCCCCTCTCCCCAGCGGCAGGGCCAATGTGGACTCGGAGAGTCGTGTCTTCAGGGAGCTCCATACGCTGACCAATGAATGGCGGACAGCTGGCGCACATGATTGGACGATTGGCACACCGATCCATAGGGGCCCTTCCCAGGTGGATGGGCGGGGCATCACCTATAGGATTCAACAAATTCCTCATGTTCTACCATGCAAACCTAGCCATGTGCTCACTCTGTGCTCGTCTGAAATGAATGAAAATGGTCTCTCCTACAAGTCCTCCATTGGCCCACACGATGTACTGGTTCTCATTAGTGGGATCAATATCAGTATCACAGTCATCATCACCTGTGCCAACAGTGTCATTCATGAGTATCTAAGATGACGTCTGAGCTGAGAAGCTTGTCTTCAGTGGAATCTGTTTATAGTGGCCAGTTCTGGTTACCTCTTTAATAGGAACCTGATTAGATTGTCAAGAAGACAGAAGCTGTAGAAAACTAGAAACTGAGCCCTTGATACAGGAAATATTTAGGACCAGGGGAATGCTAATGGTCGCATTAAAGGACATTTTTATACAATTACACCAGAAGTGTCTAGACTATCTCTTACAGTCATTTACAAAGCAATATTCCCCTATGGTTTCACTCGCCTGCCTGTTGAGAAAGGCTTTGAGAATATAATTTCACTTACCTGTTGAGAAGGGCTTTGAGAATATGATGCATTGCTGTCTGCCTTCCCTGATTCCTCCAGCAATGCTGTCACTGCGCACGTCATTTGTACACTGACGACCGTTCCTGGTCACCCTCGTGTCAGGACACGCCCCTTCACCACCAATGCACTAAAACCCAGAAAAAAAACAGAAGATGGAAGGAATTTCTTTGAGATCCCCCCCCC
>JAAGOD010014395.1_pt1 | contig 11589 bp, 13 predicted proteins | sample 8389681 | NCBI WGS metagenome assembly JAAGOD01 (sample SAMN13964374, study PRJNA552185) | sponge metagenome | biome: deep-sea hydrothermal vent fields; feature: spots directly above weak diffusing fluid; material: seawater and sediment | host: Tedaniidae sp. KZ-2020 ... | reverse complement strand
TCCAGCTTATGTAATTTGTACTGTGTGCAATGGAGCTACTAACTGGAACCTAATCCATTGCACTATGCTGGCCTTGCCTAATATAGCTCCAGTTTAGAGTGCTAGGTGTGTGTGTGTGTGTGTAGGTCTCAGTGTGGTGTGTATATAGGCCTGTATAGCTGCCAAAAAGCTCTGTGCAGTTTCTCTCTGGTGATGGTGTAGAGTTTATTGGAGCATCTGTCCTGAGACATGGTAATTTGTACACATTAGTAAGGAGCTTGTGTGTGTGTTAAGGCATGACATCTTTGAGAAGTTCAGAGTCCAACTTTTGTCCAAGTCCTAGCAGTGCTGGGCTGAATAACAGAGGTGGTTCCCTGACCCCTGAATCCACTAGGACACTCAGCTAAATGACTGGAACAGACATTCTACTGACTGGGACACTCTTTGGCTGCTTGTTGAAAGGCCTGAATGGATGGCATCTTTGCCTGCCCACAGCTGTGCTTGCCCACTACACTTTGTGTCCAGCTTTATATACACTTGTGGGTATTACCCTGCTCTGTCTTGCCCTGAGGCAGTTCTGTGGAAGTTTGAAGACCAAGTTTCTCTCAAAGCAAGAGAGCCGTGTCTTTCTGTGCCTGTTTCATGAAGACAGGTTCTCTTAAAAGCTGTTCTAGGGGTGGTGTAGGGCGGTGGTGACTATCCTTGCTACATGACAGGTCTCTCCCTCCTCCATGGGCCCACCTGCCCTACCCAGCAGCGCCAAGGCTATTACCATGCATTTTCTTCTAATCTGTGTTGACTCTTCATTGAGTGCCTGGTATGTCAGCAATGGCCCCTTCCTCTGTTGCTCTGCACTGGGCTGGCAAGAGCATTAGCAAGTGTAGGTCTGGGAGCGTATGCCTGCGAGGCATTAGCAAGTATAGGCCTGGGATTATGAGCATTAGTAAGTGTACTGGGGACATTAGCAGGAGAGCATTAGCATTTGTGTATGCCTGAGCATATCTCCTGTGGGTTGGGGAGTGTCACTCTAATCCTAATAGGGTGGTTTTATTAAGGGGGTGTGTCAGGCCCCCTTAAGAAAAGAGGGTGTGTTTTGGAGGGAGGGAGGGACTGAAAGGGGGAGGGTATTTGCCATATCTGATAAGAGGGTCTCTCCCAGTGATATTGCCATGACATCACATCAACTTACTCACTTTCCTTATCTCTCTCTCTCTCTCTCCTACAGCCTCTGGTTTCAGGTACAGTGCTGTATCCCGGCAACCGATGCAGCCTCTGGCAACCTGTTGCCACGGTGTCTGCAGGCATGGCAGCCCCTATGACTGTGCCTGTCGTAGCCATGCCAGAGCTTCCAAAGGAGTCCATCATAGCCAACACTGATTTCACAACCACGAGCATCATTGCAAAACGGTAAATGGGGAGGGGGGGAGGGAGGGAGGGAGGGGGGAGGTGGATGGGTTTTAACTAGCATTGGGGGATATAAAGTGGGTATGGGGTGTACATGTGTTTGAGGAAGGATGAGGATATGGTAAACAGCATGTGAACTCTTGAAGCTAGCTAGCTATCTCGCCATGGTGGCGTGTAGACAAGACAAGGTGGCGAGTTTGGCCGGACCACCCGAACTGTTCTCGTATGTGGTATGGCACACTTTGGCTAGCTAGAGTATGTTCCACCGCTCCCAGCACTCACTAGCAAGTGTAGTCTCTGTAACTGTGGTTACTTGAAAACAGGCTCCAATCCTTCTCCATTCATCCTGAACAGCACCTCCAAACCACCGCTTCCTCTGTGCACCATTCAGCAGCTCAGCACTCATTTAATTTGATACCAGGAGGGTAATTGTTCTATTCTCTCCTCAATTGGGCCTTTCTGCTCTGTGTGTGTGGGGGGGGGCGGTGCTACTTACACTACATGTACTAAAGCCTAGCTAGCTGCCCCCTCCTCTGGCTTACCCTACAGATGACACCACATATTATATACAGCACTTTCTGGGCAGAGGAGGAGAAGATAGAGATTTTGAGCATGTTAGCCCAATGTACATTTTAAACACACTTTCTAGGCAGGAGAGAGGGAGAGGGATTTTGAGCATGTTAGCCCAATGTACATTTACATGGCATACAGCACTTTCTGGGCAGGATAGAGATCTTGAGCATGCTAACCCAATTGCCTTTACATTCAAACCTAGGTAGCTACTAGTCTCCACTAGTTTCCCATTGTGGAGCCTCCAAGGTGCATTCCCTATGGTGTGGTTAACTAGATAGTGGTCAGCCACACCATCACCGCTCCCTGGCACTGTTTTGATTGCTGACTCTGATATGGAAATATGGAAGGCAGATAGGTGGGATATTGCCTCTGTGTGCTGCCACCTGGCCCCAATGAAGATATGACAGCTTTTGGAGGGAGGAATTTAAAAAATAATCACTTCATGCCTAAAATGGACCAGGTTTTTCATCTTTGTTCAGGCGATTGTCGAGCAAGAAGCGAAGACTACAGCATCAGACTGGGTCGACAGGGAGTGATATTTCCACGGCAGAAAGCTCATCTCCAACTAACTCCACCAACGGGAGTCCAGCCGTGGTCTGGACACCAAGAGAGAAAATGTGAGGAGCCAAACCTCGTTAACCCCCCCCCCCCCTAATGATATTCATAGTTCAGGACTCCACGATACTCAATTCTCTTTACCATATCTGAGCAAGGATTGGACCTTTCAGTATTGTTTTGTCTTTAGGGATGTGTCAGACCCGTTCAGTCAGCGAGAGGAGGGGGTCACAGCTGCATCCTCCTCATCCTCCTCTTTGCAGAGCAAGTCGGAGGCTGGCCCCTCCCACACCACCACCACCACCACCACCGGGGCTGCCGCAGCAGGGGGGAGTGGCCAGTACGTGCCCGTGACGACCTCCCACCCTGCAGCGGTGTCCAACTTGATGCACAGTCAGATTCACAACCCAGCAGGTACCTTAGCATCGGTTATGGCAATGTGGTAGTAGTGTGGCCATCACTCTAGCCACAATCTGGTTTATCACAGCATCTTGTTATTGTTGTTACTGCACTAGACCTAAAATTAGATAACATCTGCTGGTCGGAGGATTTGCGTACAAGGCCTTATTGTACTTTGTACTCTCTGTTGTAGTGCTGAGTCAGCTTCAGCAGGGACTGAATTACAGATTTCTCCATGAGCAGTCGTTGCTACAGCAGCAGCAGGCGGCGGCTGCAGGGATCCAAGCTCCTCCCACTTTGAGGGTGGAGCACCCTCAGCCACACACAGTCAACCCTCAAGTGAGCTAGCACGATCTATTTATAGGATTCAATTTCAATTTTTCTTGCTTTTAAATAGAGAGCACCTTCTAACAGCAAGGTTGCGCAGTCGAGTGGCAGCAGTGGTTTCAAATGGAGTGTGGCGCACATCATAACTGCAAAGCAAATTCAGCATCATAAACAGCACCAGGTGTGAGATAGTGTTACAGTGAACTCCGACCCCTGAAATTAGACTCTTGTGACCCTAGAGTTGATAATGTTTCGTATTTTAGTGCGCAGGGTCTCCGTTCCAAATATACCCCAAGACTTCTCACTCCAAGCCACACCCCCACGCCCTGCCCCCCACGTCCTCCTCTTTCCAGTCGCCCCCCAATCATCATCATCATCATCCTCAGCATCATCCAGCAGCACACAGCCACACCCCTTCCTCGTGTCCCTCCCTCAGCAGTTTCTCCTCCTGCCCTCCCCCTCACCCCTGCTCCACTGCCATCACCAACGGGGCCCCTCCCATGCCTCACTACGCACTGATGCAATACAGTATCCCCCCGAACCACCCTGTGGCGGCAACAGCTGCCTCCTCCATCCCCCCAGGCTACCTTGCCCTCCCGTACTCCTCCCTGCAAGACCTACAGCTGATGCAGCAGCAGAGCCAGGCCATGATGGCCGCTGCTGGCCCCACCCACATACAGCTCAACGCAGGGGGAATTCCTGTCATCAAGCCCATGAATGTGGCGGCGAACTCTGTGATTGGGATCAACCATGGGGGGTGTGGCGGCATGCAGTTTGTGGGTGGGGTCCCGTTGCAGCAGGCGCAGCTCACACAGCTGGCCCTGGCACATGGGATTCCCACACACGCAGCTGCCGTCACGGGTGTGATACCCTCGTCAATGGGGGCGTCAGCAGGGGGATTCCCCATTGTCAACAGCTGCGTTCCATTCCATGCTGGCATCATGGCTGCACCGTGGGTCAAGTGATTGTGATAGTACCCTCAGCCTATAAAATCGTCATGGAAGTCCCTTTCCCCAGCCTGGCAATCGTAGCTGCGCTATAAAGCCTTTCAGCCTGGCTGTTACCATGACTGTGTGTGCCATTAATGGAAACCTCAAATTTGTTTTCGTTGTTTGTTGCTTTTCCCTTTGTGTACATGTTCATTTTACTTGTACTGTGCATTTATCATGATTCCTGGATCCTTTTTTGCACGGGGGCGGAGCGCAGCGAAGTGTCGTTCTAATAAAACGAAAGCTTGAAACATTGAAAAGATAACCTGTGGACTTTGACCTTTAACACTTGGCACATGACCTCACGTGCCATTTTCAAAGAGAAATTCACTAAAAATGGCCACTAGATGAAATGAACCTTTTCGGCTTTGTAAGACCGATGTGCTTACTTCTGACTATATTTTGGGTAGTACCAGAATGAAGCCTAGCCGGAGAATAGACTCGGACAGTGTTAGGCGCGATTTAAGGTCAGTAAAGCCTCTTTTCATGGTGTTTTCGTGAAGTGATGTTTTTATATGTCACCATGTGACTGTGAATTTGAAGACTTGGCGAGTTTCTTTGAACTCTAGTGTGCCTTGATAGCACTTGTAAAGTCATATCTACCTATTACTTCAAAATTGGCTAGCTGTGTAGAGACAGGAGTAGTGTGATGTTGAAGTTTTGAAAACTATACTTGAAGTGTATTGGCATGAGTAGGCATTGAGAAGTTTGTGAAGTTTGTGTAACTTTCTTTCCTTTCTTTTGAATGTCTAGGGATCGTGATGTCTCCCATGCATCTGGAAGTAACCGATTTGGCAGGAAAAGGCCCTCTATGCTTTCTGAGTTCCATGGCAGCAAGCATTACAGCCACAATGCAAGAGAGGGAGACAGAGAGAGGTACATTGATGTTTTTTGTGGATCATACCCTATACTGTTCATCGTACCAATGGGGATCAATGACCATAAAGTTAGACATTCCAATTGATGCCCACCATGGCTTTTATTTTGTCCATACAGCAACCTTCAGCATTACCGTCCACACAGTCGTTATTCACATGACACACCGTCCGTAGGGAGTGGGGGGGCATCATCCACAACAGACCACACCCACTCCCTTGCACCCTCCGGATTCCATTCCTCAAAGTCGTCCAAGCTGGAGTCTCGGAATCGTCATTCACGCCATCACGTCCCTCACCGTTCCGCCTCTCACCACCACCACTCAAACAGCCACCATCACACAAACTTCTCTGACACCACCCCTGAGGAGGAGGCCCCTGTGAAACGACCTCGTTTGATGGTTGACATTTCGAGGAAGCTCTCAGGGCATAGCGACAGTCCCAGCAGTGCTGACTCAGTGAATTCAGTCCTGCAAGGTAGCCGTCACTTCATGGAGACAGCATCACCTTGGGTAAGTGAGGAGTAGATGGAGAGAAAGGAGTATATTTGAAACCCTGTTTTATTTCTAGATGTCCACCTACCATTTGGAGGATATAGACAGTGACGATGACGATTCTTTGCTTCGGGAAGAGTACGAAAAGAAGCGGTCCAAGTCCCCCACTCCGATTCCCACTGGTTCCCCCGTAGCCCCCCCTCCCCTCACCCCTGCCCCCTCTAGCCTGGAGAGCTCCGATGTCCGTGGCAACCTCCAGCGCCCTCCCAAGGCCCCCATGCCCAGCAAAGAGGAGTTGCTGGTGATGATGGAGAAGGTGGACAGGGACATAGCAGCCGCTGAAACACAAATCTCTGTCCTAGAGAAGAAGAGGGTATGTAGTGATATGTTGGGGGGGCTAGATTTGACATGGGGGGTTGAGATACTTAGCCTGATCTGTAAGGGGGTAGTGAGTGAGTGAGTGAGTGTGTGTGTGTGGGGAGGGGGGGTTTTATTATCCCTATTCAGTGTCAGTGATGACTCATTTACCATCTTTCGGCTGAATTAGTTATGATTTGACACCCAATACCTCTGAGACACTTGGTGATTAAATTCCACTGGAAAGTGGCAGCTTGAACTGTTATTGCCGTAGTTTCAACATAACTTCCTTGATTCTTAGGCTGAACTGGAGGAGAGCGCCAGAACAACTGCAGGCACTCCTCGCTCCAGCACCTTCTCATCCCTCCCCTCCCCAGCCACGCCTCCTTCTGACCACGCCTCTGCTGCAGCGGCTGGTATGACAGGAGAAGACACACCCCTCCCTAGCCCCTCCCCTCCAAGTCGCCTCACCCCCAAGAAATCTCTCCTGGACGTCATCTATTCTGAAAACCGGGTAATGGAAGCTGGAATGTGTTTGGTATGATGAGAATTGACCAGGGTGTGTGCTCTCTTTTGCAGACAAAGTCAAAGTCTGCTCAAAACACTCTCTCGTCAGCTAGCTTCTCTCAACTTCCCAGTCTGACTGTAAGCTGTGGCAAGATTGAGTTACATCCATTTCAACTATGGACATTGTTCCTTTTCTTTCCCCAGGCTCTCTACCACCAGCCCTGTGAAGCCCCTCCCTATTATCATAACCTCCTCAGGTTTGAGTAAACTAAATGTGAAAGGCTTGAATGAGTGTGTGGTTGAGTGTGTATGTCTTCTCTCCCTGCAGCCATCAGGCCTTTCGACCCAAGCTGGTCCAGCATATCAGGAGAAGGAAATTGAACAAGCACAAGAAGGTTAGTGATCTAGAGGAACCGATAGAGGGAGGGAGGAGAGAGGGAGGGAGGGAGGGAGGGAAGGCTTCAATATTATGGCATTGGTGATGATTCTTAAACTCAACCATCTTTCGTTTGAAAGTCATGAAAAAGTTTATATTATCTGAAATGCCAGCATACTAGCCTGTATTGGGAATGTAGCAATAGAAATATGTCTGTTTACATGTGTGCTTACATGGGCATAGTGCTAATAGTTTTCAACATAGCTTGGCATGCTTTCAATTCGCTGGCGTCCATTTGTGTAGGAGCTGCAGCTGTGTCAGGAGTACGATGCCCAGATGGCCAGATGGGAAAGGAGCGTGGAACGGATTGAGTCAAATCCAAAGAAGAGGTGACAGTCCCGTAGTGTGACGCAGACACTGAAAATTTGATTTTCTTGTTGTGGCTTCGAAGGTTACGGGATCAGAAGAATCGGGAGTTGTTTGAGAGGTGTTTCCCGGAGTTGAAAGCCAAGCGTGAACATCAAGAGAGACTCACCAGGTATCTTGCATTCCCATTGGCTCTGTCTGGCCGATTACTCTGCCACTTTGCTTGGTGAAGGGTGGACCAGAGGGGCTATGGGATCGTCAGGAGTGATGCGGAGCTGAAGGAGATTATGTATGAGTTATGCGAGCAGGAGGAGGCCCCTGTTCGTTACCGGAGGACCCACGCAGTCATCCCACCCATGCTGGTGGATGACAACGAGAGGAGAGTCCAGTTCTCAAACAGCAATGGCGTCATCAGCGACCCCATGGCCCTGCACAGAGACTCCCGGTTCATCGGTGCATGGAGCGAGGAAGAGAAGGCTCTTTTCAGGGACAAGTCAGTATCTTTGATCTTTCTCCCCATTAAAATCATATCTACACTCCATTTTGTACAGGTATATGTTCTACCCAAAGAATTTTGAAGTAATTGCATCCTTTTTGCCAAATAAGGTAAGTTTTCTTTCTCCGTTTTGAAGTTGTGTTGAAAGTTGTGAGGTGTTGGATTTTTCTTTGTCTCTGGTACAGAATCTGTCGGATTGCATCCAGCATTACTACCTCTCCAAGAAGCGGGAGAAGTACAAGCACATGGTCCGCAAGGCCAACCTGAAACGCAAGAAGCCCTTCGTGAAGCCGTCAGAGTTCCTCAATCCTCCCCTCACCCCTTCAGCCATCCCCCCTCTCGCCCTCTCCCTCTTCACCGCCGCCAAGCCAAAGACGGAAGACACCATGTCAGCGGAGGAAGACAATGGAGCTGCTCAATCAGGTACAAAGACTAGCCTTTTGCTCAGTGACGGGTGAGGCACAAGAGTTCATGAGTAATTACCCCTTTCTCTCTCGTTCCTCAGAGTTTGGTGACTGGTCACCAGAGGAGATCTCCAGTTTGAAAGAGGGCCTGAGAAAGTACGGCAGAGCCTGGGGGAAGATTTACCGGGAAGTTGGCGGGCTGAAGACTGCCACGCAGTGCAAGCAGTTCTATGACGAGTACTGTGGCAATAAGCAGCTGGATCTGTCAGCCACTCTTGCCGAGCACAGCTCCATGAAGGTATGGGGTTGTCTGTGCATAGTCACATCCTGTAGAATACGAGTCACGTTGCATTCTCTAGAGTGCCGAGAAGCTGAGGAGAAGAGTGGAGAGTACGCGTAAGCCCGTCCAAACTGCCATGTCAGCAGAGATGAAGCGGAAACCGCACCAGAAATTGTCTCTTGGCAGTGGGAGTGGTGGCAGCAACAAGCCGTCTCCTCTCCACCAGCTCCACCACGCCGGGTCGGAGGAGATGGACAGCGAGAACACGGCCAGTGTGTACGACTCGGACTCCAACTCGGAGGACTCCAGCAGCGAGAGCACCATCACGGACTCCTCCCCCGAAGATGCCTCGTCCAGCTCTGCCTTTGCCCCTCCCCCTGCCCAGCCTCCTAAACCCCCACGAGGCAAAAAGCCAAAGCCATTATCCACATCGGGATTCCGTCGAACTTCAGAGGAGGCTCTGGACTTGTTTATATCAGCAGCCGAGGCTTTGAATAACATCGTCCCTCCTGAAGTGGCACTTCACGACCACAACTACGCCATGCCACCCACGGCACTGGTGAACAATATGGACCTCCAGGGCACGTCAGGACTGTCCCTGATTGCAGCTGCGGCCGCTGTGGTCTCGCCGACACTTTCAAAGAGTGCCGCATCCACGAAACTGCCGTCGCTGTCTCCTGTGAGGGCACCGCGAGGAAGACCCCCCAACAGCCAGCGAAAGGGGGCAAATAGCACGGCAAGCAAACTGGCACCCACCTTCCTCAGTCCGGCTGGGACAAGTCCCAGCGTTCTCCTCACCGAGATGAAGACCACACCCCTCCGTGGACGAACAAGATCGGCCCCATCTGATCGCCCCAAGGTGTCGACTCTGCACGTCCCTCGGACTGGATCCACACTGGCGAGAATGTCCATCAACTCTGCCAATCGGGCTGTCAACAACCGCGGTGGCGGTGTGTCTGGGCTAGCCACACACCCTGCATCGTATTCCCGTCACAAAGGGGGCGTGGACTCAACCATTGCAAGCAGCAGCAGTGGGAATAAGTCTAGTTCATCTTCGTCGCTCAAATCTATGATAGCCTTTCACACCTCTTCCTCCTCCTCCCAAGGCCACACCCCTTCACTGCCCACCTCCAGCTCGACCGGCAATGGAAAGCCGTCTGGTACCAGTTCAACGTCAGCATTTGAGGCACTTGTCAATGTTGCGGTGGCTGCACCCCCTGCAGAGCTCCCCCACAGTGGTATCTCCGCGGGGGGTAATCACTCCAAGTCCTCCTCACCCGTGTCAACACCAGCATTCACAGCCACGCCCCTCTCTCGCACCCACCAGTCCTCAAAGGACACGGTGACGATAGGAGTGGCCGGTTCGAACAGCAATGCTAGCAACAGTGGCAGCACCACCACAGCTTACATAGACGTCAATCAAGCCATCAACATCCTTGCCTCCCTGGCACAGCAACAGGTCTCCTCCGCGGCCACGAACGGTGGCTCGCCGTCACTCTCTGTCCTCCCCAACTCCCGAGGACTGTTTCCACAGAACCCCGTCTCCCTCCTGGGGAATATCATGTCCCAGGGGGCAAAGTCTGTCCCTGGGGGGCTCACTGTGGCCACCTCCGGCCTCCCCTCCTCCAAAGGGGGGAAGGGGTTGGGAGTGTCTGCCACAGTGGACACTCTCCTGGGTCACCTCACGTCAGGGATGACATCACAGGCTGCCACCGGAGTCAAGAAGGCATCAGGGGGTCAAGGTGCGAAGGTCAAACAGAATTTGACCTCTAAAGGGGAGGCAAGGTCTGCAGGGAACAGTGTTGGGGGAAAACCAGCTGGTTCAGGTTCAAAGGTGACCTCACAAGGGAGTGGTCTTCCTGGTATGCACCAGTCCATCCAGCTGATGGGAAGTGTCGATGATCTCTCGAACCTCAACCTCCTCTCTTCGCTGGTTGCTGCCGTTGCCGCTTCCCAGGCCACCACTGCCACGCCCACCTCATCATCACTCCTGCCCACCACCTCGCTGGAGACCACACCCATCTCCACCCACAAGGCCAGCGTCGGGCAGCCCTCCAGCTTACATAGCAGCAAGACTGACGCCAAGAGGCCGCTGGAATCTGTTGTGTCAGCACTTTCGGGTAGTGGTTGTATGAACTCCAGTTCCCCATCACAGTCAGATAATGCTTCAAATTCATCTTCGTATGTCTCAAGCCACACCTCCACGCTATCCGATGACGGCATGTCCACGCCAGGCTCTATCAATGACGTGAAGCAGGAACGAGACCAGACGCTGGACAAACTGATCGCTGCCAGCTCGTCAATCAAGAAACCGTCACTGCAGAGCTCCTCGAGTGCGGGGAGCGTCTATGCAGGGGGTGCCATCTCCGCTGGTGGTGGGGGCGGGGAGCTCCCGAGGAGTGTCGTGCGCTCGGGACTGGGAATCAGCGACCAAAAAAACCTCTCACCCTCTGGGAACGATCTGTCCGCCTCATTGGTGACCCTTATCCCCCCTCCGTACAACCCATCCTCAATGAGTTCCCAGTCCTCCCTGCTTCTCTACACGCGCTCGCTCAGTTTCCCCCTAGCCGTCTCCTCCGAGCCACCCAATGAGGAGGAGGACCACCTGGAGAGCGCCACGCGAGGGATCAGTGAGCTCTCAAAGCTGCTTGGCACCGACAACAGCACCGATAGCAACTCCAATTCAAACAGCACGAGACACGATCGTGTCTACAAGGGATTATCAAACTGGAACCCGTCTGAACTTCTGTCGAATTCGTCATCCGGTAAGAATGCATGTCCAGGCTTTTCGTCTGGCCTGCAGGAGAAGTCTGGAAAGCCAGCGTATCTCTCCAGCTTGCTGGAGTCGCAGATTCACGGCACCGTTCACCACACTTCCATCCCCGCCCCCAAACTCAACAGCTCCAGCACCAACTCCTCGCGAAGCGAGAGCATGGAAGCACCGCTGGATATTGACCACTCCAGATGATGCCCACCCACCCTTCCCTCCTTCCCTTCCAACCAACCAGCTACCTCCCTGTAATCCAGCCCCCCTTGTACATGCTGAATGATAGGAATCTAGGGTATTCGGTGTAAAAAAATTTTAACCTCATTACAAGACAGGACCCTGTTTGACTACTAAAATTGTCAAATATAGTACGCTCTTTTTGTAATGGCAGTCTCCCTTTGGCATGACACACTGACTTCTAATCCAGTCTTTGTCTCCTCC
>JAAGOD010029924.1_pt1 | contig 11614 bp, 22 predicted proteins | sample 8389681 | NCBI WGS metagenome assembly JAAGOD01 (sample SAMN13964374, study PRJNA552185) | sponge metagenome | biome: deep-sea hydrothermal vent fields; feature: spots directly above weak diffusing fluid; material: seawater and sediment | host: Tedaniidae sp. KZ-2020 ... | reverse complement strand
TGTACTACATGGCCTGGAACACGTGTAGTGACATGGTTTTATTACCCTGAGACCACATGTACCATTATGCACTGTACCCTTTCAGCCTCCATTAAACTGCTGTACTGTTTGTTGTACAGGGAGCTGTCGCCCCTCCACTCGGCAGTCGAAATGGAGAAAATGGATCTTGTGGAACTCCTGGTCAAGAACGGAGCCAATGTAAGTCTTTAGAGAGACTATCTACACGTAAGGAGTCTTATAATGTGTTCTGTGTGTCAAAGGTGAATCTCAAGGATCATCTCGGCAACACTGCATTACACCGAGCCGCTGAGCTGGGCCTGGTGAGCATCTGTCGTCTCCTGGTGACCAACGGCGCCAACGCCTCCATTTTCAACAACGTGAGGAGCAAGCCGATTGATGTGGCCACTCCCCCCGTCAGCAAGATGCTGGAGGAGGAGGACCCTGCCCGAGGAGACTCAGACGTGGAGTCCCAGCTGCTCGAAGCGGCAAAGAACGGAGACCTGGTCACCATCAAGGTAAAGAACAGTTCCCCTCACAAAGAGTAGAGACTTGCTGTCCAAGAGGAGTTGACTATAACTGTTTTTTAGCGCCTGTGCACACCTCACACTGTGAATTGCTGTGACATCAAGGGGAGGTACTCCACCCCCCTCCACTTTGCTGCGGGTTTCAATAGAGTGGCTGCAGTGGAGTACCTGCTGCAGAATGGTGCTGATGTCCATGCCAGGGACAAAGGGTAGGTAGGACCCCGAGAGAGTGTGGACTATTTTCATTTTGGCGTCCTTGATCGCTATGCAGTGGTCTCGTGCCTCTCCACAATGCCTGTTCGTACGGTCACTATGAAGTGGTGGAGCTGCTGCTGAAGTACAACGCCAACGTCAATGCTGTGGACCTGTGGAAGTTCACACCCATACACGAGGCTGCTGCGAAAGGAAAATACGAGATTTGTAAACTCTTACTGAAGGTAAAGGATCATGAACCACCTCTCCCCCCCCCCCAAAAAAAAACATCATTTTTTTCCCTGTCTCTCTTTAGCACGGGGCTGATGTGAATCGTCGTAACCGTGACAACTTGACATGTCTCGACCTGGTGCGTGACCAGGAGACGGACCTGGCTGACCTGCTCCGTGGGGACAGTGCTCTCCTGGATGCAGCCAAGAAGGGGAACTTGGACAGAGTCAAGAAGCTGCTCACCGCCGAGAACATCAACTGTCGGGACAAGCAGGGAAGGAACTCCACTCCACTGCACTTAGCAGGTGGGCGGGGCAGGGGGAGTGGCCTTTGCTGTGTGAAATGTCACGAGTCTTTGCTGCCTTGCTTGTTTCGGTGCAGCTGGGTACAACCATCTGGATGTTGTGGAGCACCTGCTGGAGGAGGGAGCTGATGTCAATGCCAAGGACAAGGGGGGGCTCATCCCTCTCCACAATGCCTCTTCCTTTGGGGTAATTGATGACTCTGCATATCTGTATTGTTATTATGTATTGTATGACTGGCATTTTGCTTGTGTGGTGTAGCATGTTGATGTGGCGGCCATGCTGATTAAGCACAACAGCCTCGTGAATGCCACGGACCGCTGGAACTTCACGCCGCTCCACGAGGCAGCCCAGAAGGGACGCACGCAGCTCTGCTCCCTCCTCATTCTGCACGGTGCCAATGTCAACATGCGAAACCAGGAGGGGGAACTCCCCTATGACCTCTCTACTGTAAGCACTACAGATCCCTTATAATGAGGCCCCTCTGTATTGAGACCCCAAGGTATGCAAGACTGTCGAACCCTCTAATCAGGCCACGGCTAGAGCAGAAGGAGGTTCATGTATAATCACTACATGGACATTAGACTTTGAAAGATGTACTCTCATGTCATTACATGTAGTTCACTTCGTGAATTCTGTGATCACATGTAGTACCTATCAATACCTCCATGTAATCCCCCTCCCCCTCTCCGGCCCCCTCAATTAAAACCCTATTAGGCTGATGACGTCAAGTCCCTCCTGCGTGACGCCACCTCCCCGGAGATTCCCGAGGCCGAGGCTCAGAGTAAGCAGCTGACCAAGTCCGCCCTGGCCAGCACTGGCCTGACAGCTGCCGGTGCCTCCCTGCTGGCCACTGAGTACCTCAAGGACATCAGAGCTGAGCTGGGCGATGGCTCGGAGCGCCCTCTCAGAGAAAACTCAGGTACGTATGTACAGATCCACTTCGATCTTGCTTTCAAAAGTGGAAAACGTAGTTGAACATGCTGAAGTCACTTATGGACATGCTTCCTGGAGCATTTTTTGATGAAGTTGCAAGATCTAGATTGCAAACTTCATTTTTTTTTCTGCATAGGAGCGTGGGAGAACTCGAGTGTGAAAGATCTTCTTGTTGAGCTGGAGCTGGAGCACCTGCTGCACATTTTTGAGCGGGAGCACATCTCCATGGACGTGCTGATGGACATGTCACATGACGACCTGAACGGCATTGGAATCACTGCCTTTGGCCATCGCCACCGCATCCTACGCAAGGTGAAGGAGCTGGCTCACAACGGAGGGGCGGAGCCTGCCGTGCCTGTGGGCGTGGCCACGGCCAGTCATGTGGGGACGCAGCTGATTGAACTGGCCCACAGTGACAAGGACTACATTGCCGTGTCTGAAGAGGTAATAAGGTGGATGCGAAAGTGGGATGTAAAGATCATTGTACTCCTTTTTTAGATGCAGAGTACTATCTGTGATCATAGGGATGATGGGAGGGCTGGTGGCATCTTCAAAGCATACACTGTTATGAAAGTGAGTCAGTATAGCATGCTCTCAAACCTAGAGAGGTGACCTCATGGCCTGAGTACTGGTACTATTCCACTCCTGAAATGGGAGGTGGCTGAGTACTGGTACTATTCCACTCCTGAAATGGGAGGTGGCTGAGTACTGGTACTATTCCACTCCTGAAATGGGAGCTGTTTTTTCCATTTTCGTCTAAGCTCAGGGATAGCGTCTGTCTTGGTGTGTGTCATGTGTTTTTGGTGGTGTTGTACAGATTGAGCGTGTGGTGAATGCCAAGATGTGGGAGCGCTACGTGTACCGCAGACAGGAGGTGTCCGAGTCCAACCACAACCATGCCAACGAGAGGATGCTCTTCCACGGCTCCCCCTTCATCCATTACATCATACACCATGGCTTTGACGAGAGACACGCCTACATTGGGGGCATGTTTGGTGCAGGTGGGTGTGTGTGTCTGTTCTTCCTTGCCCCGCCCACACATATCCAGCCTCTTAATCAACGTATTCTATCTAATTGCAGGAATCTACTTTGCTGAGAACTCGTCAAAGAGCAATCAATATGTGTATGGAATCGGAGGGGGGAGTGGCTGTCCTCTACACAAGGATCGCTCCTGCTATATCTGTCACAGGTGGGCTATTTTTTGCACTGATCCTCAATTCCTGAAAGCGAGGGTCCTTTTTTGTAACCTCAAGTTGACCAAATTTAATTTCTGGTTCTGTTTGTGATTTGCTGACTGTGCAGACGCCTTCTGCTGTGCCGTGTGACCCTGGGTAAGCCTGTGGAGCAAATCACGTCCGTGCGGATTGCCCACGCCCCTCCCGGCCACCACTCCGTTATCGGGAGACCCAGTGCCGGGGGGCTCAATTACCCAGAGTACGTCATATACAGGGGAGAGCAGGTAGGTGGACGCAGATGCTCCAATACTGTCCAATGGAGATGCCGTGATTATGGAATCGTGTGTGTATGTGTGTTATCGTGTTTGTAGGCTTATCCTGAATTCGTCATCACTTACACCATTACCCAACCTCAGGAACCAGCTGCCCAGAAATCATGAACTATTTCCTCTCTTTTGTTTTTGTAGCTTAGTCTAGCCTCGGCCCCAGGACGAAGCTAGCTTAGGTAAGTTCAGGCTACCAAAAGGCTTTTTGTTGTGGTTAGGAAATTTTAGTGGGCGGAGTTTAGCACATCACGTGGAAAGCACGTGATTATCGCGGGGGAGAGCCAGCTGGTTAGATTTTGGGTTTGGCTTCTTTTTTACATCCACGCCAGAGAGATGTCATTTGAAGGCGGTGTGCTGCAGGAGTTACAGCTGGAAGATGTGGAGGAGACGGGGGAGGAGCTAGGCAAGGGTTCCTATGGGATTGTGCTGGAGCTCAAGGTCAAAGGACTTCGGTGAGATACATCTATGACCTACAGCTAGTTTTACTGCCACTCAATTTGTGCTCAGGTGTGCTGGCAAGAAGCTCCATGGCATATTCTCCTCTTTTGCCTCACTCTCTGAGAAGGAGGGAATGAGAAAGCGTTTTCTTGAGGAGTGTCTCCAGCTCTCCTCCCTCCGCCACCCGAACATTGTTCAGCTGATGGGACTCCACACTTGCCCTGGTGACACTGTCCCCATGATGGTGATGGAGTGCATGCATGCCACCCTTAGGTCTTGTCTCGAGAAGAACCCCAACGTCCCCGTTTCCTTCAAGAGGCGGATCCTTCACGATGTCAGCCTCGGCCTTCGTTTCCTTCACGAGCGCAGCACGCCTATCATTCACCGTGACCTCACAGCAAACAACATCATGCTGACCGAAGACCTCCGAGCAAAAATTACAGACCTTGGCGTGGCCCGGATGCTCACCAAAGACATGCGGAGGAAGTTGACGGAAGCTCCGGGGAACTCTGATTACATGCCGCCTGAAGCTCTTGTGGGAGAACCAAGCTACGACACGTCTCTGGACATGTTTTCGTTCGGCATTCTGATTGTGCATACAGTGACAGGGGACTGGCCTTCTGCTCACCTCTCCTCCACTGTGACCGACAGCCAGGGGAGGCTGGTGGCCAGGTCGGAGGTGCAGAGGAGAGCAAGCCATTTCAGCAAGATGGAGGATAGCGACACCCTGAAGTATCTTGCAGAGACGTGCTTGCGGAATGATCCCACAGCCAGGCCCACTGCCAAGGACATCTCTGAGGAGCTGAGAAGCTTGCTTGATGTGCCCTCCTCTCCTTCATCCTTCCCCCTGTTGGAGACACTGGTGGAGAAGGAGGGCGCGGAGAGGAGGAGGGACGAGCTTCAGGAGCGCTCCAAGGAGGTGGAGTCCCAGCTTCACAAAATTGTCCAGGATCTCCATGAGAAGCCGACCTTGAATGAACCGGAACTGGACAAGGTCATTAAACAGCTGCACATTGTTCTACACAGCACTTCTTTGGCCCTCTACTGTCCCGACGACATGAGGTTCTATGACCCTTCAGTCCGCAGGTTCATAGTGGCCTACAAGCCCCCACCAGCCATGGAGGCCTCTGCTGGCAGGATACTGCATGTATCTTCACCCCCGACCTGCCCCAATCCTCTCTCCCTTGTAGTCTGCGCTCCGGTCAACTTGACTTTCAGTGGAATGTTTGTGAAGACGGTTGTCTCGGGATTGGGAAAGAGCCTTCACATGGCCATCAGTGGTGACCAGCTCTTTGTGGTGGACAACAGGGGATGGATGGGTGTCTACATTTGCAGCATCAGTGGTGAGTTCGAGAATCGGTCCATCATCGAGTCGTCGTCTAAGATGGAGTTCACTGGTATGACTCTTGAGAAGTGCTGGCAGCCAAGGGGCGTGGCTATTGATGCCGAACATAACGTCATATTGGCTGACACTGGGAGTGAGCGTGTAACGAAGTTTAGTCCTGATGGCAGTTTCTTGGCTACCTCGGGCAAGCTGTTGGAGAGCGGGGCAGAGCTGGGAGAATTCGATTCCCCGTTCAGCGTCACTCTGGCCAGAGACGGAGACCTCTATGTCTGCGATCGCTCCAATCACCGCGTCCAAATCCTGGACAGCAACCTCGTGAGTCGGCGCGCATTTGGAACATTCGGAAAAGGAAACTGCGAATTCCGTCACCCACTTGACCTTGCCTTTGACAGCAGAGGGAATGTGTATGTCGTGGACTGCAGCAACTTCTGCATCAAGGTCTTCACGCCAGGTTTCGGTAAGTTTATCCGAAGGATAGGGAAGGAGGGAATAGAGGTTGGGGATTTTCAAGCACCGTCCAGCATCTGTATCGACTCGAGTGACAACGTTTATGTCACCGACTACAAGTTTTGTTGTGTGAAGGTGTTTGACTCAACTGGTAGGTTTGTGATGCAGTTTGGGAGCTACAAAGACCCGAGGTCAGAGTTCTGCTTCCTGAAGCCTCGGGGCATTGCCGTGGACAGCATAGGGCGCGTGTTTGTGTCAGACTCTGACAATGGGCGCGTCCTCATGTATCAGTAGACATTGCTACTCCTCCAACCAGTGCACTTACTGTTTGACGTATGATTGACAAGCTATGAGCTCAGGTCTTATAAAAATACTATTTTCGGCTGCTATAATAATGATGCCATTCTACCAGTTCTGTTGCTACACAGCTATATACTAATATTTTGTGGGGCTCCTCATGTCTGCTTCGCTTGGCTTGATCACGTCCACTGCGGAAGGAGTCGAGGTGCGGAACTTGTTGACCTTTCTCAGTCCCTTCCTCCCCAGGGGGGCGTTGATCTTCTCCTTGGCCCGCTGGTGGTACAGCTTCCTCTTCCAGCTCATGGCCAGGTTCATGGCCTCCTGGTCTTCCCCCTCAGGTGAGCTCATCCCCTCTGGTTTCTTAATGCCCTGGAGCAGTAGTTGGCAATGTTCGAGAATTGTACCATTAGTAGCTAGCTACAAAGAGTAGCTAGGTGCCAAAGATAGAAGATCTTACCTTCATGCAGGCTGCTTCTGCTGCTTGGACTGTCTTTATGACTGCTTGCATCAAGTTCTGTGCATTCTTGACGAGCATCACATCAGCCTGCAGTCAAGTGAGAGCAATAACCAGCTAGTAGCTATGTAGGTAACTCTAGCTAACTCCTGCATGCTTCTATAGAAAAATAGTGCTTACTGAGATGTCATCTGGAGTTGATATCTTGACAGAGGCAAGGATGGTGAGCTGTGTGCTGAGTGTGGGGATCATCTCGGCGCAGCAGAGCAGATTGTTTCTGCTTCGCTCGTCCACACACTGCCGACTCAGCAGGTTGGCAATCCTGTGGATGGTCTGACCATTCGCTGCCACGGCTTTGGCAGTGTGGATCATGTCCGTCTTGCTGCGTAGCTCTCCTTTGCCACGGGTGAACTCGGCCATCTGAGACATCTGCTCCGACATCTTCTTCCCCACCGTCACTATAGGATTGCTCTCCTCCAGGAACTCATTGGTCAGTTCTCTCAGAGATAGCGCTGCCATCTGAGGACAACAACAACAACAACAACAACGGCCAATAAGAAGAAGTCACAAGCAGAAACAGCCTTACAGCGATTAATTCTGCTGTATTTGTTTCATCCCCAGCGTCCCCGACGGCCCAGGAAGGCAGGGGGACGGCCATGCTGGTGGGTCTCTTCACGCGGGGAGTGACGTGCCGCAGACCCATCTCAGAGAGGCTTGGGATGTGCTGCATTCTCCTGGGCCGGCTCTCCACCCTGGGGGCATGTCATAATATGATAGCATGGAGCTACAGAGGAACCTCTGAATAGTGAACATTCCTCTGTAGAGAGGCTATCATCTTACTGAGGTTTAACAGCACGTTTAGTTAGTCCTTTGTTGGGAGGTTTGTCCTCTTTCGGATTATCTTTTATCACTTACGATGGAGTGCTGGGGGCCCTAAGTTCCGAGTCGTCAAAGTCAAATCTGGTGACGGGAGAAGCACTGGCTATCACCTCGCTGGAGTATGACCGGTACATGGGGGAAGACGTCTCTGAGTGGCCTGACATGTTGGACACTTCTGACATGTCAGAGAAGGCAGGTTTGGGGCTGGTCACGTTGGAGTGGTGGAGGAGATCTAGAAATGCTCCTAAAGAGTTCATCTCTCGTCAAAATGCTCTGCAATGATCTCTGAGTGTGAGCTCACCGATTACGTCTTCCACATTGGCTGAGGTGATCCTCCGGAGGTTGGCCAGAAGGAACTGAGCCTTGGCCGCCCACTGTCTGCGTAAGTGGTTAAAGTGTTCCAGCATTGCTGACCCAGCTTCACCTGGAGAGGCGAGAAAAAAATTAAATTTCTACTATGTTGGAACAGAATCAGTACTTCTACTTCTCAACAGACCCAGCCCTTAGAGCTGGTCTTTTCAAGCTCGCTGCTTCTTACTTTCGAGAGATTTTGCAGCTCCAACTGCATGAGGTGTCAGCTTCTTCAGGAAGCTAATGGCTGCTTCAGAGTTCCTCACAGAAATCTCCCTGGGATTGGCTAGGGATTGCGTGCAGTCAGCAAACAGCTTCAGGACGTGCTCAAGCTGGTCGGTCAGGTACGCAGCCATGTTGTCAAACTTCTTCATGAGGAGCTGCTTTGCCATTCCACTGGTCCTGTTGGCATGCAGGGAGAGGTCCACCAGACGGTCCAGGGGAGCCGATGCTTCTGCAGTCAGGTCATCAATGTGGGCCGTCAGCAAGTGCACCTGCAGAAAGTAAGAGAAGTCAAGATTTCAAGGCAAAGAATGCTGAGATGCAGAAGAATCTCCAATGGGAAGCTAATGAGATTCATAGCCTATCAAGCGGTCACTAAGAATTTTTTCTGAGTCTTGCCTGTGAGGACCAGTCTCGTCGCAGGATCTCCGTGTCCTCCTGGACTTCCAGCTCAGGCTCCCCTCCCCCTCCCCCTTCCCCTTCCCCTTCCTCTCCCCCTCCCCCTTCCTCCATGGCCTCGGCCACTGTCTCTGCACACTCCACTAGCTGCGTGGACAGCTTCTCTATCCTCCTGGCCACCACCCGAACAACCTTCACCTGCTCTTCGTTCTCGCAGCTATACAGGACAAACCAACAGAAGATCAAAGTTGGTCCCTCTTTTTCAAGGATCAAGGTGGATGGAAAACTAATCGCTAATTTTTGGATTTTCGTACCCTTCCATGGCTTCCTTGGCTATGGACTGGAGAGAGGTCGCAAAGTTCTTGATGGCCTCCGTTTGCTGAGTCTGCAATCCTGTGTCTCCGGATTTGGCGGAGAGGAAGAGAGTGTCCGCAGCCCCTCCCATTCCTAGTGTGATGTCGTCAACGCCTTTCATCAGCAGCTTGGCCTGTCAGAGAATAAAACCACGCCCATGTAGACAGACACAACAAACTAACATTTGTAGCCCACTCCTGAGAGAGAAGATGCAGGTGCTCGGAAGCTGCTGAGTCAGCAGGTTGTCCCGTCGCCATCTCAGCGGCTCCCAAAAGCTGAGGCGTCAGTTTCTGAATCTCTCGCATCTTCGTCCGTACCAGTTGGACCTGCTCCTGCAGTTCCTTGTCCACAGAGATGTCCATGTCTCCAGTCCCTCCAATGGCCTCCTCCGTTTGGGCAGCGTCAATGGCCATGGTAGCCACGTCAACCATCTTCCTCGTCTGAGTGCTAATGAGCTCCATCTGGGAAGGGAAGATATCACACAAAGGCTCGAAGCCCATGGTGACAGACTTAGCCTTGAGAGGTGCTGGATTCTCTCACCTGTGATTCCAGGCCCTCTCCGCTCCTTGCTGCCTCCAAGAGCTGATCCGCTCTTCGTGACCACGGCAGGTTTGCCTGCTGCATGGCGTTGATGAGGTCTCGGACATTCCCCGCCCACTGGTGTGTGGAGGCCTGAAACTCCTCCCTCTGCTGGCGCAGCTGTGGGTTTCTGGAGACGAGCTCAGCTTGGTTGAGGATGCGGGGAGTCAGTTTGGCTACCTCCGAAGATTTGGTCTGGATCACCCTGTGTATGCAATGCTTAGGAGACTATTCAAAACTGTAGCTACTTACTTGACGAGATCAGAGTTATCGAGAGTTGAAGATGCTGAGTCAGCCATTCTGGTCAGCCTGCCGACTCTCGCTGAGAAGTCCGCAGCGTGGGCGGAAAGCTCCTCCTTCTCTCCCTTCTCTGCCGCCTCGATGAGTTTCTGGAATGGGGGGACGAAGGTTTCCACGGCAACTTGAGCAGGGGAGGGCGGGGCAGGCCGGTGAGGGGAGACCGGAGGGGATGGGGGGCTGTGGGGAGGAGGGGAGGGGGCGTATCTCGGAGGGGACATGGGGGTGTGGCCATCAGGGGACGGAGGAGCATGTCTGACTGGGGACATGTGGACGGAGCTGGTGGGCGTCCTCCATGTACTCGTGCTGGAGTTGGGACTGAGGAGGTGAGAGGTTGGCGAGAGGCTCCCACGTGTGGCTAGATCACATGACAGTCACATGACAGGTCACATGACACTGAAAGGAGCTCACCATTGGTGGAGATGTAGCAGTCCTCAACCTGGGAGAATTCGTCTTTGGGTGGAGGTTGGCTGGTTTGGGTAGTGCTGTCGTAGCTCTCGCTCAGTCTGCCGTCACTCAGAGTCAGACCAAAGTCCGTATCATCGCTAAAACTAAAGCTCTACAACACAAAAACATTGTCACACACTTGTTGTATGCAACATGCAATAATGTTGTTCGTACGTGTTGGTCCTTGCTGCCATGGTGCTGTCTCTCCCTGTTGTGTGAGCCCAAACTGCCAATGTACTTCGGTTTAGCTTGCGTGCGGGTGACTCCTCTCTTCGTCATCCGTTCCTCAGCAGTTGTGGAGGGTTTCCGTGGGGAGTGGGATTGCACCAGCGTCTGCGAGCTCGCTGACGAGGGAGTCAACTCCTCCCCCTCCTCCTCCTCCTCTTCTTCTGAAGTGATGTCTATCTCGCTGCCGAGGACTTCCTGAATGTTCTGGAGACAGCTCAGCACTTCCTGCAGGGAGTTCAGGAAGTGCTCTCTTCTCTCCTGCATCCTGGGAGATTCAATCAGTCTGTTTGCAGTAGACACTATCTTGGGGATAGCTGGAGAGAGAGAGGAAGGGGAAATGATGAAGAATAGCAAAAGGTATAATATTTGGGGAGACCGAACCTTTATCCAGCCTTGCTACTGCGTTGGAGAGTGTTGCCTTGTAGGTGTGGTCAGAAGCCCTTGAGACGGCTGTTTCGGCTACCTCAAGTGCACGTCGTGCCTTAGCAGCGATGGCCAGTACAAGTCTTCGGAGCCCCTCCCAATTCTCCCTCTGTATAGCGACCTGACATTTCTCCATATCCTTATGAATGTTCGCCTCTATTCATGCAGGAGAGAAAAAACAATTTCAACACCTATGCTCGCTCCGCCCATAGACCACACCCACCAGATTGCTGCATGAAGTCCTCCGGATCAATGATGTCATCGATGACTCTGGTGAGCTCCTGGACCTTGCTGGCCCATTCGTGACGGAGCTTGTCGAGCTCATCCTTGGCCTGCCTGTCTCCAGGGTTCCTGCTCACCCTCTCAGCCCTCTCCACCACCACCGAGGTCAGCTCATCAATGGTATTGGCAAGGTCTTTGATCAGCTTGATTCCTAATTAGGGAGACCACAGGGCTATGAATATCATTAGGGTTCAAACCCGCTGCAGGATTCTCAGCCTTGCATGGTATAAAAGCCTAGTGGTTTGCACTGTAGATTCGATCCTTCCCTTTTATAGGGTTCAAGTGGAATTGATGATTGGTTCAATCTTATCACAAGTGGTGAGATGTGCTACCACCAAAACTGTTACGATCAACAGCACAGTGAACTATCTGATCCACTTATACCTTTTGCTCAGAATACGCCTTCCACAACAGCACAGCGAACTATCTGATCCACTTATACCTTTTGCTCAGAATACGCCTTCCACAACAGCACAGCGAACT
>JAAGOD010056481.1_pt1 | contig 11629 bp, 7 predicted proteins | sample 8389681 | NCBI WGS metagenome assembly JAAGOD01 (sample SAMN13964374, study PRJNA552185) | sponge metagenome | biome: deep-sea hydrothermal vent fields; feature: spots directly above weak diffusing fluid; material: seawater and sediment | host: Tedaniidae sp. KZ-2020 ... | reverse complement strand
TTGCTGCCGTGGCAGCTTTCGCGAAAGGGACTCCTGCTCTTGCACAGTGTTTCTTGACTGTTCTTCCGGGAATTTCCACCGTCTTGAAATCCCCCGCCGGGGATGATCGCATCTGGGCTTGCTCAAGCTGTTTGGTCTCCTTCACCATCGTCAGATAATCTTTCAACTCTTTCTGAATCAAGTTGCGTTTGGGCTCTCTGAAACAGCCAGGTGACTGAGACTGTGACTGCGAGTGTGACTGCGTCTGCAACGAGTCCCTGTCCGATTCAACCAACTCTGGCAGATTTGCAGAAGTAGAAGTGGATTGTGCTTTCTTTTCAAATGGAAAGAATTGGACAATTACAAACTGTTTGCTGTGCATAGGTTTTCCACATTCTTTGGCGGTGGCGGTGGCGGTGGCGGTGGCGGTGACGGTGGGGGTGGGGGTGTCCGCGACACGAGACTCATTCACCAATGTTTGGGGCTCGTCAGGCGAATTTATTGATTTGTGCGATATTGCACCTAGTCGATCGTAATCCAGCATCTCTCTGTTGGTGGAGTACTCGGTATCTGTAGATATGGGAGTTATGTCCACTGCTTCAGCCATGTGTTCCTGTACTTCAGAAGATAGGTTTGATAGAACAATGGATTCTACTGTGGATTCTGGAACGGTGGACGTGAATACGTTTCCAGTATCAAGCAGACCACCCCTGACGTAGCTCAATTTTGCATCCATTATTTGTTCGTCCAAAGTTGATGAGGATTCAAACGAACTCGGAGCGTAAGGATCCTCCTGATGAGGAACTGGGTATACGATGGACTTGTACTTGGATTCCGGCGGCGCCGTTGTTGTAGTACGAATGAAATCAGATGCAGAAGACGAAAAGGCGAATAGAGATCCAGAGCAAGGACTTGCTTGTGCTTGTGCTTGTGCTTGTCCTTGTCCTTGTCCTTGTGCCTGTGCCTGTGCCTGTGCCTGTGCCTGTCCCTGTCCCTGTCCCTGTCCCTGTCCTCGTCCTTGAGCTTGAGCTTTCGAGCGGACCTCTTCAGACAGCCGGAGATGATTGGGCGATGGAAGGAGTTCTTGGGACAGGCAACTGTCAGATCTGATCGAATCTTCTACTTGAGATTCTGTCTGTTTAGCGATGTCCCTCACGGAGGCCGGTTGCCGCTCTCCAGATTCTGACACAATTACAAACTGTTCCACCTCGGAGGACGCATTTAACATGCTCAGGGTCTGAGTGACATTGGGATTTGCAGCTGCCTTGAAAGACGTGCATTTTGTAACGAACCCAAGGTAATCCCACCGAATAGCCTGCGAAACTGGTGGCTGCAGCACTGTCAAGCGAATGCAGTTACCGGCGTAAGGATAGTTGCTGCTTTCCAGCTGAGAGATTAGATTCTTCATCTGAACTGACTTCGGCATCTCGTCAGAATGATGTGTCTATTCACTGCATCTCAACCGGATATATATTTTTTTTGTGCTCTCGTGGGTATTGTGAATTTGACGAGGATGAGCTGTTCCGTGTCACATCTCCATATGACAGAGTGCCATCGTCGCCGATGGACATTTGTGAGTATCATCAACAAAAGGAGAATATTCGGCAGCCTCGGTTGTTAGATAGTTGCAGTTAGGCATGTCATCCAGGAAGAGGAAAAATCCGTTCGTGTACTCTTCCATTCCAGTAGAGAGACCAGCGCAGGGTCGACTGAGAGAGGCGCGCGAAGAGTTAGAGCAAGCCCTCAACGAGCTAGAGGATCTCAGACGACTCAGAGAGGGCACGGCGGAAGAGGACTTGGAGATAGCGGAGCAGGAGGAACAGGTTTCGAGATTTAAAGCCAAAGTCAAATCGTTGAGCAATAGAAAGGGTGCTCGAGAAGACGAAGAAGAAGAAGACGACGACGGGGACGACGATGAAGAAGACGACGACGGGGACGACGATGCTGAGCATTCGGCCCACGATTCATTCATAGATGACGAACAAGTGGAAATGGGCGAGGGCATGGAGCAGAGTTCGGCAGAGGGAGAGAGCGACGGCGTGGAAGCAGAAGAATTAGAGCGAGAGGAGATCGAATCCATGGCAGTGAGACATTTCTTAGATAAACACAAGACAGTAAGATCACGACACGAACGACATGCCAGACGCATCAAGAGGGTGTTGACCAATCCTCTGACCTTGAGCAAGACCGTGGTGGAAGATGTGCTTGGAAAAGATGTTGCAGAGGAGATGATGCACCCACAGAGCTCTGAGACTAGGGTTGTGGGTTCTAGTTTGCATCCAGCTGGTTCTTCCAAACGAAGGCAACTCTTGATAGACAGTGACGACGACGACGACGACGACAACGCAGGAGATGTGGACAAAGTAGACGACGAGGAAGAGGATGAAGTGGACGACGACGAGGAAGACGACGACGACGGCGACGGCGGCGGCGGAGGAGGAGACGAGCTGAGCTTGGTGGACGTATCTGTTGGGGAAGAGCCTGCGCAAGAGACACTTCGACATGCCGAATTCAGTGGCGGTGAAGAAGAAGAAGACGAAGAAGACGACGAAGACGCCGAAGACGCCGAAGAAGAAGAAGAAAGTGTCCCTGTCAAAGATTCCCGCAGGGTGCGTCCTGCACAGAAGACTCCATCCAAGCGAGTTTCTTCTGTGAGAAAGAAAGTCGTGAGAAGACCTTGGGAGGAATGGGACAGCGACAAGTTAGTTGCAACGGGAATGGAAGTGTCCGAGGAAGCAGCCGAGCTGCTGAAGCAATACACCAAACACACGCTATATTACATGCAATCAGAGGTGGAAAATACCATGTCAAAGCCAGGGTTCGTGCTAGCAGATCTGCGGAACCTCTTGGAGAGCGGACGGTCCAAGACTCCCTACGAGACTTACTCACTCAGAGAGCACCTGATGGTCATGGATTGGGCAGTCCAGGCCAAGGAGAACACCATTGCCAAATGGATAGACCAGTGCGTGTACAAGAGGAAGGGATTGAACACCGGAAGGCGGTGTCCTCACTGCAAATCCTCCAATCTAGATTATAAGCACGTTCAGACCAGGAGCAGCGACGAGGGAATGACCGTGTCGATCAGATGCAACGATTGTAATAAGATGGTTTGCAAATTCTAAACGACGTATACCGTCCACACATGCAGGCATGTGTGGAAAAGCTGAAATGCTTATTTTGTTAATATTTACCATGACATGACAGGGCTAGTATATTAAAGTGAATATTTCTACCCGATTCCGTTGGGCAGTCATCTGTGTCGGGACACTTTTTGCAACGTGTCGCAGAGTTACACTTTGCAGCTATCAGGTTCACGATGTCTGTGACACCAGACAGGTTAGAGCTGCTCTGCGATGTGTTGTTGCTCAGATAGTCCTTGATGTCGCTCAGTGATTTCAGACCTGCAACCAGGGATGAGCTGTCGAATGACATTCCGGGAGAGTGTTTGGATTTCTTTGCATCGTGACCAATGCACCTTTTGGGACACAGTTTTCTCTTCCTACACTCTTCAGCAATAGCACCACAGGGTGCGTCGCAAGATGGTTCTTCGCATTCCATGTTTCCCTTTGGGTCCGTGGCAGTGGCAGTGGCAGTGTCCGTGGCAGCAGCAGGAGCAGGAGCAGGAGCAGCAGGAGTGGGAGTGGGAGTGGGAGTGAGAGTGGGATATAATGGTATGCCATCCAACAGTGATGTAAGCGTATGAGCGATCGTCTTGGACATCTCAGACACGTCATCCGCAGGAGGTACCGCGTCGGCCATATACAGTCTGTTAATTTCGTTACAGATGGATCTTGTGAACTGTGCTGCCAAATCACGTCTTTGGTCTGCGGACGAGGCATTGTTCTTAGCCCCATCCCTAGCCGTTTCAAGTTCATCCTGCTCCTCCTGCTCCTGCTGCTCAAATTGCTTTGGTGGACGCAACACTATATCTTCGCAAGGACCCTCCATATCCACCATGTCAGGAGTGTCCTCAATGTGAGGTAACTTATGATAGGATTTTGGAATTTCTTTATTCATGCTCTCGTGCTCCAAGTGACGCAGGTAATCGTCGCTTGGATTCCAGCAAGCACTGGGAGAAGATGATAATTCGGAAGCCATCAGTGTAAAAGGGTCTTACGGTTTGAAGATCAAGTGCTTTGTAAATGGTTCAATATTCAGAATTTTCTGGTGGTGTAAGATATCGTATTTTCTTACTGTGCATAGGTTACCTTTAACGCAGAGCTTAGCCTATACGTATAACAGAATAGAATATAATTATATTATATTCGACGTGATTATAGTATGATCGTCCATCTGAGTGACTGCAAGCCATCGCCGTGCGGGTCGGGTTTGTTCCCCCCCCCCCTAGTTATTAATTTTTCTCAGTTACGCAGATAGAGATTTGCCCCGCCGAACCAAACTATCCGTGGCGATGTGTAGGCAGGGGGCAGCACAGGCTTCGGCCGAGAGATGCCGGTTCACTACTCAATTTTTTTTTGTTTTTTTTTTCCACTCGCACGGGGGACGGGACTTCTAGCCACCGTAACATTGTCACGAGAACGGTCATCACACCCCCCATGGAGTGTGATGACTGGTGCGTAATCTATATGTGCAAGGAGATGATGGAAGCAATGGAATTTAATAGGCCCAAGGCACTTCCACGAATATCCTTGCAAAGCACATCGTATACGTAGAGTATGCCCCGTCTGCAAGTGTTCTGTGCCACGATGTATCGGTCTGCAGCTCTCTGTAGAGATGCCGTTCCGCGTATCACACTGTCGTCAGCACAGCTGTCGTCGCTATACCAGATCGACGACGTGCCGTTCCGTAAATTCACGAGGGACACTGCCCCGGTCTGATTGTATACGGGATAGGCAAAGTACGACAGGCTTTGGTTTCCCACGCACACGCCGCCGCCGCCGCCGCCGCCGCCGGCGGTGTTCCCTATCTTGTCTTGAGTGACGAATTCGCCTTCCGAGTTGGCGAACGATATACGATCTCTCACGTCTCTCAAGTTCACGTAGTTATTGGGACAGTCGATCGGCGTTCCGAATTGCTGTCTGTCGCTGTAGGTGATCCAGGTCCGTTCGCCAATGTCAAACAGCACGCTGGTGAGTGGGCACACGGCGTGAAATTGAATGTCGTTTCCGCGGACAAGATTCTGAATTCTGAAGCAGGCATACTGTGGAAGTGTGGATAACCACACCGCAGTGTAGTAGTAAGGTTCCAGAACGAATATGGTGCGGCCTATCGCCACCACAGCGAATGCGTCGTAAAAGTCGTCCGCGAATATCAGTAGATTGGAAGCAGCCTCCAACGTCCCCACTTCGGGATACACTTGCAATATGGTGCTGTACGTCCGAAATCGAGAGTTATCGAGAGTCACCAAATCTAACTCTACATCCAACACCTGAAGAACTTGGAGCGACGAATTGTAACACGACGCGTAGAAGTTTCCCGTCTCGAACAAGCTAAATACCTTGCCTGGGCTGCAGTTGATGTACCGATTGGAGTCGGCTGAAGATATGATTGCACTCTCTAGAGAGTAATTGCCAAGTTCGTTTGATATGTCTATAAGCGCCAGTCCATCTCGAAGTGGAACGAACACAATCACTCGCTTTTGCACGCGGACATCGGGAACATCGGGAGCATAGGCCAGGAACTCTGGGCACTTCGTCAGCCGATATCCGCACGAGTCGGTGAGTCTGTGTCCGTGTAGCACAGTCGAAGCTGTGGTTGCGTTGGGAGAGGAGTCCAACCGACCGATCAAGTTCAGGCGCACTTCAACTCCACGCGGTCCATCTCTGACCAGCAATACGTGTTCGCCTTCCAAGTGACACTGGTGCGCGTGTGGGACCGTCTCAACCAGCGCGAGCTGGGTACACAGAGAGCCAAGTAGCAGGATGAAAACGTTTGTAGCTAGAGATCTGCAAGACATATTCGTCGATGGCGGCGTATTTATTTATTTATTTATTGACGTTCGCGGAATCTAGATTCTCATATATCTGACTGATGATGTGATGAAATATTTACTCTACGCGTCGGCACAGCACGGGAAGAGAGGACAGAACGAGCGTCATTCGCAATCAGTCGCACACGGCGTCGTGTGCGACACGAAGATGCATTCACGACGATCCCACCTTTGGAGTGGTCGTGGATGCAGAGATAGACGCAGACCTGGCAGATATTCTCCTCTTTACTGCTATCTTAAATTCGTCGTATCTGGTGTGATTCATAGGCACGACGATGACCTCTCCATGGAATTCCAGTTTGAACTTGGCAGCCTCGGGAAACCAGTTGGCGGCAAACTTGTTAATGTACATCTGCTTCTTTGGAAGATCCGAGCAAAAGGCTGGGTTGTTGTAGCAGACGATCACAGTATCGTTTTCGAACGTAGTCCACCAAGTGATGAGTGGTTGGTTAGGGTAGGATTTGGAAACTTGATTATATAGCTGGACGTTCTCTCCCTGGCACTGGCGCTCGGTGACGCATTTCTTTGTCAGAGACATGTATCTCCATACTTTAACGTGTGCTTTTGATAAGTCTTTCAGCATCGTACACGTCAAGTCACTCAAAGTCTTTCCTGGATCAGCAGCCGGCCCCCTCCCCCTGGCCACTTTTTTACGTTGCATCTTTACTGCAGCGCCAGTAGGTTGGATGCTGCCCAACACTGAGGTCAGACTCTTCATCACAGCACCTAAATTGAACTGATCAACGGCGCTGGTTTTGGTTGATTTCACATTGGATGCAGGATTCTGGTTATCCTCTTTGTTTTCCTTCATCTTCTCAGCTTCATCCTCGTGGTCGTCCTCGTCCTCGTCCTCGTCCTCGTCCTCGTCGTCCTCGTCCTCGTCCTTCTGCTCGTCCTCGTCCTGATTTACGTTATTGTCGTAGCCACAGTTGCTGTCTGCAATGACACCATCTCAATCATCATATCCACAGGTACAGTTACAGGTACATGTACAGTCACAGTCACATCTACATCTACATCTACAGATACAGATACAGATACTGATACAGTTACAGTTACAGATATACCAACCCTCTCTGCTATGTCCTAGATATCTTTCAGGCAGTGGGTAGACGCGGTCGTTTTCAACATGCACGTCGCCTGATTCTGCAGGATAGAAGGTATCTCTGCACTCTGCCGTCCTACAATCAGGTGTAGGATATAACGACTCGTCTGATCGAGTGTCAGTGACTCGAAGAGACGGGTTGGCTTTAATCGCGGCTTCTGTTGCGCTGTCCATGTGATGTTATGTTGTATAGCAGCGTTAGTCTAACTGGGCACCTGAACAGCTCGATGAATAGTTCTCACTTTTGATTGCAACTGCAAACTTTCTACCGGTCGGAGGTAGTCGCAAATTTGTAAATATAATATCATGTGGAATTTACATGTATGAAATGGATACATGGAAGTCGGGGGGGCCGACTAACTGACGGAGGCTGTCGAGACGATGTGATGAACAAAACTGCTGTTGAAATACAACCAGAGTTGGTGCAAGATTAACCCGTCGTCGGCGGCGGCGGTGGACGATATGGGCAAGACGGGGTACGGCGCTCTCTCGTCGGACGAGATGTATCTGTGGTGAATGTACATGAGAGTCCTGACTTTCGAAGGCATCTCCATGTACACGTGTCTGCATCTGGTTAGAACTCTGTACAGCATGGTTCTCAGGGATCGCTTCTTTGTGATGGCAGCGCAGCTGTCGAGTCTCTTGCAAAACTCTTCATCGTCAAATGCAGAGAGTTCTAAATTATTGGCCGCGGCTTCCAGGAACAATTCGGCGTCTTGCTCCGAGATGGACGGGTCTTCCCCGAAGGCGGCGGAGAGGCAGTTGGTGACTACAAACACGTCCAGCTGGTTTGGCTCGTAAACTTTAAGATTGCACGGACAGTTGCACCAGGTGGAGTAGTCCAGAGTCTGATACTCCCATTTGAAATGATCCATTATTCTGTCGAGACTTAATCCGTTCTCCAGCAGTCTCAGAATCTCCCACGCGTGGGGGTACATGGGTGCTCCAATTATGTTGTTGGTGTAGCTGATGCAATTTCCAGCGGCATCCAAGGCTAACTCTTTGTCGTTGACGTGGCGCATTGATCTCTTGCTGTCGAGCAGCAGTTTGTGGATCAGAATCCTCAGATTCGAAACGGCGCTCTTGGTGTGACAGTCTTTGACGTCGCAGTACCCGCCCTGCCCCAGAGCTCGGTACATGTCTTTGCACTCGTCGTTGCGCATCTTGACGATGGCGTTCGTGGGCGTGGGCCTGGGCCTGGGCCTGGGCCTGGGCCTGTGCGGATTAGCTTCTCCACTCAGGGTGCAGTTCTCTGAGCGTGCTCTGTCTTCGCCCTTCCTCATCCAGTGCATGCAGGGACAGTTCACCAGATGAAGCGAGACCTTGGGATCCGACACGAGAACGCTTGCGTTGATGCCGATGCCGATGCCGATGCTGCTATTGGGGGTTTTGATGCTGTCGGTCCAGTGGTAGTCGTCGAGGGACACGTATCCGGGATCAATCCTGAGATGAGACATCACGCAGTAGGCCTTGCACGCTGCTCTGAGTAGATCCACGGCCATCGCGTCGGTAAGATAAGTGGGATCGGGAGGGTGCTGCAATTGATTAGACAGGGCCTTTCTGTCGGTCCGGTCCGTCGTGCCTCTGGCGTTGGGATCGAATACGGGCACTAGGGAGGGGGACCTTTCGTAACATATTTCACTACAATGAAGGTGTTGCTTCATCTCCTCTCGCAAGAGGTTGACTGATCGGTCTCCAATGTCCACCATGTCGACTGGCATCGTTTTGAGAGTGTGTGCCACACTCTGATCAGATGCCTGTCACTTGCATCAACAACAACAACAAAATGTGACATATTGAATATGTACGATATTGCCACTAACTGAAACCGCGCAATCTTCAAAATGGCAGTGTGTGCGGATCCGAAGTTGGCAAGTAGGCCTGCGGATCTGCTGTCCCTCTGTGCGGCGAAGATCATCAGAGACAACATATCGATCGATCCTATAGAAGGATGTCAGATACACAAGCAGCTACAGACGGAGAAGAAGACATTCCGCGCGTCTGCCGAAAACCGGACGTGCTCCAGACTGTCGGGTTCCATGTGGCAGATATTGGCCAGCCTGGAGAGCAGCAACGCGGTCTTCGAGGACGTCAACTGCATCAAATGGTTTGCGGCGGGAAACTATCTGTCAGAAGTTATCCAAGCCTGGAAGGTGTTCAAGGACCACGATCCGATCGACAAATGCAGACTCTTTCTGCTGGGTGCTCTCACGGGGGAGAATTACGAATGTCTTCGATACGCCTGTCTGGCGTTGAGTAAGTGTGCAGGGCGGTCTTCCTGCAGGAGGATGGTGGAGTGGATGTACGAAAGCGACGAGTGCCTGCCAAGGTTCAACACCGTGTCGATGGGACTGGTGTCCGACTCCTTCCGATGTGGCAAGAGCGTCAAGTCGATAATGCACGGCAACAGGTTGCTTAAGCAGGATTTGCCCCGCGTGTATGCAGAACTGGACTACCACTACGTGCCGACCTGTGGCACCACAGCCTTCACGTACAAGGTAATAAACCTTGGAGCGTGGTCTGTGGTGCCTTGGATGCTGTACACGAGGGTCTCGATCTCCACCACCTATCTGATATGCTGCCTTAAGCTCAACAGATTTGACATGCTGAAATCCGAATTGAACCTCTCATCCCTGATCAGCTTCAACATTGCGAAGTGGGTGTGGAAAGAGTGTTCGCTGCTGGCCTTGCAGTGGATACTGTGCAACGCCTCCAACGTGCAGTACGTTTTGAGTAACATTCAGATCTGTTTCGCAAGTGTTGCCAAACTAGACATCCTGGCCGATTACGGGGTGATGCTGCCAGAGTTGTTCGTGGAGAGAGCCGCCCAGTGCTGCAGCGTTGAGATATTCGCCAAATTTGTCGAGTGCTGCAGAAGCTGGTCGCCCGAGAGGTGTTTTCAAGCCTCGCTGCGGAATACGGAGCAGCGCTCAAAGGAGATAAGGAGATATATCAACCGCAGCATGCCAGATCTAAGCAACCGTCCACGAGTCGGTTACTTCAGAGTCCGGAAACGATGTAGCGCAGGATCCAGAAAGAAACACGTGACGTGATGCGGTTGGACGTGATCGCATGCGAATTCTCCACGCATTTTGAAGAGTGTCCGTAGCACAGGGAAGTGTTGCGAATTGCAAATCAGAAACTCTACTTGCAAGGGAGTGCACATTTGTGCTAAAACCTATAAATCGGTATCCCCGGAAGATTGTTGGGACATAATTTGTAGATTTTTGCGAGGGGGGCCGGCGGAGTAAAAGAAGAAGAGGAAGAATTGGAAGAAATGGAAAAACCTGACAAAGCCGATAATAATAATAATAATGATGAAGAAGACGAAGACGAAGACGACGAAGAAGAAGAAGAAGAAGAAGAAGACAACGACGACGACGACGACGACGACACATCTACGGTGTACAGCGATTTCAGCGACGGATGCACGAAGAGCTTAGGACTAAACATGGGTTCAAAGTTGCTCAAGGAACTTGGAGATAACAATATGTGCATACGCTACCCCTCGATCGGGCAAGGAGAGACGGGGCCGAAGATGATACCTGGCTACGTGCTCATTCGCTATCACGATCTCTGCGCTCTGCTCAAAGTGAATGTGGACTTTGCAATTCTGAAGGATAAGAAGCAGATCGTGTCTAGGCTGGACATGGTGACGGTGGTCGATACGAACACTCCGACCATCATCAGTTACTCTTTAAATCACGACATCAGTCCACCTACGTATATGACCGTGAGCAGTCTCTGGTCATGCAACAGAGAGGTCAATCGCGTTCTGAACATGGTCTGGGACATTCGTCACAAGTCAGGTGGACTTGAAGGAAAGAGGTATGACGCTTACGGCAAGGGAGTGGAAGATCTCTACTACTATGTCCAGTCACTGGAGGACAAACAGAGCGAGTACGTCCAAGCCATCGACGACATAACTAAGAAGAATGGAGCGGATAAGATGTGGACGCAATCCTTATTGGATATCTTTGACGACAGCATGAAGGTGCCTCGGGAGACCAGGCGACTGACCAAGAGACCCATGGTGGAAGACTACGATGCAGAAGACGCCGAGGTAACCGCGATAAACAAGAAGGCGAAATCAACCTAACCTAACCTAACCTAACCTAACCTAACCTAACCTAGGACTCTGAAACTCGCTCTGATTGTGGCACATGCATTCATGTGTGACTAGAAAGTGCAATCGGATACGTTCGCGCAGGTACCTCAACCGGTCGAGGTTCCTGCGCGCTGCACGTATCCGCTTCACACTCGGGTTCGGAGAACCGCGACATGCAAATGTCTCGCAGATTTCCCACGCATACCTGCATGCGTGTGAGTGTGGGAGTACAAGTGAGTTTCTTTATATTATATCAATAGTCAGATAGTCAGATAGATAGATAGATAGATAGACAGACAGACAGACCTTTCAACTCTTTGGCCACCACCGACGGAAAACCCGACGAAAAATGAGGACTGCAATTCCTGCACAAAACCCACAGGAAAAGCAGACGGAAAGCGACGACAAAAGAGGACCGCAATTCCTGCCCAAGACCCACAGGAAAATCCGACGACAGATCCGACGGAAGATCCGACGGAAAACTTGA
>JAAGOD010061612.1_pt1 | contig 11641 bp, 12 predicted proteins | sample 8389681 | NCBI WGS metagenome assembly JAAGOD01 (sample SAMN13964374, study PRJNA552185) | sponge metagenome | biome: deep-sea hydrothermal vent fields; feature: spots directly above weak diffusing fluid; material: seawater and sediment | host: Tedaniidae sp. KZ-2020 ... | reverse complement strand
CAAAAAAAAGAAGCTTTTTTAAAAGATTTACAAAATATAAAAGAAGAAATTCATAATCACGAAGCTAATCTTGCAAACATACAAGAAGAGTTTAATACACTTGCACTTGGGCTTCCTAATTTATGTGTAGACAGTGTGCCTTGCGGAAAGGGCGAAGATCAAAACAAAGAGGTATCAACACATGGTAGTATTAATAAATTTTCGTTTTCTGCCAAAGAACATTGGGAGCTGGGTGAAAATTTAAATATTTTAGACTTTGATAGGGCCGCAAAAGTAACTGGCTCGCGCTTTGTATTTTTAAAAAATGCTGGCGCAAAATTAGAAAGAGCACTTATTAATTTTATGATGGACATACATAGCACAGAGCATGGCTATCAAGAAATTATTCCTCCATTTTTAGTTAACAGCAGCAGTCTTATAGGCACTGGGCAGTTTCCAAAATTTACAGAAGATGTTTTTAGTATCAGCGGACATGATTTAAAATTAATACCAACAGCGGAAGTTCCTGTAACAAACTTTTATGCAAAAGAAGTTTTAAAAGAGCAAGATTTGCCAATTTCTTTTGTAGCTTACAGCCCATGTTTTAGGTCAGAGGCTGGCTCTTATGGAAAAGACACAAAGGGTTTAATAAGGCAGCATCAATTTAGCAAAGTAGAATTAGTAAGTTTTGTAACTCCAGAAAATTCTGAACAAGAGCACGAAAAATTAACAGCACATGCAGAAAGTATTTTAAAAAGATTAGAGCTTCCATATAGAAAAGTTTTACTCTGCACTGGTGACACAGGTTTTTCTGCACAAAAATGTTTTGATTTAGAAGTATGGTTGCCTGGACAAAAACAGTATAGAGAAATTAGCTCTTGCTCAAACTTTGGTGACTTTCAAGCTCGCCGTGCAAATATTAGATTTAAAAGAAGTAGCGGCGGAAAACCAGAATTTGCACACACCTTAAATGGATCTGGTCTAGCCATTGGCAGAACTCTACTTGCAATTTTGGAAAATTATCAACAAGAAGATGGAAGCATAAAAATTCCATCAGCATTAATTAATTACATGGGCGGAATGACTTATATAGCTAAGGGGTAAGCAAATTTTTCTTTGCCTTTGCAATGCTACTCCGCTAATATTTTTGGTGGAGAGGTGGCTGAGTGGTTGAAAGCACCGGTCTTGAAAACCGACGAGCCTTAACGGGTTCCGGGGGTTCGAATCCCCCTCTCTCCGCCAAATTTTTGAACATACTTAAAAATTAATATAAATATTTTTAATCAGTGTCTTCAAATTCTTTTTTAAATTCGATTTCTATTTCTTTTTTGGCTTGAGCAAGCTCTCGCCTATATTTTTTAATTTCTTTTACTCTTTCTTTTTTGTCTTTTGCTAGTTCTTGCACAAGCTCTTTTAGCTCTAGCTCTAAAGCAAATGATGTAGAAAAATTAAGTAATCCTAAAATAATTAATGTTACAATTTTTATTTTTATCATTAAAATCTCCTAAGGTGTAATATATTTCGGTATTTTGAAACTAGACTAAAGTAAATAATTGTGTCATTTTGATACAGTCTTTAAATTAATTACATAAACCTATGATTCACTACCCTTTGCCATTAATTATTGAGCCAAAATTACAGCACAAATACACAGTTATTTGGATGCACGGCCTTGGGGCTAATGCCAAAGATTTTTTTAGCTTAGCCCCAAGATTGCAATTTAAAAATAAAGATCATGTAAAATTTATTTTTCCAAATGCCTCAGAGCAAAAAGTAAGCATTAACGGATCTATGATTATGCCCTCTTGGTATGACATTTATAATGTAGATAATGAAAAAAATATTAATACTGATGACTTAAATAATTCGTCTAAATATATTGAAACTTTAATTAATGAAGAAGTAAAAAATAATATTAACTATGACAATATTATTTTAGCAGGGTTTTCGCAGGGAGGTGTTGTTGCTATTCATACCGCCTTGGGAGGTGTATTGGTGCAAAATATAAAAAGTGTTCTTGTTTTATCAGCCTATCATCCAAATACAGAGTTGCTGCAAACCTCCAGTGGAAAAAAAATATCTGTTAATTTTATGCATGGCATGCTCGACAATGTTATTCCAATAGAGCTTGCAAAAAAAACATGTATCAAAATAAAACAGTTAAATTATGATTCACCTTTTACTTCATACAATATGGCACACGAAGTTTGTTTAGAACAAATTAAAGATATAAATAGTTATTTTTCTGAACAGTTTAATAATTAAACTGGCGTACTACATTTTAAACTACATCTACAAAGGATTGACTAAAACTTCTCTGGTTGCGATATCGAAAGCTAAAAAAGAAAATAAAACAAGTAGTACAAGGATTGCTGAGATAAAATAATTTCTACTAACTTTATTTTCATGTTTTAGTCCCATAAAAATTAATCCAACAGCAACCGCCTTAACTGTTGCAATTGCAAATGCCACAAAAGTATTTAAGTGGCCTAAGTCAAAACCAGAAACAGGCTTTGCAACAATTACTGTAATAAAAGTTAAAAATAATAATAAAGCTAAAACTTTTATATAAGTTTTAATAGGCGTGATGTGATGTAAGTCCATAAGCTATCCTTTATTTGTAATAATTTTTGCGTAAAGCCAAAATTAAAAAACTAAAACCAAAACTAAAATTAAAAAACTAAAACCAAAACTAACCAACCAAATATAATAACGGGAATAAATAAATCCAAATTAAATCAATAACATGCCAAAACAAACCAACCCCCTCCACTGGAGTATAATATTTAGAATTAAATTCACCTCGCCTAGCCCTAATTAACACCCATGTAATTACTCCCATGCCAATTAAAATATGCAGTCCGTGAAGACCTGTCATTAAAAAATAAAAAGAAAAATACATGGCTAAGTTTACAGACTCTGCTGCCTCGTAAGAAAAAAACTTACCAGGGTATAATCCTAAATGAAATTTGTGACTGTACTCATAATATTTTACTATCATAAAAACAGCTCCTAAAATTAAAGTTAGTGCTAAATTAAGTACGGCTTTTTTAGAATCATTTTTTTGACAAAAATGAATTCCCAATGCCATTGTAAATGAGCTAAAAAGTAAAACCACTGTGTTAAGTGCACCTAATCTCCAGTCTAAAAATTTTGCGCCTTCTGCAAAAGTTTCTGGGTATTGATTGTGATACAAAAAATAAGCTACAAACAAAACTCCAAACATTACTATTTCGGTACATAAAAATAACCAAACTCCCATTTTGCTTGCAGAAAATTCGTGGTCTCCGTCTTTAAAATGATGTGCGTGTTTACGCATAGTCATAAGGCCCTCCGGTGACTTTCATTTCTTTAGTAAAATTTTCATGTGGAGGGGGTGATGTTGTTTGCCACTCTAAAGTTGTAGCATTCCAAGGGTTGTCACCTGCAATTTCGCCATACTTCCAGGCTCTATATAAAACAACAAATAATATAACCATACCTGTGTTTACAATAGTACTTCCAACAGTGGACACTGCGTGAAGATGTTCAAACTCTGGCAAGTAATCAAAATATCTTCTTGGCATTCCCATAGCGCCTAAAATAAATTGAGGGAAAAAAGTAACATTAAAACCAATAAACACAAAAGCAAATCCAATTTGTCCTTGAAGTTCGTTGTACATTCGGCCACATATTTTAGGCCACCAATAAAATAGCCCAGCAAAAACTGCCATCACTGCACCTCCAACCATAGTGTAATGAAAATGTGCTACTACAAAATAAGTGTCATGAAAATGCATGTCGGTGCTTAGTGTTGCTAAAAATAAACCTGTTAAACCTCCAATTGCAAAAACAAATAAAAATCCTAACGCAAACAATAACGGAGTTCTAAATTCAATAGAGCCTTTGTATAAAGTTGTCATCCAATTAAAAATTTTAACAGCAGTTGGAATTCCTACAAACATAGTTATAAAAGAAAATAAAACTCCAGCCCAATCTGACTGACCACTAACAAACATATGATGTCCCCAAACTAAAAACCCAACTCCAGCAATTGCTACACTTGCATAAACGATTGCTTTGTATCCAAAAATAACTTTTTTAGAAAATGCAGTAACTACTTCGCTAATTACTCCCATGCCTGGTAAAACCATTAAGTAAACTACTGGGTGAGAATAAAACCAAAAAAAATGTTGAAACAAAATTGGGTCGCCACCAAGCTTGGGATCAAAAACTCCAACTCCCAAAACTCGCTCTGCTACTAAAAGTAATAAAGTAATTCCAACAACTGGAGTTGCAACAATTTGAATAATTGATGTTGCATATAACCCCCAAACAAATAATGGCATTCTCATAAAAGTCATACCCTTTGCTCTAAGCTGATGAATTGTTGCGATAAAATTTAATCCAGTTAAAATAGATGCAAGCCCCATAACAAATGCACCAAGTACTACAAAAATAGTTCCAGATTGTGCAGAGCCAGTACTATATGGTGCATAAAAAGTCCAACCAGTATCAACACCTGTAGTAAATAAAGAAATAATAGCAATGGCTGCGCCGAGTATTAATAAATACCAACTAAGTAAATTTAATCTAGGAAAGGCAACATCTTTTGCGCCAATTTGTAATGGTAATAAAATGTTTCCTAATACTGCTGGAATACCAGGGACTAAAACCATAAAAGTCATAATGGCTCCGTGATATGTCATAACTTTATTATATTGAAGTGCAGTTAAAAAATCTTTTCCAGCAGAAAATAATTCATAACGAAGTATTAAAGAAAACACCGCGCCTAAAAAAGCAAAAAAAACAATTGCTATTAAATACATTATACCAATGCGCTTGTGATCCAAAGTTGTAAGCCACGACCATAAACCTTTTTCGCAATTAATATAATTTTTACCTAATAAATCAGACATTCACTACTCCTTTAAATCTTTAATATATTCTACTAGGCCGCGTATTTGTTTTTCAGACAATTGCCCTTTAAATGTTGGCATCACGCCCTTTGGAAATCCTTTTACAATTTTTGCATTCGGGTTTAAAATTGACTCTCTAATATAAGTTTCATCTACCAATGCACTTTTGTTATTTGTAAATTGTTTTGTAGACCCCCATAAGCCACCAAAACCTGGTCCAATTTTTCTTGTGCTATCAGAGCTATGGCAAGCAACGCAAGAAGTTTTAAAAGTTTTTTTACCAATTGCAGATAAGCTTAATCCTTTATATGGATCATTAGATAACCACTTTGCATATTCTTTAAAAGAAACTACTTTAAGTTTTGCAATCATTTCGGAGTGACCTGTGCCACAAAATTCTGCACAAAAAATATAATATTCTCCTTCTTTGTTTGGCTGTATCCATAACGAAGTATATCTTCCCGGAACTGCATCTTGTTTTTTTCTAAAGGCCGGTAAAAATAAACTATGAATTACATCTTTAGAAGATAAAATAAATTTTACAGGTTTATTAACAGGTACATAAACTACATTTGTAGATGTTCTTCCGCTTTTATAATTAAAACTCCAAGACCATTTTTGACCTTCGGCAAAAATTTCTAAAGCTCCATTTGGAGAGTGTCGTGCTTGATTCCATAACTTCCACCCCCAGCCAAACATAAAAAAGAAAATTAAAGCTGGAATAATAGTCCAAACAACTTCTAGTGCAAAGTTGTGAGACATATTAGGAGTTTTGTCATTTAAAGTTTTACGGCGATATTTAATTCCAAAATAAGCAATGATTAAAATAATTAAAACAAAAGCTACTGCACTAACATTTAAAATAAAAGAATATAATTGATCTGCATCACGGGCGTAAACAGATGCTTCGGGAGGCATAAAAACAGATTTTTTAGAATAAGCTAATTGCGAAAACAAACTAAATATACTTATAAAAAATAACCTAAACACTTTATCCCCTGTCTCTTATATTAAATTTATCTTTTTTTGAAAACCAAATTGGAAACAAAAATAAAATCATAATTAAAATAGTTAAAATTCCACCAGCTTGCATTACTCTCCAAGCATAAATTGTGTATTTTCCTTTTTTAGGATCAAAACGAGAGCAAAAAAATAAAACTTGGTCTAAAAAATTTCCAATCTTTCCGTTTGATGCTTCTTGAACAGCTAAATTAAAATCTTTAGGTTCAAATTGAATTCCATGTAAATATCTAGTTATTTTTCCATTTGGACTTACAAAAATTAAAGTGGAGGGGTGCAGATATTGTTTATCTACTTTGCTATATTTATATTTAATTCCTAAATCTTTAGCCAACAAACGAATTGATGTAGCTCCGCCTGTTAAAAAATGCCAAAAATTTTCTACATTTTTTTTTAATGACGGCTTGTCAAAAGCATCTAAATAAATTTCTTTTTTAGACGCCGCAATAATTACATCTTCTTGTGGGTTAACACTAACAGATAAAATTCTATAATCTTTTCCAATTTGCCATTTGGTTTTTTTAATAACTTGGGCCACTCCGTTTAAAGTGTGATTGCACAAACTTGGGCAGCGAAAATAAACTAAATTTATAACAAGTGGTGTTTTAAAATCTAAATAATTTTTTAAAGTTAAAGTTTGCTTATGGTCATTTGAAAAAATTAAATTTTTAGTAATAATTTTTCCAAGCTTTTCGTCAACACCAACTCCATTTAAATAAGCTGGTTTTTTTTCTGCCTGTAATGGAATTTCATCAGGGTTATATGCAAAACTGTTTGCAGAAAAAAATAGTATAAAAAAAATAGTTAAATTATTTTTAATCATTTTTTATTTTGGAGAATTAACCTTTTGTTTTAATTTTTTAATATCTTCTTTTACTTTATTTTTAGTTATTGATCTAATAAAGTGCACAAGTGACCATCTGTCCTCTTTTGATAAATGTCCAAAAGCTGCCATCGAAGTTCCAGAAATCCCTAAACTAATACTTTTAAATAATTGATCAGACCTTCCCCCCTTAGTCCAATTTCCCTTAACTAAATCTCTGGGAGGTGGATTTAAAGCTGGGGCTGCAGGCCCGTCACCTTTTGCTTTAGTGCCGTGGCAACTTGCACAATTAATTTTATAAATAGATTTTCCTTTAGCTATCCATGCAGGACTGCTAATCCAAAAATTAGTTTTATCTTTAGCTACTAATTCTAAATTTTTTAAAGATTTTTTTTTGCTGTCAAAGACAACTGCCTTTGCCTTTACCTCTTTTAAATCAATCCCCTCGTAAACAAAACTATAGTAAGCCATAAAAAGCAAAGACGATGTGTAAGAAAATAAAAAAATTCTTAATCCCCATTTATTATAAAGTTCGCTTGATGATTTAAGCATAAAAACCTTTTTTTAAAAAATTATTATTTTAAAGTCTCGGCTAAATCGCCAGACTCTTGCATTTCCATTACGATATCGCATCCGCCAATAAATTTACCATTATGATATAGTTGAGGGTATGTTGGCCAATTAGAATATTCTTTAACTTGCTGTCGCATTTCTGAATCTTCTAAAATGTTAAAGCTTTCAAAATTTACATTAATGGCATTTAATGCGCTAACAACTTGTGCAGAAAAACCACACATAGGTTTTGTTTTGTTTCCCTTCATAAATAAAAAAGTTTTATTACTTTTAACTAAGTTACTAATATTTTCTTTCATTGTTATCTCCTGTTTATTTATTTACTCTTAAAAATTTAAGAATACAAATTATCAAATTGTTTTTTTGTAATTGTTTTAATTTTTACAGCATGCAGCCTTTCTTTTAACTCTTCTTTTAATGAGTCCATTACCATTTGATGTTGCTCTAACAGTGTTTTATTTTCAAAACTATCGCTAATTACCATTACTCCCAGGTGATTATGAGTGCCTCCACCAGGAAAGTTAGTCAGCTGGACTTTAGACTCAGTTATAGATGATTCTATTAAGTTTATTAGTTTTTTTGTGTCCATAAAATGCCTTTGCTTAAGTTAGTTTTTTGAAAATGCTCCTACACATTAAAAAAGTCAATATAGCAAACCAGTGTTTAAAAAAAATTTATAAATTTTTAAAGATTTTTATTGATAATCACCTCCCATTTGATACAAAGAGTGCTGTTATTAAAATACATTATAAAAACTTTATTTTAAGGAGATACAATGGCAACAAAGTGGGAAGTAGAAAAAGTCCGCAATATTGGAATATCTGCACATATTGATTCGGGAAAAACTACCTTAACAGAAAGAATTTTATTTTACACTGGGCGAATACACGCCATTCATGATGTTAGGGGTAAAGACGGCGTTGGCGCAAAAATGGACTCCATGGAACTTGAAAAAGAAAGAGGAATTACAATTCAATCTGCTGCAACTAATGTTCAATGGAAAAATGACATTAGTGATATTAATATTAATATTATTGATACTCCAGGCCATGTTGATTTTACTGTAGAGGTAGAAAGATCTTTAAGAGTATTAGATGGTGCAATTTTAGTATTATGTGGAGTGTCTGGCGTGCAATCACAATCTATAACAGTTGATCGTCAAATGCGCAGATACAATGTTCCAAGAGTGGCTTTTATTAACAAACTTGATAGATCTGGAGCAAATCCTTTTAGAGTTGTTGAGGCATTAAGAGAAAAATTAAATCACAATGCAATAATGCTTCAAATACCTATCGGATTAGAAGAAAAATTAGTTGGCGTAGTTGACCTTGTAAAAATGAAAGCAATGTATTTTGAAGGAGACAATGGAGAAAATATTCGTGTCGAAGACATACCTGCTGACTTAAAAGATGACGCTGATAAATATCACAAAATTTTGGTTGGAGCCGTAGCTGATTTTGACGACATTGTTGGAGAAAAATTTTTAACAGAAGAAGACCCAACTGCAGAAGAAATTCAAGTTGCTATAAGAAAGGGAACTTTGAGTTTAAAATTAACTCCTGTGTTTTGCGGATCTGCTTATAAAAATAAAGGAGTGCAAGCTTTATTAGATGGAGTTGCCTCGTATTTACCAAGCCCATCAGAAATTACAAACGATGCTCTTGACCAATCTGATAATGAAAAATCTGTAAATCTTGAAACTGACGACGAAAAACCACTAGTAGCATTAGCATTTAAATTAGAAGACGGTAGATTTGGACAGCTAACTTATATGCGAGTTTATCAAGGTACTTTAAAAAAAGGCGATTTTATTCACAACATTAGTGACAATAATAAAAAAATTAAAATTCCCAGAATTGTGAGAATGAATTCTGCAGAAATGGAAGACATTACAGAAGCTTTTTCTGGAGATATTGTAGCCTTGTTTGGGGTAGATTGTGCATCTGGAGATACTTTTACAGATAACAAAGTTCAATACACAATGACTTCTATGTTTGTGCCAGAACCTGTGATTTCTTTAGCAGTTAGACCTAAAGATAAATCTGGTGAAGGAAATTTTTCTAAAGCTTTGCAAAAATTTAGAAAAGAAGATCCAACTTTTCAGGTAAAAAGAGACCCAGAATCTAACGAAACTATTGTTTCTGGAATGGGCGAATTACATTTAGAAGTTTATATTGAAAGAATGAAAAGAGAATTTGATTGTGAAGTTGTGTCGGGACAGCCTCAAGTAGCTTATAGAGAAACTATCGGGGCTGCTGCGGAATATGACTACACGCATAAAAAACAAACTGGTGGTGCGGGACAATTTGCAAAAATAATGGGCAATATCGAACCACTAGATGCAAATAATCCAGATTTAACTTATGAATTCAAAAATAATATTAAGGGCGGAAATGTTCCAAGAGAATATATACCAGCCTGTGAAAAAGGTTTTAAAGAGCAGATGAGCAAGGGTACTTTAATTGGTGCACAAATTGTTGGTGTAAAAGTTGAGTTAAATGACGGGGCGTATCATGATGTTGATTCTAGTGAAATGGCGTTTCGTATTTGTGCAATGGCTGCATTTAGGCAAGCTTATGCAAAAGCAAACCCTGTTTGTTTAGAGCCATTGATGAAATTAGAAGTTTCTGCTCCCGAAGAATTTCAAGGAAATATTATGGGACAAATTAACCAACGCCGTGGTATGATTCAAGGAAGTAATACTCAAGATGCTTTTGTGGTTATTCAGGCCGATGTTCCTTTATCAGAAATGTTTGGCTACTCCACAGAATTAAGATCTGCCACTCAAGGAAAGGGAGAATTTACTATGGAGTTTTCTAAATACGCACAAACTCCAAAAAATATTCAAGCCAAGTTAATGGAAGAATATCAAAAAAAACGCGAAGAAGAGGCAAAAAAATAATATATGCTCCTGTCTTATGAGACTCTTGAGGCCCACCTCAAAAGTCAAAAAATTACAATAAACCCACTTGGCCCAAATGCACTGCAACCAGCATCTATAGATTTGCGACTTGGTTCTCATTTTTTAAGCCTTGATGATAGTTGCACTGAGTATTTATCTTTAGACAAAGGGGTTGAATATAAAGAGTACAATCAAAAAGAAATTATTTTACCTGCTAAATCTTTTTTACTTGCAACAACTTTAGAGTCTGTAAAAATACCATCCGACATTACAGCTTTTGTTGAGGGGCGAAGCTCCATTGGAAGAATGGGTTTATTTATACAAAATGCGGGGCTAGTTGACGCAGGTTTTAACGGGCAAATTACATTGGAGTTATTTAATTCAAACTCCGTTCCAATTAAGCTTCAAGCTGGTCGAAGAATTTGCCAATTAGTATTTTTTAATATGGATAAAGAAACAAAATTTCCTTATAATGGAAAATACCAAAATCAATCTTTAACAACTGGAAGTAAAATTTTTCAAGACACAGAGGTTGTAGAAAAATCAAAAACAAAAGGAGCAGGGACAGTTTTTTAAAAAAAAATTATGGAACTTTTAATATTTTATATTCTTTTATCTATTGGAGTTTCTTTTATGTGCTCTATGCTTGAGTCTGTTTTGCTTTCTACATCATCGGCTTACATTAATGTTGCTATTTTAGAAAAGAAAAAAAGAGGTACACTTTTGGCAGATTTACAAACTAATACAGATCAAGCTTTAGCTGCAATCTTAACTTTAAATACTGTTGCAAATACTATTGGCGCTGTTGGAGTGGGAGTGCAAATTTTAAAAGTATATGGAAGTCAATTTATTGCACTTAGCTCAATTGCTTTAACATTAAGTATTTTATTTGTTGCAGAAATTATTCCAAAAACTTTGGGAGCTGCTAACTGGAAAAAATTAGCACCTGGTTGTGCGTATATTACAAAATCTTTAATTTACATATTATTTCCATTAGTTTTTATAATTGGAAAATTACAAAAATTGTTAAACCCTCATAAAGTTACTATTACTCGAGAAGAAATGATTGCCACCGCAAGCATTAGTGCAAAAGAGGGCGAAATTAAATTACAAGAAAGCCAGGTTATTTCTAACCTTCTTAGTTTAGAAAATATAATGGTATCAGAGATTATGACGCCAAGGACAGTTCTTAAAAGTTTTGAAGAAACAGAAACTGTTGTAAGCATATTAAAAAAAGAATCTAAATTGCGTTTTTCTAGAATTCCTATTTACAAAGGTAATTTAGATAATGTTTCGGGGCTTTTGCACAAATACGACTTATTACACGCTTCATCTGAAGACAAAGATAGCCTACAAATGAAAGAATTAATGAAACCCATTCATGTTATCCCCGAACATACTCCAGTGTCGGCAGCACTTGATCAATTTATAAAAAAACGCGAACAT
>JAAGOD010048154.1_pt1 | contig 11643 bp, 20 predicted proteins | sample 8389681 | NCBI WGS metagenome assembly JAAGOD01 (sample SAMN13964374, study PRJNA552185) | sponge metagenome | biome: deep-sea hydrothermal vent fields; feature: spots directly above weak diffusing fluid; material: seawater and sediment | host: Tedaniidae sp. KZ-2020 ... | reverse complement strand
CCTGGTCTCTCCTGAGAGCAGTCTTCCCATTGGGTGAGTGGGACCCGCTCGCTCGCTAGTTAGCGAAATGCTGAGTGGAGTGAGTTACGTAATGAAGATCAGCTCATTTGTAGTTGGATTACTTCGCAATGAATTCCGAGAATTGGGTGTTGCATTTTTGTGCTGATTTGTCATGTCTATATTTGTTCCGGCTGGCTGAAATGCTGAGGTGGTATACAGCTACAGCTAGTGTGGTGTGAGGGAGGGTGAGAGGGAGGATTGTGGAATTGGTGTGTAGTCAGGAGTACTTATATGAATCGATTGTTTAATTGCAGTGTAAGGTTTGGGCCAGTTGAGACCAAAGATCAGGTATCTGAAGAGGACCATGTTAGAGTTGGTGCCCGGAATTCTTTGCCCCCTGAGAGCATTCTACGCTCAGTTTCTATCAAAGAGAAGAGGAAGAATAAAGGTTCGAGTGTATTAGAACTAGCTCTCCTCCTGACTAGTCCTCTCCTTTTCTTTCCTCTGCCTGCCCTGCCCCTGCAGTGGGCCATCGCAGTCGGTCCAACACAGGCAACCTCTTGTCGAACTGGATGCGTAGAAAGAGGGAACGCCCTCCCTCCCCCTCCTCCTCCAGGGCTGTGCAGAGGTATCCAGTGGATTCTATGGCGGACATGTTTGATGGTTTTGTGCGTGCTACTAACATCAGCTCTCAGCAAGACACGCTGGCCATGTATATTGTAAGTATGTGCACTAGCCTGCTTGGCATACCTAGTCACACTCCATTGAGTGCACTGACGTACATCACTCCGATGCCATGCTGTGCCATGAGGTAATGTGTATGTAGGACCACCACTGGTCTGAGGTCTGTGTGGAGAGCAGTTGCTCTGCTGACGTCAGGAAGTACAGAGATGCAGTGTGGGACCTATTCCAAATGGAGGCCAAGTTCCTGATTCGTTTCCTGCAGCCGCTGGAGCGCGTGTACAAGGGCTTTCTGGAGGAGCTGCATTTCCATGGGATCCTCAAGGTGGCTGATGTGGACAAGATTTTTGCAAATTTGAGTGAACTGTGCGAGGTAAGCCAACAGTGCTGGTGGATCCAGGAGCTTAGCACGTCCCCCTTCCTGTAGTTGAGTTCGAGTGTAGCTAATGACCTGTTTCGGTTGTTTGAAGGGCATTCTGGACACAGGATAGCACCCAACAAGGAACTTATTCTTGCCTTCTCCATGGTGAGCGTGTTACTGTTTGGCAGCTAGCTGTCGAGTGAGCTGAATTCTATTTCTCCTTGTCTGCCCTGCAGTTTGGGCACAAGTTCAATCCCGTATATCAGCGTTTTTGTGTCAACTTTGAGAAGCAGCGAGGGTTTGTGCGAGCTCTGGGGAAGCTTCCTGAATTTGTGGAGTACCTTCAGGTGTGTCGGCAGCATGAGAGTGTGGGCAAGAATGACCTCAGCGCCCTGCTGATTGCGCCCATGCAGCACCAGTGTCACTATCAGTTGGCTTTGGAGGTGAGGAGGGTCTCATGTAGATTAGATGAGATGAAAGTGCTTTTCAGAAAGTGCTCAAGTACACAAAGGATAAGGCAGAGAAGGAGCTTCTTTCGTCGGCCATTAAAGCATTTGTTGTCTCTCTGAGTGAGTATTGTTTGCTGGCAGTGGGTGTGGTGTATGACGTACCACACCATCTTCCCTGCAGAGGAACTTGAAGCCAACATTGCAGAAAATAAACGCTCAGCAGAAATGTTGGAATTGCAGGAAACTCTGTGCTGGCCTTCACTTTTGGAACTAGATCCCACGGCATACATCCCCGAGGTGAGCCTACTCTCCTCTTCGTACTGGATGGGCAGGGCTGACTCGTACCTTGACCTGCTGTAGGCCATGACTTCTCAGCTGTCATGTCAGCCATGTAGCTATGTCCTGGCCTCCAAGGATCGTCAGCTGGTCTTCAATGGGCCTGTCAAGCTGCTGGATAAAAAGAATCCTCGTCCTAGAGATGTGGTTGCTTTCCTCTTCACGGACTCACTCTTGCTGACACAGCAGAAATCGACTCAAGTGGACAAGAGGAATGTGAAAAAGGAGGTAGTTTTACAGTATGCATTGTGTGCATGGTGTGTGTTAGCTGCCCCAGCTTATGGTGTTATGATAGCATGGTACTCTGGGCTGATATTACTCCCCCCATATAAAGCTTGGATGTGTTGCCCTATAATGTTTCATGAACTGTAGAGGCATAGTGGTGATGAGTGGTTTTGATGGCGCAGGTGTGCAGCCAGTTGACCCGCTACTGTGTGTTGGAGCATCCGTTGCTGTTGACCATGGTGGACATTCATGACATTGCCCCCCACCCCAACCATGGCCACCTCATCACCCTCCTGGAGCGAAACCTGTTCCAGCAGCAAGTGGCTATCTACTCCTTGAAGCTGCCCACCAAGGAGGACAAGGTTCGCTCAGCTCAGCTCAGGGAGGGTGTTACAATGTATGTCTGTGTGTTCAGGTGAAGTGGCTTTCACATCTGCAGCACACGCAGAACATCCTATCATACAGAAACTCCCCCTGTTATAGAGAATCGGATGTATAGAGTGCTAAGGTTAAGGTAATGTGATTTCAAATTCTGTCTGTGAGCGGTTGTATGGGCATGTCCAGCAGTTCACTGCCCTGAAGGAATTTGGGATGATCTGTGTTGTAGTTGACTTCCACTTTCTTCATCTTGAGTACTGCTTCCCTGCACAGGCAGCCAAGTCTTGGTATAGTGATCTCCCTCTGCCCTCCCTCCCTCCCTACCTGGTGATGTCTTTGCAGCAGATGATGTCTAGCCTGGTGAGGTTTGGGCTATGCTTCCTCAACAAACTTAGCGACCTGTCCCTGCAGTGAGTAAAGCATGGTGCTCTTAGGGGTGTGGTTTATGGGGGCTCCATGCGGTACGTACGTGATAGTGCAGCCTGACATGTCCAGCTGAGAGATGTAAGGACAGCCCTTGGCTATGTACTTGGTCCCATTGTCAGTCACCTGTGGCCAGCAATGAAATGGCGTCTACACTGATTAGTGTGGTCTGAGTCAACCTGTTTCCCTAGTCCTAGTCTAGTGTGTTGCTGGCTAGTACTTACTCTGTACCTAGGTAGCGTCAGGAACTGCTCATTTGTTTGGCAGTGGCTGGGGAATGTATTGGGTGTCGTGAGGATGTTTGGAATGTAGTGGGTGCCCCATCCTTACCTTGTGGCAATTGGCAAGGTAGAGCGACTTAAGCATCCGGCAATTGAATGTCACCTGCTCAATACCACTGTCGGTCACTTGCTGCACACACACACACACACGAATCATACTGACCTTCCAGTATATCCTCAGGCATTTGGCAGCTGTACTTACCTCACAGTCACTTATGTCCAGTGTGTTGAGCTGGGACAGTGTTGAACTCATTCTCTGTAATTAGCTGGATGTTATCCTTACTCTCTATTCCATGTACCACTACCATACCTGAAGTCCATCGTCTGTGATGTCCATTAGCTCGGCCATCATGAGGTAGCGGAAGTGCGGGTTGCTCCTGAGGCCCCTGATGCCCTCGTCCTGAATGTTACAGCCAGAGAGGTCTAGGCTGGACAGGGTGGGGATGTGGCCCAGCAGCTCCACGCCAGTGTCTGTGATATGCTCGCAGTAGCACATACTGAGGCATGTCAAGAATTTGCAACTGTAGGGAGAAAGGATTGGTGGCTAACCTCTGAGGGAGGTTGTTTTTCATTCACTGGTTGATTAAAGAGCGTGATGTGTTTTGGGGGAGGTTTCATTGTACTCACCTCTGTGCTATTCTCAGGAGAGTGACGTCACTAATCTTAAAGAGGTTGGTAAGATTGAGTTCCCTGAGTTCCCTAGGGGGAGGAGTGGGCTGAGCGTTTGAGGAGGGGTACTCCACCACATGCCTCACTCCAGTGTCAGAAATTCTAGAGCAAAACAAGGTCTTTCTCTAAAAGTTTCTCCCCGATCCCTTTACCTTGTGCAGTCGGCAACATTCAGCACCCGCAGTTTCTTGAGGTTGCCCAGTGCCCTCAACCCCTGATCCGTTATCCGGTAGCAGCCTGCTATGTAGACATGCGTCAGCTCTTTGCATGCCTTGCTGAAGGCCCTCAAGGTTGTATCAGTAATAAGAGAGTTATCTACAGGGCCAGTTGTTGTTGAGAGTTAGTCATGACTAAGTCATGTATGCAGCCAACTCACTTTCTATCTTGATAGTGCGCAGTTTTCTATTCTCCAAGGCCAGGTGTTTGAAAGCTTTGTCCGTGAGTGCTGACCCTCCTAGGAAGCTGATGTGGCGCAGAGAGTGGCAGTGGCTGACTAGCTTCAGGATCATGGCATCACAGCACTCTGGGATGTCGTCCAGCAGCAATGTGGCCAGAATGGAGCAGCCCCTGCCAATAAATCCTAGTGCTTCGGCACATAGTTGAGTGCACCCAGAGAGGTCAAGGAACACCAGGCGTCGGCACCCCTTGCCGGTTGTGATAGAGAAGAGGCTTTTGTATGTGAAGTGAGGAGCATGGGCCAAACTCAGATAGTGCAGGCTGGAGAAATGTCTGTTAGGAATGCATGCACAAGTTTATAATAGTAGGGACACTGTGTTTAGTTAAGGCCAAGGCAGAGAACTTGCAAATTAGTCGTCTGCTAGTGGCCTTGACTGCAAATGACTAACTTTGTGAGTAGGCGTATGATTGAGTCTGTGACGTAGCAGTAGGAGAGGTTGAGGTAAAGCAGTCCAGTGCAGCCTTTCCCTATGCTCTGGATGGCATCCTCCTAAGAGAAGAAAATACCACTGGCACTCGAGTTGGACTTATTCGGAGGGCCCTTTATGTTCTATTATCCTACTTCCAGCCACGCCACTGACTGACTGATTGAACCTACATTCAAACCATCAGTTTGTGAGAGATTGAGGTCCTGCAGGTTGCGGCAGTAGCCGATGGCCTTGAGGCCATCTGACGACAGCTGAGCACAGCCTTGTAGGTTCAGATGACACAGCAGTGGCCGATATTTGTGAGTTATCCTGATGACCTCCTCATCCCTAACACTGAAAACCAGCACACTGTAGTTATATCAGAAAGGAGTAACCACTACGGACATACAAATGGCTGATGGAACTGAAATTGACTTTGTTCCAGAGCTGTGGGTCTTCAGTGATCTCCTTCCATGAGTGGCAGACACGCCCACACCTGCACAGGACCTGCACACTTAGGTGCACGAATATCTAAACAACATGCCTTCAGTCAGTGGTGTAGCCTCTGCACTAGCACATAGCCCTTACTCTGACAGCAACCATCCTGGGCAGTAATGAGACAGGGTCCTCCCCTTCTTCCCAGTACCACTCTTCATCACTGCCGTCTCCTTCCCCCTCTCCAGCTTCCCTCTTGTTGAACCAGATGCGAGCTCGTCTGCTCTCTTTGTAGTCTTCCTCCCAGGCATAGAACAGCTGTTTGAGCACAAAGCTGTTGCAGACTCTCTGCAATGTTGCACAGGCCTGCTGGCGACACCTCCTCCTCCTTGCAGCATAGCTGTGCACTGAAGTCAAGGCACAACCAACTGCTGGCCATAGCTAATTAGCTAGCCTACACACTATGGACCACACTATGGACAGGGTGAGATTGTAAGAGGATATTCTCCAGTTTGAAAAGAGGAGGCGCTCCACTTTGAGGGTGTGATAAACTTTAGCTTTCACAAGGCGTTGCTGAAATGCTTGATTTTCTTCTTGTTCCTTGTGATAAAACACTTTCCAGGCACTGCAAGAGAAAGGTGAGTTACGCCTCATCTTTGCACACTGCTCACGTAGGTTAACTTACTCAAAGTACAAACATTGAAGACTCATCTTCCTAAATTCAAACGCTCTCTCAAACATTACCTGTGTAGGCTGGAAAAGAAAGGGAAGGTCTAACGTAAGCTGTTTTCCTTCCTGGCCACCTCTCATCATTTCCCAGAATGCTGAATACCTGATCTGTTTCATCCATGAGGAGCTCCATCATTCCTCTCCTGAAGCGACTGAGTTTTGGTCTCATTTGTGCATCGACAAACATGTCCCTGAGCAAGCAAATGTGAAAGTCTGTTGGAAGTGGTCCACTCTCTCCTCACCAGTGAATGTTGGCATGCTTCCCTGATCCTGACTGCATCAGCTCCTTCAGTTTCTTGCTGATGAATTCCCATGGATCTGCTGGAACCATAACACTCAGTCCACAGAGCAGAGCCTGCACACACACAAGACAAAAGACAAGCAAGTGTGAATGAGCCCACCACCCTCCATTGCCACACCTCTAGCACTGCAGGGTAGTGATGCTGCTGCAGGTAAGCCTGCAGGCTAGGATCATAGCCTTCCAAGGAGATCAACGACGCCATTGCAACTAGCACCTCAAGGCCAGTGGTAGTTAGGGGGCGGGGCTGCTGCCTGCAGCTATTTAGCTCTCGGGAATTAATACTGATAGTGGGTGTGGTATAAGATGGCAGAGATTGAAGGGTTCCTTTGCCCCCTGTGCATGCAAGACTGTCGCTCAGTGAAGGAGCTGGAAAGCCATTACAGAGAGAAGCATGACGAATCCTCTCGGTCGGGCACGTCGAAAGTCAAGAAGTTCTTTGTGCAGGTTGGCAACAGTCTCAAGTTGGAGTCCTCTCCCAGGCCAAAGAGAACAGAGCTGGGTGATGGTACCAAGAAAGAGGAGCTGGGAGGCAGGAGCATTAGTAGTGAGGATGGGATGGTAGTAGTTGGTCCAGTGACCAATGTCAGTGGGATTGATCCATTGGAGTGGGACCCCCAGGAAATAGGTAGTGTGCCAATACAAATCACTCAGCACCCTCCCCTTCACACTAGTTTTTCCATAGGCCGTATAACAATCCACAGCATTGAGTTCCGGCGCACTAGGGATGCATATTTGGCCGATATCACTGTGGATACTAACAGACTAGTCATACGCCTGGAAAAGGTGGGTGTGGCCATAAACTGATTCATTTTTGTGACTGCTCTGTCACCTTCAGCTCTTCCGCATGCTCAAAGAAATGACACCAAAGACATCCAAGCAGATGAAAAGTAAGGCCACACGTTTACTTGAAGTGTGTGTAACTGCTGACTCGGCAGGTATGGAGCAGAATGTTGTGCCGTGGAAGAGAGACAAAGATGACAAGCGTTGTGGTGGGTGTGGTCAGACATTTGGGCTGCGTAGGAGGCGTCATCACTGCAGGCTCTGTGGTGAAATCAGGTGCAAGGAGTGCTGCAGATTCAAGACTTTTGCGGACACATGTGCGTTTATGTGTGTGGCTCTCTGCGATGGTCTTACCTTCTTGTTGATCTTGTCAGACCCGTTACTGCAAGGCTGTCCAGACTACCAGGACTTGGCCCCCCCTGAAGCCATTCCAAAGAAGAAGTTCAACTTTAAGCAGCCGAAAAAGGAGGGCAGTTCTGTGGACGATGATGAAGTGTCTGATGAAGTGCGTATGTGTGTACCCTGCAAGAAGTTGTTGGAGAGGTGAGTTTAATGGGGGGCCAGCATTGTCATCCTACAGTGTGCATGTTGGATGCAGGAGGCTTTTCCAGTTGGGGTCTGCTGAGAAGAACATGTTTGTGGCACTGTATGAGAAGATGACATTGACTATGGAAGAAACGGAAAAACTCAAGCCAGATTTCCTTGAAGTGGCCCGAGTTGTTTGGTGAGTGGCTGTATAGCTGAGGTGCAATAGCCAACATCTTCTTTGCAATGTTGCTGCAAGTCAGCTCTGTAAATGTGGAAGATTTGATCATGTCATTTTATTATCTCACTTACATTGAGCCAGGTCTGGTGATCCCGGCCCCACACTGGAAGAGGCCAGTATTCAACGGCAGAATTTGCTCCGTGTCTATGAGTCTGTGGACGTGGCAAGGTAAAGGCAATCTTCTTTCGGTTCCCTTATTGCAGAAATTGCTATTGTAGCAAGCGTATCCTGAGTATGGGATCTTCAGACCCATCCCCGTTGCAGCAGAAACTGGCTCGCAACATTCGCGTGTTTGTCAGCAACTACCTCCAGCAACATCTGCTGACACTGCCCTCCCTGCCTACCAAGACCCAGCTGCAGGAAATCAAGGACCGCCTGGAGAGGGAGGCACAGGAGAGACTGAAGGAGATTGAACACCAGCGGGAACTGCAGCATCAGCGTGAAGAGCAGCAGCGACTATGTGAGGGGGAACGTCAGCGTAATGCTGCCAGAGAAAAGTTCACATCTGACATGGACAAGCTGTTCAGTGTGAATACACTGAAGAATTTAGGGAAGGAGATCAAGAGCATCGTGCCTGGTGAGGGGGAGAAGGCAGGGGAGAAAGCGGGCAGGGAGAGGCTGAAGGAGGAAGAGCAGAAACACAAGCAAAGTGAAGAGCACAATCGTAAAACAGACAGAACTGAAGAGAAATCTGGACGGGATTACTTCTCAGCTGGTTTCAAAAAATTCACTTCAGATGTGGACAAGCTGTTCAGTGTGAACACCATTAAGGATCTGGGCAAGAACATTGTGCCAGGCAAGAATGAGGAGGAAGAGCAGCAGGAGGGAGGATGGAAGATTGATTCACAAAGGGTGGTCCACTCTATGGATCTGGATGAAGGTGACCCATTTGCTGTTCAGAGGGAACAGCTCTTGTCCTTTATAGCTCAAGCCAAGGAGGCCAAGAGGTTTGACGAGGTGCGTGCACTAGAGTGCTCTCTCCAAGAAATAGAAAGTGTAATGAGAGAACAGAGATTGTCACATGGTTTCTCCTGAACAACCCACTCATGATTGTAACCCAACATCTGTGTCCAGTGTATACATATTATTAGTGGAAGAATTTTTCTGCTATGATTTCCTTCTGCTGTAGCTAGTCCTGTTGTCAGTGCATCTTGTCTGGCCACTTTCTAACACATAATCCTGTGTATATATATAGGTTAACGGAGATGGTGTCTGACTAGTAGTCTGGGTTATTCTATGAAAGATTCGACTTCTGCTCTGATTTCCTTCTGTCGTAGCCCTGTTGTGACAATGCATTTCGTCTGGCCACTATCTGTACAACCAACATTAAACCAGTAACCAAGAAGAGGTGCAGCACAGTGACCTGCACTCACCCAGCACGAAAGAGAGTTCTGAATCTTGGTTGTCCAGTGCTTGAAAAGAGAATTTGACGTTGGGGTTGTGATATTTTAGTTGGGGGACATTTTCGTAGAGAAATAGCCTGTATGAATGGACCGTGTTTAAGGATGCCCAGTGTAAAAGAGATGGATCCTGATACCCACCATGTTCCAGAATGAGGGGTCATGGGGTCATCTCTATTCAGCTGACTGACTGAGAGGACTGCTTCCTTAACGGTTGCTGGCAGCACTGCCTTCCAAGAAAGAAGGTGTTCTCGCGTTCTCTTGAATCCCACTGCACACAAAGGGTAGCTCCTTGGACTCAGAGCGTGCAGAAGCAATCTGTTGGTGGACATCTTTTTTCTTGCAGCAGCCCCGCCCACCCACGTGGGTGGTTAGAAGGAGCTGAAGAGATGTCTAGCATTTTGTCTAGGATTTTCAAACGGAAGGGAAGCAGGGGAAGGAAAGCAGTTTCCAGGTCTTACTTATCTCAGAGGAAGAGTAGCAAGGAGCGCAGTCAAGAGTTGGAGCGAGCTGTGGAGTCTTGTGATGCTCTGGCCATGCTCAAGAAAAGGACACCTAGACGTGTGCCCAAGGATGACAAAGAAAAGATAAAACTCTTTAAGAAGTGGTGTGCCGAAGTGGGTATTGAGTATCACCCTGATGTGAGTGATCTGGGGGGGAGGGTTGGTGTGAAGTCCAGTGGTTGTTGGTTGTTGTAGGTGAAGATTCAGCGTGAAGGCTGCTGCAATGGGTTGGGGGTCATTGCCACGGCTGACATCAATGAAGGGGAGTGTGTGGCCACTGTCCCCATTACATCAGTGTTGGCGTGTGTGAATTCGGACATTAGAGAGTTGGTGAGGGAGAATGAGGGCTCGCTGACTTCCAGCTGGATCCCTTTGCTCCTCACGCTGGCTTACGAGTATTCCTGCAAGGTATTCCTTTCCCTCTCCACTCTCTACGCCATTAATTTCTTTTGTTGCTTAGTCCTGCAGCAAGTGGTACCCCTATCTATCCATTGTTCCCAATGACCTTTCCCCCATGCCCATGATGTGGGCGGAGTCTGTCCGAGAGACATTACTGGAAGGCACTGCCATCAACAGCTGGGTCGGCAATGATCTAGCCAACATTGAGAGGGACTATCAAACAGTTGTAGCACCAATTGTAGCAAAGTACCCAAGTGTTTTCAAGTAAGTTGTTGATGTTTTGTAAGTTGAGCACAGGTGTATAAGGTACCTATGCTCCAACTTGTAAAACACTGTCAAATTCACTCTCCACAGGGCTGGCATGCAGGATATTGAGATGTACAAGAAGTATGTCGGTTATGTGATGTCGTATAGTTTTACTGACGAGAAAGCAGGGCTGCTTGGCAAGACAATGCTGGTGCCTTTTGTTGACATCATCAACCACTCCTCCTATAATAATGTCAAGCTTACCTTTCACCCCCAACACTTGAAGCTCATAGCAGTTAAACACATCAGCAAGGTGGGGAATTAGATAGAAGCCCTATTGGTATTGTGTGTGTGTAGGGTGAAGAGGTGATGAACACCTATGGTACACACTCAAACGCATCCCTCCTGCACATGTATGGCTTCACTGAAGAGGACAATGCTCATGTTGAGGTTCTTGCACCATAAGGCACCGTTGATAGATTGTTAAGGGGATTGTCTGCAGGCTGTGATTCAGTGTGAAGTGGTGAAGCAAGTATTCTTCCAGTGTTTCTCTAACCCAGCACATTGGGATGCCCTCCTTGACTTGGTATAGCGTGGATACTGTGCACATGTTGACATTATATTCATGTGCGCAGGATGTAGTTGAGGAAGAGTACAGTGTAGGTTTTGATGGTCAGCCGCACCAGGATTTGCTCATCCTAACTCACCTGCTCTGCAGCAATGCTAAATCAACTAAGAAGCTGGTGCAGTGCTTAGAGCCAGATTCACTTCAATCGCTGGACGATTGTTCTGAAGTGGAGCTGGCCTTCCTTACACGGTGTGTATATTATGCTCATTCTAGCAGAATTAAACTTAAAACTTGTTGCAGTCTTGCTGAGTGTTGCTTGGAGCAGTATCCTGAAGATGTGTCTACTGCCACACCTGTAACCTGTTATGGGAATACACAGAATGAGATGAATGCATGGAGAGTTGTACTAGGTCAGCAGGAATCACTCAAAGCACTGAGAGCTCTAACAACACAATGACTTAAGTACGATTTGTGGGACTTAAAATAATGCACATTTTGATTATGCTCCAGATTTCAAATCAAGCCCATTTTTATTAACAAAAAATCAGCTATACTATATTACAGGCAGAAATTCCTCCAACCATTGCTTGCTGTGAGGTCTATGGATGTTCAAGGTGACTGAAGTTGTACTCAAAATTTTTTCTGCTGCCTCTCTGTGTGTCAGCCCCGATACACTCTCACCATTGACCTGCAGTTCACCAAATGCTTTAGAATCCTCTGAAGATATAGCTTTACCTTTATGACAATGTCATGTTCTTGTATTTTGCCTTGTAGATCGGCTACAGAACCTTTGTTAATGGATTGTACAAATATATATCCTCCAGCAAATGCTTTATTTCTTCCTCCAGCT
>JAAGOD010039692.1_pt1 | contig 11698 bp, 5 predicted proteins | sample 8389681 | NCBI WGS metagenome assembly JAAGOD01 (sample SAMN13964374, study PRJNA552185) | sponge metagenome | biome: deep-sea hydrothermal vent fields; feature: spots directly above weak diffusing fluid; material: seawater and sediment | host: Tedaniidae sp. KZ-2020 ... | reverse complement strand
TACACATGAAAACATTGTAGGGATTGATGCTGCAATATTCATGCACCCTACTACATGGAAAGCTTCTGGACATGTCGATGCTTTTAATGATCCATTGATTGACAATAAAGATTCAAAAAAGAGGTATCGAGCGGAGGTATTAATTGAAGAACACATTGTTGGGATTGAGAGAAAAATCAAGAAAGAAATAACCAAAGTGGCCAAGCGATTTGGAGATACTTTTGATGAAGAGCAATTCGTTTCTACTAACCCCAGGGTAGTTGGATACAAGGAAAAGATTAAATCGATCAAAGATCGAATAGGCACTGCATTAAGTTCAGGGAATCTTGCGGATGTAAAGGCACTTATTGATGAGTTGGAAATTGCCGATCCGGTATCTGGTTCAAGAAACTGGACAGACGTAAGACAGTTTAATCTTATGGTCTCAACAGAATTGGGGGTTTTAGCAGATGGATCAGAAAAAATTTACCTCAGACCGGAGACTGCTCAAGGTATTTTCGTGAATTATCTGAATGTACAGAAGACATCACGAATGAAGCTGCCATTTGGGATTGCACAAATAGGAAAAGCGTTTAGGAATGAAATTATTGCTCGCCAGTTCATCTTCCGTATGCGTGAATTTGAACAAATGGAAATGCAATTTTTTGTGAAGCCCGGAGACGAGATGAAATGGTATAAACATTGGAAAGAAATCAGGATTAACTGGCATAAAGCTTTGGGACTGGGCGAGGAAAATTACCGATTCCACGATCATTTAAACCTGGCTCACTATGCGAATGCGGCTTGTGATATTGACTTTAATTTCCCTATGGGATTTAAAGAGCTGGAAGGGATTCACTCCAGAACCGATTTTGATTTAAAAGCACATGAAGAATATGCTGGTAAGAAGCTTCAATTCTTTGATCCGAAGACAAAGGAGAGTTATGTGCCCTATGTAGTAGAGACTTCTATAGGTCTGGATCGAATGTTTCTGGCCGTCATGTCTGCGACGTACATGGAAGAAGAATTAGAAGACGGTAGCAAGCGAACGGTATTGAGAATTCCTCCTGCACTAGCTCCGAATAAAGTAGCTATTCTCCCTTTGGTAAATAAAGACGGACTGCCGGAAAAAGCAGAAAAAATACTGAACGAAATTAAGTATGATTTTTCTTCTCAATATGATGTAAAAGACGCAATAGGAAGAAGATACAGACGTCAAGATGCGATAGGAACACCTTTTTGCGTGACTATTGACCATCAAACACAGGAAGATAACACCATAACAATTCGTGAGCGTGATAGCATGAGCCAAGAACGTGTCTCTGTTGCTGAATTGATAAACAAGCTTCACGAAAAAGTGGATTTAAAACATCTACTAAAAAAGATTTAATGATTTGAACTCATGCCTTCTTTTATTAATTCCATTCATGGCCAAACAGGTTCTTCGTATGCATCAAAGCGGAAACGTATTTTCCCGCTTTTTTCTTAGCCAGCAGCATCAAGATTTTCTGACTGGGAATTTGACTTTTTTCAGATATATCCGGATACTTTTTTAGCCATATTAATCAGTAGCATAAAGGAGAAGTCAGTCCTAGGAGGCTATTGTACTCTCATGGAAGCATTTTGTGCAAGGTTACCTTACCGGAGGGAAGGAATCTCGGCGTATATATAAAAGTGCCTTTATCCTCTGCATTCTCTTTTTCCTTCATAATTAATTGATAAAGGGATCGATCCAAAGGGATTTGTTTTTTTTAATCCTAACCTGATGAATTTTTATCTAGTTGTTGTCATTCTTATTGATGATACGTTTTTTTGACGAACTAAAAACAGAGAAAAGTAGCTCTTGTGATTAGGGTATTTAAAAAAAATCAATAATATCGAGCAAAACCAAGGAAATACTTAAAGGTGTCTTTAAGTAGTATTTCGGATATTGGAAGAGTCCGGTGTGACGTATCAGAAGCAGAAAACTGTTGACATGAAAATTGGACTGAATGTATCTTTGCTCGCTCTAAAAAAATCAGTTCGATGAATAGTCCTTATGACTGGCGATGGAGACTTTATCTAAGCTGGTCAGGCACGAAGGAATTGATTTTGTTTTAGATTTGATGTGGAATCATATGGATGATTCTTTGCTTGAATATATAGATGGAAGTCTATTATATGCAGAATCAAAACAATTTTAATGAATTGGCTTCAACTTTTATCTAACAAACGCCCAGGAGAAACAAAGGTGGCTTCTCATGATGAAACCAGAAGTAGATTTGAGCAGGATATTGATCGGATCATTTTCTCTCATCCTTTTCGAAAACTTCAAGATAAAACACAGGTGTTTTCATTACCTGAAGATGATTTTGTCCATACCCGCTTAACGCACAGTTTGGAAGTTTCCAGCGTGGGCAGATCATTAGGAAAAAATGCAGGTTTATACTTGTTAGGGAAATATCCGAACTTAAAAGCGAATGGATACACTGTTCATGATATTGGGGCGATTGTAGGAGCAGCATGTTTAGCACATGACTTGGGTAATCCTCCTTTCGGACATTCTGGTGAGGATAGTATTTCTTCTTTTTTTCTCACCAATAAGAAGGGACTCTTCTTTGAGGATAAAGTTTCTAAAAAGGAATGGAAAGATATTACCACTTTTGAAGGTAATGCACAGGGGTTACGAATTCTGAATAAGAAGAATGGAGGACTAAAACTAACATACGCCACTTTAGGAGCTTTCACCAAGTATCCGATTTTTTCTTCTTGTGAAAAAGACAAGACAAGAAAGAGTCAGAAGAAATTTGGATACTATCAATGCAATGCGGATTTATTCAAAATGCTTGCCTCTGAAATGGGATTGAAACAGTTGAATGATGGCCTTTGGGTGAGGCATCCGCTGGCTTTTCTGGTAGAGGCAGCGGATGACATTTGCTACTACATTATAGATTTGGAAGACGGATGCAGGCTTGGACTTGTTTCTTTCGACGTGGTACAATCACTTTTAGCAGCCATCATCGGGGATGCTTATTCGGAGAAGAAACTCGAGAAAATCCCCTCACTAAATGAAAAGTTGGGTATCCTTCGAGCTATGGCTATAAGCCAATTGATAAAGGAGTGTTCTCAATTATTTCAAAAAAAGGAAGAAGAAATATTAAGGGGGGAATTTGATACAGATTTCACCAGCCTAATACCTTCAACTGAAGCCATGAATACTATTATGAATCTTTCAAGAGAAAAAATCTATCGCTCGAAACAAGTGTTAGAGAAGGAGATCGGGGGGTTTGAAGTAATAAATCATTTGACAGAAGTTTTTGCAAGAGCAATGTATGCGAAATATTTTGATCAGCCACGACCAGCACATCAATCCATTTTGCAATTAATGCCTGAAGAAATTGAAGTACAATTAGGTGAATCTGATTCTGTCTATGAATCATTGCAGATTGTCATTGATTTCATTAGCAGTCTGACAGATTCTCATGCCGTGAGGCTGTATCAAACAATTAATGGATACAGATTGACTGTTTAGTCACCTAATTGACTTACCCTCTGAGAATCTCCCAAAATAGTAGGTAGCTGGCCGTACTGTCTCGCTCTAGCAATTTCATAGATGTAGAATACTTTCCCGGGGTATCATCAATTTTGAATTTGAAGACACCCAGTCTATCATTAAAAGACACAAAATCATAATCCCAAACCTCAATTTCGTTCCAGCCTTTTTTAACCTCTAGCACTAACCCAATTTGTACCTGATCACCAGTATCAACTTTATGATATTTTTCTCCCTTTGGCCAGATTTTATGTCCGTCCTTTTTGAGATACATTTCGTCTTTATCTATTTCATCAGGGGTTGTACACTGTACATAGTTGATTCGAATTTTGGGCATGGCTTTTGTTTAACTTTATTTTAAAATTAATTAATGGATCACAAAATATGTTCAACTTTTGGATATATGTTAATTAACTGTGGAGAATAATTATATTACTTTCGTCAAAATCAGAATCCCTTGAAAATCGTGCCTCTAAGTCTTATCTAATTACTTTAAATTTGCGCACTTTTAATTATGTGGTCTACACTCGCTCATATCATCTTAAGATTTCGGGTTACTCTTATCGTTATTTTGGGTCTCGTAACTGTCTTTATGGGATACCAATCTCAGAACATTCAATGGTCATATGATCTGGCGAACATAGTGCCTGAAAAAGACCCAGATGTGGTTTATTTCAAACAGTTCAAGAGTATGTTTGGAGAAGATGGCAATATCATGGTTATGGGTGTGCAGGATAGTGCTATCTATCAATTGGATAACTTCAGGAAGTTTAGTGAACTTACTCATAAGTTAGAAAATACAGACGGCGTTCGGAATGTTCTGGGACTACCGAATCTTCAAAAATTAGAAAAGAATGATCAGAAACTCGCTTTTGAATTAAAACCTGTATTCGAAGGAATTCCGAACGATCAGGAGACGCTGGACAGTCTCCTTAGAGTTTCAGCAAGTTTGAAGTTATATAGTAATCAATTGATCAACGTAGAGAATGGAGCTACACTTCTCTTAATCACCATTAGAAAAGAGGTTTTAAACTCCAAGAAGAGAGATCAGTTGATAAGTTATATCCTTGAACAAGGGGAGAAGTTTGAAGCTGAATCTGGCGTAGACGTTCGTTTTGCCGGGCTACCCTACTTTCGTTTCATCACTACGAGTAAAATAAAATCAGAACTCCATATATTTCTTGTGCTATCATCCATCATCACAGGAATTATCCTTTTTCTTTTCTTCAAATCGTTCAAAGCCGTATTTTTCCCACTCATCATCATTGGAATAGTGGTGGTTTGGGTAATAGGTACGCTGGCATTACTGGGATATAAAATCACACTTCTAACTGGATTGATCCCGCCTATCATTGTGATTATCGGTATACCCAATAGTGTATACATGCTGAACAGATACCACCGTGAGTTTAGTGAGCATGGCGATCAAATGAAGGCATTGAGCCAGATCATTCGAAAAATCGGGGTGGTTACATTCATCACTAACCTTACCACGGCAGTGGGTTTCTTCGTTCTTACTTTAACGCAGATCAATGTGTTGGTTGAGTTCGGTATTGTGGCAGGTATCAGTATCATGGCCACCTTCGTGGTGAGCATCATTTTGATCCCGGGAGTATTCTCTCTCTATAAACCACCATCACAAAAGCATTTGAAACACCTCAACTTCAAAATGGTAGATTGGGTGATCAAAAAAATAGATGTCCTAGTTCATACTATGCGTCCTGCTGTTTTTGTTCCAACTATTGTAATTGTGGTTATTTCGGCTGTGGGTATTAATAAAATAAAAGCAGTTTCATTCATGCTAGATGACATTCCAGAGAAAAGTCAGCTAAAAACAGACCTTAGATTTTTTGAAAACAACTTCAGCGGAATAATGCCACTTGAAATTATCGTAGATACAGGACATAAAAAGGGAGCTCAAAACCTGAAGAATCTTAGAAAAATTGATGAATTTGAAACATTTATTTCTTCCATTGATTACATCTCTCAACCCATTTCGATAGTGAGTTTCGCCAAAGCATCGAATCAGGCCTTTTACAATCAAAATGAGGCCTTTTACTCACTGCCCACCAATAGGGATATGGCTTTCATTAGGGACTATTTGAGTGAGGGGAATACTGAAGAATTGTCACGACATTTTGTCGATTCTACCGGACGATATATAAGGATATCGTTGAAGATTGCAGATATAGGATCAAACAAATTAGACTCCCTAATGAATGAAGTTATCACACCAAAAATCGACTCCATTTTCAGAGAGTCTAAAATGGACGTGAATGTGACAGGCACTATGCCCATATTTATAAAGGGACATAAGTTCTTGATTGAAAACCTGCTTACTTCAATGATTCTTGCATTTTTCATTATTGCGGTGATCATAGGGTTGCTTTTCAAAAATGTGAAAATGATCTTCATCTCTGTCATTCTTAACATTCTTCCACTCCTGATTACGGCGGGTATTATGGGGTTCATCGGTATACCACTTAAGCCGAGTACAGCACTAATATTCAGCATTGTATTCGGTATTTCAGTAGATGATTCCATACACTTTCTAGCCAAGTATCGTCAAGAGCTTTATGCCAATAACTTTAATGTATCACAAGCAATTAGTAAAAGTGTTAGAGAAACAGGATCAAGTATGATTTATACCTCTATTATTCTGTTTTTCGGGTTTATCATTTTTGTGCTTTCGGAGTTTGGTGGCACGATCGCTTTAGGAAAACTCACATCAATCACATTGTTTTTTGCCATGATTATGAATGTGGTTGTACTACCTGCTTTGATTCTTCAGTTTGATAGTGGAAAACGGGATATAACAAATCATCCATTGATTGAGAGCGTGCCTGAATTGGCAGAGGGGATCGACAACGACGGTGAACCGATCAAAGAAAAAAATAACAGAAGTTAAGGACTGTGAAATATCCTGAGTTTAAGAAAGTCAGCTATTCGGAGATAGCTAAGGACATCCTGAAGTTTTGGGAAGATAATGAGATTTTTCAAAAATCAGTAGACACCAGAGAAGGCAATGATACCTTCACCTTTTACGAGGGACCACCATCTGCAAATGGCACTCCCGGCATTCATCATGTGATGGCACGTACGGTAAAGGATATTTTCTGTCGGTATAAAACCCTTCAGGGATATCAGGTAAAAAGAAAAGGCGGATGGGATGCGCATGGCCTTCCGGTGGAACTTCAGGTAGAGAAGCAGCTGGGCATTACTAAAGACGATATCGGCAAAAAAATATCAATTGAAGATTATAATGCCAGGTGCCGTGAGGCAGTAATGAAATATAAAGAGGAGTGGAATGATCTGACTCGTCAGATGGGATATTGGGTAGACCTGGATAATCCTTATGTAACTTTCGAAAAGGAGTACGTTGAGTCAGTTTGGAATCTCCTGAAAAAACTTTTTGATAAAGGGTTTCTTTACAAAGGATACACTGTACAGCCTTATTCTCCGGTAGCCGGAACGGGACTGAGTTCCCATGAGCTTAACCAGCCCGGAACGTATCAGAATGTGAAGGACACTTCCATTGTTGCTCAATTCAAAGTGAGGCGTAATGAAACTTCTGCTTTCCTTTTTGAAGATGAAGATGAAGATGTCAGAATTCTGGCATGGACAACTACTCCATGGACCCTTCCATCCAACTGTGCATTGGCAGTAGGTGAGAAAATCGACTATGTAAAGGTTAAGACATTTAATCCGTATTCGAGTCAACCGGTTTCTGTAATACTTGCAAAAGCATTGGTTAGGAAGTTCTTCTCTGAAAAAGTAAAGAATCTTGCACTAGCCGATTACAAAGAAGGAGATAAGCTGATTCCTTTTAAGATTGTGAAGCAATTCAAGGGAAAAGAATGCCTTGAAATCAGGTATGAACAACTTATGCCCTATGTAACCACCCCTGAATTGGAAGCCAAGGCTTTTCGAGTGATTTCCGGTGATTTCGTTTCTATCGAAGGGGGTACGGGTATTGTTCACACGGCATCGGCCTTTGGTGTAGATGACTTTAGAGTGACCCAACAGGCGGGTGTCCCATCAGTAATGATTAAGAACGAGAAAGGTCAGGAGGTGCCATTGGTAGATGAGCAGGGACGGTTTGTTGAAGAAGTTACGGATTTTGCAGGTTGCTTCGTGAAAGAGGAATATTATAGCGATGAGGAGCGGAACAACACCGACTTCAAGCCAACTGACGTACTCATTGCTATTATGCTTAAAGAAGATAACAAAGCATTTAAAGTAGAAAAGTACGAGCACTCTTACCCCCACTGTTGGAGGACGGATAAGCCGGTGCTTTACTATCCTCTGAATTCATGGTTTATTAAAACAACAGCACTGAAAGATCGACTGGTTGATCTCAATAAAACAATCAATTGGAAGCCGGAATCTACAGGTACGAGGAGGTTTGGCAATTGGCTGGAAAACCTTGTGGACTGGAACTTGTCTCGCTCAAGATTCTGGGGGACGCCACTTCCGGTTTGGGTTACCGAAGATCGAACAGAGATGATGTGCATTGGTAGCATAGAAGAACTTCGGAATGAAATGTATAAAGCACATAAAGCCGGATTTGCGGAGGCTGATTTTCCCGCAGATTTTGATTTACATAGACCCTATGTAGATGACGTAATCCTTGTCAGTGATTCAGGGCAAAAAATGTTTAGAGAACCAGACCTGATAGATGTATGGTTCGACTCCGGAGCTATGCCTTATGCTCAGTGGCACTATCCATTCGAAAATGAGGAGACGTATAATTCAAACTATCCGGCAGACTTCATTGCCGAAGGTGTGGATCAAACTCGTGGTTGGTTTTTTACCCTTCATGCTATTGCAGTATTGCTCAATGATAGTGTTGCCTACAAAAATGTGATCGCAAATGGTCTTGTTCTTGATAAGAACGGCAACAAAATGTCCAAGCGTTTGGGTAATGCGATCAACCCATTTGAAACGATGGATCAATATGGAGCAGATTCTACCCGTTGGTACATGATCTCCAATGCCAATCCATGGGATAATCTGAAATTTAATCTGGATGGTGTAGCAGAAGTGCAACGTAAATTTTTCGGTACATTAACCAATACGTACTCATTTTTTGCGCTTTATGCAAACCTTGATGGATTTCAAATGGACGAAACCAGTGTAATTCCAATAAAGAATTGTCCCGAACTTGATCAATGGATTGTATCTGAGCTACAAATCTTGATCAAAGATGTTTCTTCATACTATGAAGAATATGAGCCGACAAAAGCTGCGCGAGCTATCCAGGATTTTGTAAATAATCAACTGTCTAATTGGTATGTTCGTTTGTCAAGGAAACGATTCTGGAGAAGTGAACTCAATGAAGATAAAAAAGCAGCCTACGAAACGCTTTTTGAGTGTTTGATGGTCACTTCGCAACTCATGAGTCCAATTGCTCCATTCTATGCTGATTGGCTATATAAAAACCTGACGGAAGGCATTCGGGAGTCTGCTAAAAAGAATAATACTCCACTTCAATTTGAGTCTGTTCACCTTACCCGGCTAACCAAAGCCGAAGAAGACAAGATGGACGTAGCTTTAAGCGAAAGCATGCGTTTTGCACAGAATGTATCTTCCTTGGTACACTCACTTAGAAAGAAAGAAAAAATTAAGGCTCGTCAGCCACTTCACAAGATATTAATTCCAATATTGAAATCTGAAGAGAGAGAAAGAATAGAGTCTGTGGAAGAATTGATCAAAAGAGAGATTAATGTGAAGGGGATTGAATATGTGGATGATGCCTCCGGTATTTTAATGAAAAACATCAAACCGAATTTTCGAAAACTTGGGCAACAGTATGGTTCAAAAATGAAGATTATTTCTGCTAAGATCAAGGAGTTTTCGAAAGAAGATATTATTGCTATTGAGCAAGACATGGAATATAAGATTGATGCGGAAGGTGAGCAGATAACTTTGACACGGGAAGATGTAGAAATCACATCTCAGGATATACCGGGATGGAAGGTAGCATCTGAAGGAGGCGTTACTGTGGCTTTGGATATCACCATTACAGATGAACTGAGAAAAGAAGGGCTGAGTAGAGATATGGTCAACCGTATCCAAAATCTGAGAAAGGATAGCGGACTGGAAGTTCAGGACAAAATAACAGTGATGTATGCCACCGGTGATGAGATGATGAAATCTGCCTTAGAGGATTTTGCAGAATACATCAAGACGGAAACCCAGGCAGTTGTACTGCAAGAGGGCACTTCGAACAATGGAGAGAAGTTTGACATTGATGGTATAGAAATAGAGATACATATAGAAATAGCGAACTTAATGAAATGACATCGTTATAGAAATTAACCTACTTTAATAGTTCTTGATGCGAATGCGATGAGGTCATTGAAAATAAATAACAAACATGAAAAACCGGGTAATTAAGTATTCCCTAATCAGCGTATCAGTAATCCTAGTAGATCAGGTCGTGAAGATGCTTGTATACTATAACATGGATTTAGGCGTACAAGGTCAAATAATGATTCTGGAAAACTGGTTTAAGTTACACTATCTCATCAACCCGGGGATGGCATTTGGGATGAAGCTGAACTTTGAGTATGGTAAGCTTATTCTTACTATTTTCCGAATTGGGGCCATGATTGCGATCGGTTGTTACTTGTACCATTTGATCACAAAACAAGCAAATTCAGGTTTCCTTATTTGTATAGCATTGATTTTGGGTGGAGCTATTGGAAATCTCATTGATTCCATATTCTATGGAATTTGGTTTGACAATGCACCCTATGATGCCCCAACTCCGTGGTTTCACGGTCAGGTGATAGATATGTTTTACATTGACATCTGGGAAGGCTATCTGCCAAACTGGATTCCGCTATTAGGTGGAGACTACATGGCACTTTGGCCGGTATTTAACATTGCAGATGCATCCATTTTTGTAGCCATCTGTTTCATCAGTATTTTCCAGAGGAGGTATTTCAAAAAGGAAGATATAGAAACAGAGTCTGACACCGAAAAACCAGAAACACAGAATTAAGTAGCCCTTGAATCCACATCACATTCTCGACGGTGACGCTCTCTCAAAGAGAAATTTCCTTCGGATCATATTCATGGAGAAACAATTGTCATAAGAGAAAGAACGGATTGCTACACAGGAAAATAAAACAGCGTTGACTAGCATTAATATCAATCAACTTGCTTTATTGTGGTTTGCGTATAAGAAAAGAGGACATTGAATGACTACTAAAATTAGGTGTTCAAGTACATGGAGATGGTTCATTTGGGATGAAACCCATTGAAATGAAATGACAAAAGTAAGGAGAATCGGATAAATCTGATCATCTCAATTTCTTCATCAAACCTCGCTCAACTTTAGCCAGCACGTTTCTTTTTCTTCCAGTTCATCTTCCGTTGCCTTTATTTTCACGCTGATCTCCTGAAGTTTGTCGTATTCAGTTTCAGTAGTTAGTAATTCTTGCAATTTCGTTTTTTTCATCTCGAGTTTCACCATGTCTTTGTCAAGCTGATCCAGCTCACGTTGCTTGTTATAGCTCAGCTTTCGGGTTTTGGGTTTTCCTGATGAAGACTCCTCCGATTTTGCTTTTCCCTGCTGAGGAGGTTCAGCTATGGGTACACCTTCTTTGGCTCTGTAGTCTGTGTAGTTACCCGGGAAGTCCCGAATTTTACCATTGCCCTCGAATACGAACAAATGATCGACTAACCGATCCATGAAGTATCGATCGTGAGATACAATCATCAGACAACCAGTAAAGTTTTGCAGGTAGTCCTCAAGTACATTCAGCGTGGAAATGTCCAGGTCATTCGTGGGCTCATCCAGAATCAGGAAGTTGGGATTAGCCATCAATACCAAAAGGAGTTGTAGTCTGCGTTTTTCTCCACCACTCAACTTACCAACAAAGTTATGTTGCATTTTAGGGGGGAAGAGAAATTGATTCAGAAGTTGTGAGGCACTTACCTGGCTTCCATCTTCCAGTTGAATATATTCAGCGATTTCTTTCACAAGATCCAATACCTTCTTGTTGGGATCGAAGATAGTCTCATCTTGGGTATAGTATCCAAACCTGCTGGTCTGACCAATCTCAATTTCTCCTGAATCCGATTTGATATTCTTTAACAGGATATTTAGAAATGTAGACTTACCTACACCATTTGGTCCAATGATGCCAATCTTTTCTCTACGCTTGAATATGTAGC